>Ga0163199_1000803_pt1 | contig 19783 bp, 16 predicted proteins | sample PL_2010_150m_FD_113537 | JGI IMG/M metagenome (GOLD analysis project Ga0163199, IMG submission 113537) | Freshwater microbial communities from Powell Lake, British Columbia, Canada to study Microbial Dark Matter (Phase II) - PL_2010_150m | ecosystem: Environmental > Aquatic > Freshwater > Lake ...
GGCATACTCAGGAGCAATTACTATCAATTGCGGAAGAGCATATCCAAACCTTCTTAGCTCCTGCCAAAGATGATTTACAAAGAGTGGCAGTCGTCAATGAAGCCCTTCCACATTTATTGGGTATACCGAATTTTTGGATTGATACCAATCATATAGATAGAGATATGCTGTTAAAACGCTCTTTCCGAAAAGCACGCCAAGTTGTGCCAAATGCAGAATTAAGTCTTCGGGAGTATTCTGTAGAATTTTCAGGATATCCGAGATCGGATGAATTCTTCAACTTGGTCAAACGACTCAATGAGGAAGAAAAGGCAATAAATGGTAGGAACTTGATTGATGCAGTAGAATTTCAACTACCGTTACTTCTCCCTCCGTTGATTGGCAAAGACCCTGCAATGAATCCCAACAACTTTATTGACTCTGGAACTAGAAACCAGATGATGGAAAAATTGAGAAATAATATTGGACGATTTAGAGCAATTGGCGTTAATGTCTATATTACAGAGCTCCTGCTACCAATAGAGAATCTGCCTGGAACTCTGAAGCAAAAACTGAATTTGCAAGCAAGCATTTATGCAGATATTTATCGAGTCTGTGCCGAAGAAAGGGTTGGCGTTGGTCTTTGGAGACCGAATCAGAGTCATGACATAATGGAATATCCAGTCGGAAGCACTCTACCCTATCCACGTGACGAGAATTATGAACCCTTACCATCCTATTATGCGATAAACGCGGCGATCCTTTCGACAATGAAATGAAATCAGATTTATCAATTGGGATGCTGCGAACCGCGATTGTGAAGAATAAGCAATCACTCAACTCCAAGTGAATTGTTGGAAGTTGAGTTTTTGGAATTTGGGATTTTTATTATGCTTTCTAACATTCAAATTGCTTTCATCGGCGCGGGGGCTATGGGCGAAGCGATGATCGCTGGTTTGATCGCGCAAAAGTTGATCGCGCCCGAATCGATCATTGCCGCCGAGCCGCGAGTGGAGCAGGGCGAACTGTTGCGCTCAAAATACGGGATTCGAACCGTGACCGAGAATCGGTTGGCGGCTGAAAAGGCGGATGTGGTGGTGTTGGCGGTCAAACCGCAAGTTCTGCCTTTGGTGGCGAGTGATTTAAAAGGACACGTTGCGCCGAATGCGCTGGTTCTTTCGATCATTGCCGGAGCATCTATCAAATTGATCTCACAAGGTTTGCTACATTCGAGCGTGGTGCGCTCGATGCCGAACACGCCTGCTATGATCGGCGAAGGCATTACCGTGTGGACGGCATCATCTGATGTGACGGATCAACAACGCAAACAAGCGGAATTGATTCTCGGCGCGTTTGGTCAACAAATTTTTGTCGCCGATGAAGATTATCTCGACATGGCGACGGCTTTATCGGGAACAGGTCCGGCTTACGTTTTTCTTTTTATGGAAGCGATGGTGGACGCCGGAGTGCATCTGGGCTTCTCGCGCCAAATTGCCGAGCAGTTAGTTTTGCAAACGATCAAAGGTTCGGCGGAGTATGCCATGAAGTCGCCGCATCATCTGGCGCGGTTGCGGAATCAGGTGACATCGCCCGGCGGCACCAGCGCCGAGGCGTTGTATTATTTGGAGAAGGCCGGTTTTCGGACTGCCATCTCGCGCGCGGTGTGGGCGGCCTATCAACGCTCGGTGCAGTTGGGTAGAGGGAAAAAGCGAAGCCAGTTGGATGACAAATAGTGACTGCTCAGCGTGCAAAGGTTTAAAAGCAGAACGCAATGATGCCCGAGTAGTTACGAAAAATAAAGATGAAAGCGGCTCAAAATGAGCCGCTCTTGTTTTAATAGGACTTTAGTTTTCTAAACACACTCCCAAAAGGTTCTGAACAACTTTTGAACAACTTGTTTTTATAGTGAGGCAATTCAAAAGGAGATCTAAAATGAAAACTCTCTCTCGTTTAATTCAGTTCAGTGTGTTGTTCTCGTTGTTGTTAGCCGCTTGCGCTGCACCCGTCACTGCTTCGGCTTCAACGACGACTAACGTGACGGTGACTTTTAGCGGTGGTTACGAAACAGATCCGCGCGATGGCGGCAGACCCGTTGTGCTTATTGCCTCTGTGCTTGGCGTAACGCCAACCGTTTTCCGTCAAGCTTTTAGTTTGGTAAAACCGGCTGCTGCCGGACAAGAGCCCGACCCGGTTCAAGTGACACTTAATAAAGCGGCACTATTAAGTGTTCTCAGCTCTTACGGTGTGACGAATGAGTCGCTCGACACAGTCTCGAACTACTATCGCTACAATGGCAGTGCGGGCGAGACATGGCCCAGAAAATCCGCTGCCGCAACCGCTATCGTGACGAATGGCGTAGTAACGGGATTTAATATTACTGACGCGGGCGCGGGATACACTTCGACGCCGACGGTGACTATCTCAGGTGTAGGTGGAGTCACTGCGGCAGCCACCGTTTCTTACAGTAAAAATTTCAATACCAATGGTTCAATAACTGCATTGTCGCTTACCACTGGCAATTCTGGGATGCCTGCGGCGCAAGCGGTGAACACGCAGGATGTGAACGCACAGTCCGCGCCACAAGCGGCAACGGTGATGCCGCCAACGGCGGCGCAACCGAGTTCTTCGTCAGCCAATTGCCCGACAAATAATTTTATTGATATCTCAACCTATAAACCCAAAGCAGGCGCGACAGCCCCTTCACTTAAAGTGACGTGCGCCAATGGCGTGATGCTTATTGAGACCAACGGTATTCCCAACTTTGACGTGGTAGGTCCAACACCTACAGCGCAAAATTATCGCTGGAGCCTAACGTTGAACCCACAAAAAGCGAATCGCACCACCGATTTATCGTTGGGCCCGGTGGCGGTTGCGGTAAATGGTGTGCCGATCTACGGACCGTTTGAGTCGCCGCAAGATAGTTATGGTGATCCGGTCTTAGAAGGTTTGCTCCGCACCTGCAACGGACACGCTATCCCGTTCCATTTCCATGCGCGCCCCGACTGTCTCTTCAAGACAGTCGTCAATCAAACTTCATTAGTGATCGGTTACGCCTTTGATGGTTTCCCAATTATGGCGCCTTACGCTTGTGTGGATGTAGCATGCACTCAGATAAAGAAAGTGAAGAGCAGTTGGCAAGTGATCAGTTCTAATTCGCGCAACGTCTGGGAACATTATCAATACGTCGCTGGGTCGGGCGATCTGGATAAGTGCAATGGCATGACTGGCGTGGATGGAAAGTATCGCTACTATTCCACGGATGCCTTCCCTTACACCATCGCTTGTTACAGCGGCACCTCAACAGTCTCTGGCCCGGGAAGCGGAGGGCAACAACCCGGCGGTCAGCAACCCGCTGGCGGTCAACAACCACCTCCCACTCGCCCCGGCGGCAATCCGCCTCCTCCGCCCGCGCGCCCATAAAACCACAACAGATCTCCGAGTTCTTTAAGAACTCGGAGATCTTCTTCGACTCGGAGGTCTGTCTTATAATTACTTCATGCCTCAAACGATTCTGATTGTTGATGACAAAGTGAGCGTGACTCGAATGTTAGGCGATTACTTTACCGCGCAAGGTTTTCGATCAGTGGTTGCCGCCAACGGGCGTGATGCTTTGTTCGCCGCCCGCCACGAAAAGCCCGACCTGATCTTGCTCGACATCATGATGCCGGAGATGGACGGCTACGATTTTATTCGCGCTTATCGCAAAGAGAATAATACGCCGATCATTTTGCTCACCGCCAAACTCGAAGAGACCGATAAAGTGGTGGGTCTCGAACTCGGCGCGGATGATTATGTGACAAAACCTTTTGGCATGGCAGAATTGCTGGCGCGAGTGCGGGCGGTGTTGCGCCGAAGCAAACAAGACAAAGTGGAAGCCGATGCTTTGCGCGTGAGCGATGTGTCGTTAGATAAAAAATCCCGCGTCGTTAAAGTAAATGAGCGCGCTGTTGATCTCACTCCATCCGAATTTGATTTACTGGTTATTTTAATGACCACGCCGGGCAGAGTCTTCTCACGTTCCGAATTGTTAGAGCGATTGCAAGGTCACTCGTTTGCCGGTGTGGAACGGACGATTGATGTGCATGTGCGTAACTTGCGAACCAAGATCGAACCGGAACCGAGCGAACCGCGCTACATCGAAACTGTTTTCGGCGTGGGCTATCGCTTTAAAGCGAATGAAAAATGACAAATGTCGAATGACTAACTCATTTGCCATTTGCCATTTGTCATTTTCCATTTTTCATTTATGAAACTCTCTCTCACTCTCAAACTTACTCTCGCCTTCATCTTCACCAGCCTCATTGGCATCATGTTGGTGGGCGTCATTGCGCGTTACGTGACGGCTTACGAATTTGATCGCCTGTTGCGCGAACGAACCAATTCCCAATTGCTCATCACTGCCAAAGCTTACTATCAAGAAAAAAACTCGTGGGCCGGATTCGATGAGGTGGCGCGGCGGCAGGCGGCATCACAACAGCAACAGCCGCCGCCTCCACCCGGCGGCAATAATCCACCCCGTAACAACCCTAATCAATCGCCGCCACCGCCACAAGGATCGCCGCAAGGAGGGGGCAACCCACCGCCGGTAGTGATCGTGGATCGGAATGGTGTCGCCGTCACCAACGGGGGACAATATCGTATCGGAGATCGCGTTCCCGATTCCGTGATCATGCAACAAGGTTCGGCTATTGAATTAAATAACGAAGTGATTGGCACGGTGGTGTATTTGGCAACGGTGGAACGCGATCCGCGCGAACAAGAATATCTGGCGCGCACCGATCGGACGTTGATCTATGCCACTATCGTCGCGGCAGCCATCGCCTTGATCGTCGGCGTGGTTTTGGCGCGGGTGTTGACGAAGCCGTTGCGCGATCTCACTCTAGCCATTCGGGCGATGCAGAGCGGTGAACTTAAACAGGAAGTGTTGGTCAGGTCGAATGACGAAGTGGGTGAACTGGTTGGCGCGTTTAACAAGATGAGCGCGGATTTGGCGCATCTGAGTCAGTTGCGCGAACAGATGACGGCCGACATCGCTCACGATCTGCGTTCACCTTTAACCGTGATCAGTGGTTATCTTGAAATTTTACGCGATGGTTCGTTGGAACCGAGTCCGGAACGATTCGACCTGATGTTTAAAGAAGCCCAACGTTTGCAAAACTTGATCGAAGACTTACGCACGTTGTCGTTGGCGGATGCCGGTGAGTTGAAATTATATTTGGCGCAACACTCGTCGGCGGAGTTGTTGCGTTCGGTGGCGTTAGGTTATGAGCCAGTGGCAAAGCAAAAAGGGGTTGAGTTGAAAGTGGATGTGGACGAGAACTTGCCAACAGTGAGTATTGATCATGGACGAATGATGCAGGTGGTCTGGAATTTGGTGAGCAATGCTTTGCGTTACACTCCGCAGGGTGGAGTGATCACTTTGAAGGCGAGGCGCGAACGCGGTGGGGTGCAGTGGACGATTGAGGATTCAGGAGTCGGCATCCCCCCGGAAAAGTTGGCGAATATCTTTGATCGATTCTATCGCGCCGATTCGTCGCGCCAAGATGGCGGATCAGGTTTGGGACTGGCGATAGTTAAATCAATTGTAGAAGCGCATCGTGGAACAATCCGCGCGATGAGTGAAGTGGGGCGAGGGACGATGATGATGATCCAGTTGCCCGCGTAATATGGTATCTTTCGACTCCAGTGGCTAAGCGCAAATTGGCAATTTGCGTTACGAAAGCGCAGATTGCCAATCCGCGCTACGACATAAAGTTAATTTTGCTATTTGGAGTCGGTGTAGATGACAGGTCTTCAGGAAAAAAGAAATCCGGACGAATCGATCCCCTATAACGATCTGATCGAGTCGGCGCCCAACGCCATCGTGATTGTAGATGACAAGGGCAGTATCGTTTTGGTGAATGCCCAAGCAGAAGAAGTGTTTGGGTATTCACGCGATGAGTTGCTGGGTCAACCGATTGAGATTCTTATCCCCGAAAGATTTCGCTCCCGACATTTGACAGATCGAAACAATTACATATCTGCACCCAGCGCACGCTCGATGGGGCAGAACGCGGCGTCGTACGGTCGGCGCAAAGATGGCAGTGAGTTTCCGGCTGAAGTTGATCTGAGTTCACTGACGACAGGGCGCGGCTTGCGGGTGATGTCTATTATCCGCGATGTTACCGAGCGCAAACGTTTTGACATCATGTTGCGTTATCAGATGGCAGAGTTGACGATGCTGCACAAGGTGACGTTGGCTACGGTGGAGGCGACTCACGAAGAGGAGTTGCTCGGACAGTCTACAGAGATCATCGGTGATACGTTGTATCCCGACAGTTTTGGCATTGCCTTGTTGGATGAGCGCACATCGGTTCCGGGGTTGCGCCTGCATCATTCGTATCGCGGCGTTTCTACCGCCAAAAAAGAATCGGTAATTAAGCGCGGCGAGGGCGCGATGGGGCAGGTGGCTGCCGATGGCGCGGCGCGGCGCGTAAGTGACACGCGCCTCGCACCCGAGCACACGCCCTTCGCCGATAAGACGCTCTCTCAATTGTGTGTCCCGCTTAAAGTGAACGATAAGGTGATTGGCGTAATTAATGTCGAGAGCAAACAACCTAATGCTTTTAGCGATCAAGATGAGCGTTTGTTGATCACGATTGCCGGCCAGTTGGCGGCGGCGATTGCTCGTTTGCGGGCGACGGCAGAAGAGTTGCAGCGCGCGGCTGAATTGGAGACGATGGTGGGGGTCACGTCGGCGCTGCGCGACGTGATGACTCGCGCCGAGATGCTGCCGATCATTTTAGACGAAATTATTAAATTGTTTGGGGCGGAGGATGCCGTTGTTGACATGCGCGATTCGTCAACAGGCGAGACGGTGATCGAGTTGGCGCGCGGTAAACGATTCGTCAATCATATGGGTCAACGTCTGCCTCCCGCCGCCGGACTCAGCGGTTATGTGATTTCAACCGGTCAACCGTACGTCAGCATTGATCTGCGGAGTGAGCCCCGTTTTACTTTCCCCGAACTTGTAACAGAATCGCTTGCTTCGGTTTTCATTCCTTTGATTGCGAAAAATGCGACGATGGGTGTGTTGTGGGTGACGCGCCCAGCACCGTTTGTCTATGAACAGTTGTGGTTGTTGACTGCCATCGGCGATATAGCCGCCGCCGCCATCTACCGCGCCACCTTATATGAACAGACCGAACAACGGGCGCGCCGTCTCGACGCGATGAGCGCGGTGGATGTTGCCATCCGCTCATCCTTTGATGCGCGCGATTCGTTAACTGTTTTGCTGAGGCAAGTGCTGGAATTGTTGAAGGTGGACGCGGCCGACGTGTTGTTGCTTGAGGCGGATACGCAGGTGCTGACATATTTCATCGGGCTTGGGTTTAGATCGAATGCGATTCGGCAAACGCATTTGCAGTTGGGTGAAGGGCGTGCCGGTCGCGCCGCATCGGAACGTCGCCTGATCGTCACGCCGACTCTCAGCGCGCCGTCGCATATCCGCGCGCAGTTGTTGGCGGAAGAGGAATTTGAGTCGAGTTGCGCCGCGCCGCTTGTTATTAAGGGTCAAGTCAAAGGTGTCTTGGAAGTTTTCCATCGTCAACACTTTGTGGCAGATCGTGATTGGCTTGATTTTTTTGAGGCGTTTGCCAATCAGGCGGCAGTGGCGGTTGACCACGCCGAATTGTTCAGCCGATTGGAGAGTTCGAGCAAAGAACTCGCGCTGGCATACGAATCGACTCTCGAAGGTTGGGCGCGCGCGCTAGATTTGCGAGATCGAGAAACTGAAGGACACACTCGCCGCGTGACCGATATGACGGAACGTTTGGCGCGAGCGATGGGCGTGGATGAAGAGGCGATTGGACAAATGCGGCGCGGGGCGTTGCTGCACGACGTTGGCAAGATAGGCATTCCCGACAGTATTTTGCTTAAAGAGGGCGCGCTAACTAAAGACGAACAGGCGACCATGCGTAAGCATCCGACCTATGCTTATAAGATGCTGGAGTCAATTACCTATTTGCATCCGGCTCTCGACATTCCTTATTACCATCACGAGAAATGGGATGGCACCGGTTACCCGCGTGGATTAAAAGGCGAAGAGATTCCGCTTGCGGCGCGTATCTTTGCCATAGTGGATGTGTGGGATGCGTTAAGTGTGGATCGTCCGTATCGCGCCAAGTGGAGTCAAGAAAAAGTGCAAGGCTATTTGCGCGAACAAGTAGGTTTGTATTTCGACCCGCAAGTTGTGGAAGCGTTCTTAAAAGTTTTGAACGAAGAATAGATCAGGCTGTCGTAACTACTCACCCCCAAGAGGCGGAGAGAGAGTCACTCGTGTGCACGCAAACCTTGTCAGGTAGCGGAATCCGAAGTCTCCCGACTTCGGGCAAAATCAGGAGATTTTGCGATCCATCGTGACAACCTTTGCGTGCACACAGTCACTCTAATCCGCAGTCAACTTTTTTCTCGCCCCAAACATTTCTCCGCCCATTGGCAGAAGAAAGATCACTTTCAGAACAATGCCAAAATGCGGATTAGAGATGCTACCCACTACGCCTCGTGAGTAGTTACGACATCTTTTTTCTTCGTGATCTTCGTGAACTTAGTGGATGAGAGTTTTTATTTCTTCCTCTTCACTATCTTCTTCTTTTTCGTCTTCGCCTTTGGCGTGATCTCGGCAATGCACTCGATCTCCAACCGCGCGCCGCGCGCCAAACTGCCCACGCCCATCGCGCTGCGGGCGGGTAAATGATCTTTGTTGAAGAACGTGATGTAGACTTCGTTCATCGCGCTCCACTCGCTCATATCAGCCAGCATCACCAAGCATTTCACCACGTTATCAAACGTCAAGCCGCGTCGTGCCAAAATAGCGCGGATGTGTTCCATCGCCTGCTTGGTCTCGGCTTGCACGCCACCCGGCACCACTTGCCCCGACTCGTCAACGCCAAGTTGACCGGAGAGATATAACAACTTGCCGACTTGCACCGCTTCGGAGAATGGAAGATTTTTAGCAAAAGGTGAGGGGGATTTGTAGTAGAGGGGCATGTGTTTTTTCCTTTGATCTATTTTCTTTTTCCTATCACTTTGTCGTAGTCTGTGTGCGAGCCGACCCAAAACCAAACGACGTCGTTCCCATTCACAATTCCTACCGCGCGATATCCAATGCCAATGCGCACAGAATACATACTGCCTTTGATTTTCTTGAATCTTACACTGGGATGGGAAGAGTTACGTTTGAACAGTTTATAAGATTTTCTGCCTGTCGCTCGAATCTCTTTGGGAAGTTCACGAAATAAATCTCTAAATTGTTTTGATATGTGCGAGTTCATAGCTGATCGGGATCGAGCGGCAACGTTTTCCCTGCGCGATGCTCTGCCAACGCCTCATTCGCTAATTGATCGAGCGCGCCTAATGAGTCGGAAAATTGGGCGTCCCATTCTTCATCATCCGCCAACATCTCGGCAGTGTTGAACTCACTTATAAGATCATCGTTGCTTTCTCTTTTTTCACTCAATGTTTGCAAGAAGCGTGCGAAGTCAACCAACTGCTCTACTCGTTCTGGCGGCAGCTTGCGCGCAATGGCGATCAGGCTTTTTTCGTAGATAGTCAATTGAGGTGATTTAGGCGTTTCCATAGTGTGACTTTCCTTTACAGGTTGCTTTCAGTAATTATACGCCCGCCTCTTCATCCTTCATAATTCATCCTTCATCCTTTATACTTCGTTTGATGTTCCGCGACGATCTCCTCCTCCGCACCAAGTTAACTCCTCCGCGCCTCAAACGCCGCACACTTCAACGTCCGTTGCTCAACGCAAAACTGCACGAAGCGTTTGAACACCGTTTAACTTTGGTGCAAGCCGGAACGGGTTATGGCAAAAGCACAACGCTCGCATCGTTGGCGACGAGTGCCGGACTCGAAGTGCCGTTGTTCTGGTATACGGCAAATGAGTCTGACGCTGACCCGCAAATTTTTCTGTCGTATCTCATCGCCGCCTTTCGCCTGCGCTTGCCTACACTATCCGATGCGCCGCTGGCTGTGCTGCATGAGATCGGCAGTGAAGGGCGAAGTGATTCGTGGTCGCTTGTCGTGGACGCTTTGATCAACGCGCTGACCGAATCGATTCACGAACCATCGCTTCTCGTCATTGACGATTATCACTTCGTCGCCCACTCGCCCGAAGTCGTCGCCCTCGCCGAGCGATTCATTTCTTTTGTCCCACCCGATCTGCACGTCATCATCTCGGCGCGCACGCTCATCAATAGTCAAGGTCTCATCGCTTGGCGCGCCAAGGGCGACGTTTTAGAGATCACCCGCGACGATCTTGCCTTCAACGATTCCGAGATCGAGTCGTTGTTCCGCGACACCTACGCCATGAATCTTTCGGATGATGAGATCAAGAGTCTTGCTCACAAAACCGAAGGCTGGCCTATTGCGCTGCAACTGGTGTGGCAAGGACTCCGCAACACCGATCAACGCGCCGCCGATCTTCTTTCGCAAGAGACGGCCTCACTCACCGCGCTGTTCGATTATCTGGCGCACGATGTCCTTGAACGCCAACCCAAACACACCGCCGATTTTTTGCGCGACACTTCGGTATTAAACGAACTCGCGCCCGCCGCTTGTGACGCCGTCACGCTATCGTCGAACAGCGATCACACGCTCACCCATTTGCACGAACTCGATCTCTTCGTCGTTGCTCTCGGCGATAAGCATTATCGTTATCATCATCTCTTCCACGATTTTCTTCGCGCCCAACTTCATCACGATCAAAACGCCGAACGCGAGCGACATCATCGCGCCGCCAAATTTTTTCAAGCGCAAAACGATCTCGAAGAAGCGATCTATCACTACCTCCAAGCGGATTCATTCGCGGAAGCCGCCACTGTTATCGAGATCGCCGGGGATGCCGCCGTGCGCGGTGGACGTTTGGATACGGTCTCACGTTGGGTTGACCGCATCCCGCCCGACGTGTTGAACGATCATCCCCTCTTGCAACTTTATCTGGCTGATGTGCATCGCCTCAGCAGTCGCTTCGATGAAGCCCTGGCGTGGTATGCCCAAGCCGAACAGCGCTGGCGCGCGCGCGGCGATCACGCCGGGACGAGTCGCGCCTTGCGCGGGCAAGCGTTGATCTATCTCGACACCGTGCGCCCGGCGCAAGCCGAAAGTTTGCTTGAAGAAGCATTACGTCTTTCTGATGGCAGCGCCGATCGTCAATCGCAGGCGCGCCTGTTGGAACTTCTCGCCGAAAATAAATTAAACATGGGCAAGCCATCTGAAGCCGAGTCGCTGCGTGAGCAAGCGCGCCAACTGCGCGAAGAAGCGCCGAGCGAAGATGCATTAAGCGTGCGCGTTAAACTTCGCACCGGGCAGCTCGACGCCGCGCAAAAAATTTTAGAGTCGTGGATCGACGCCGAGCGCAAAGAGGCGCACGCGCATGCGCCGCGCGCCCATCGCGAAACAGTATTACTCCTGTCGCTTATTCAATCGTTTCGCGGTCAAGCGGCTCAAGCCTTAGCCTTCGCTCAAGAGGGCGTCACTATCGGCGAGCGTTCCAAGTCGCCGTTTGTCACCGCCGTCGCCCACATTCGTTTAGGTCACGCCCAGCAGATTTGTGATCGTGATAATGATCACGCGATTCGTTTTTATCAAGAAGCGATTGCGCTCGGTGATCGTCTCGCCGTGCGCCGCATTCGCGCCGAAGCCCAATGGGGACTCACGCGCGCTTACGGTTTTTTTGGTGATCTCGATTCGGCGCGCGCGGCGGCGGCAGAAGGCGTTGAGATTGCGAACTGGGCTGGCGATTTGTGGATTCGATCTTTAACCGAACTGATGTTGGGCGCGAGTCATGTTCTCTCAGGGGATGCCGCCTCTGCTGTGGAAATTTTATCTCGCGTGTTGCTTTCGTTCCGCGAGTGCGGCGATAGTTTTGGGCGCGCGGCGACTCGGTTGTGGTTGAGTCTGGCTCACTTCGATCTCAAACAAAGCGAACACTTTGCCTCATCGGTGGATGATCTATTAACTCTGTGCGAGACTCACAACTATCACTTCCTCTTCACCGCCTCGACTCTGCTGGGACCCCCCGACCCGCGCAAGTTGATTCCGATCCTCATCGAAGCACGCGCGCGTCGCCGCCGACCCAGTTATGTGGCGCGACTCTTAACCGACATTGGCTTGCCCGATGTGCAAGTGCATCCCGGTTATCAACTGCGGGTGAACACGCTCGGCAACTTCCGCCTGTGGCGCGGCGATGTGGAGATTGATACGCGCGAGTGGAAGCGTGACAAAGCGCGACAGCTCTTTCAGATTTTATTGACTCAACACGGCAAGTCATTGCAGCGCGAAGAGATCACCGAAAAATTGTGGCCGGCGTTATCACCCGAAGCGGCACAGCGCGATTTCAAAGTGGCGCTTAACGCGCTGAACAAAGTTCTGGAACCGAATCGAGAAGCCGACGCGCCGTTTGCCTACATCCTCCGTCAAGGCACGTCTTACTTCATCCGCCCCGACGCCGATATGGCGATTGATGCGAATCAGTTTGAACGCGAATGTGAGACGGGTTTACGCATGAGCGATGCTATCAGCCAACAGCCAACCGCCATTAGCCATCTTCAATCTGCTATGCGTTTATACATCGGCGATTTTCTCCCTGATGCTTTATACGAAGATTGGGCGAGTGAGGAGCGCGAGCGGTTGTTGGCTCTATATCTCCGCGCGGCAGACAAACTGGCGGGCGTGCTAATAGATCGCGCGCAATACGATGAAGGACTCGAAGTGTGCCAAAAAATTTTGGAGCGTGATGTGTGTTGGGAACGCGCCTACCGCTTGATGATGACCGCTTCCGCCAAGCAAGGCAATCGCCCGCAAGCGTTGAAGACGTATCAGCGATGCGTGGAGATATTGAAGAGCGAGTTAGATGTTGCGCCATCGAGCGCGACGGTGGAGTTGTATGAGGGGGTTGCGAAGGGCGAAAAATAAAAGCCGACTCGTATCGAGTCGGCTTGTTGTTATGATTTTGACTTGATTTCAAACTCCAATCGTGACCGTCGAAAACATATGTCAAATTCTATAAAGAAGTTTACTTGTCCCAAGATTAATGGAATGTCATCCGCCTTTGTCCATGCGAATACCATGCGAACTGGATCGAATCTCCCAACTTGCATTTGCGTTATTAAGCCTCGCGCTTCAAACCGCGCCAGATTGCCGCCCAACTCAGTCAGTATCGGTTGCGATTCCCAAATCGCGCCCAACCGTATTCCCATGCTGTAGGGTAATACATTGACAGATGAACCTGTGTCAAGTAACCCTGACGTATCAAGTGTATGTCCCTCTGATGCCAGCGTTACTGGCAAGAACGGCATAAGACTTGCGTCGCCTAAAATATTATCGGCGGCAGTGTAAACATACAGTTCTGCGTTAACCATGTTGGGCATTAGTAGCGATGGGCGATTCCTTAAGCATCTCCATCATCTGATGAGCCGCTCGATAAGAGTTATATGGAGTCCACACTGGATAGGACACTCCTGATTTCAGGAGCGCGCCTTCGTCTATGGCAAGTTCAACGAGGATGAACTGCATCACTCGCAATTTGTCGGCGCGATCAAGACTCTTGATGTCGGTGAGTAAGTTTGTCCATGTCATGTTTTTCTACCTCTATGTTTAAATTATACATCTTTCATCTTTCGTATGTAACCCCTCTGTAACCCTCCCGCGTTATCTTCCAACTAAATATGGAAACCCCTACACCCAACGAGACGAATGTGGTTTCGTTTGTCATGCGTTTCGTCTACGATAAACCGGATGAATGGCACGGTGTGATTCGCCACATCCAATCGGATGCCGAGATGCACTTCACGCATTGGGATGATGTGCAGAAATTTGTGGCGCAGTATGTTGAAGTAAAAGGAAACAAGGGAAACGGGGAAACACGGAAATAGGTAAACAAGGAAACAAGGAAATAGGTAGATAGGTGTATACGTGTTTACTTGTCTACCTGTATACGTATCTACTTGTTTTTCAAGAGAGGCAGAAATGGCAATCGTATTTAACAACAGAACGGCAATCGTAACAGGGGCGGCAAACGGAATTGGGCGCGAGACGGCGCTGGCGTTGGCGCGCGAGAAAGTGGCGGTGTCGCTGTGGGATATGGCTGAGGAAGCAGGTAAAGCTGCCGCCGCAGAAATTGAAAAAGGCGGCGGCAAGGCGATGTTCCTCAAAGTGAATGTTGCTAATCAGGCAGAAGTTGAATCGGCAGTGCAGGCGACGTTGGAAAAATTTGGTCGTATTGATATTTTGATCAACAACGCTGGCATCGTGCGCGACGCGCAATTAATCAAAGTGAAAGATGGCGTGGTGACAGGCAAGATGAGCGAAGCCGAATTTGATTCGGTGATCGCCGTCAACCTCAAAGGCGTGTTCAACTGCACTCAAGCCGTTGCGCCGCAGATGATCAAACAAAACTACGGACGCATCATCAACGCCTCGTCTGTTGTTGGCTTGTACGGCAACTTCGGGCAGACAAATTATGTGGCGACCAAGTCGGGCGTGATCGGTATGACCAAAGTTTGGGCGCGCGAACTCGGACGCAAAGGGATCACCGTCAACGCCGTTGCGCCGGGTTTCATCGCCACCGACATGGTGAAGTCCATCCCTGAAAAAGTGATCGCTTCAATGATCGAACACACACCTGCGGGTCGCATGGGCGAACCCAAAGACATCGCCAACGCTTATCTCTTCCTTGCCTCTGATGATGCGAGCTTCATCAATGGACATACGTTGAGTGTGGATGGGGGAATGGTGGTGGGAACGTAGTTGCCAGTGAACAGTGATCAGTTATCAGTAACTACTGTTCACTGTTCACTGTTCACTGTTCACTGATTACTGATCACTTTTATGCTTATTGATTGGTTAGCCAAGCGCGCCCAACTCACGCCAAACAAAACTGCGCTCGTTGACACGCTTCACGACAATCGCGCCATCACCTATCGCGAATGGAATCGATCTGCGAATCGCACGGCGAATTTTTTGCGCGAGCGGCTCGGCGTGAGCAAAGAGGATCGCGTGGCAGTGCTGGCGATGAACTGCGTCGAGTATCTCGACGTGTGGTTTGCCTGTCAAAAGATCGGCGCGATACTGCAAAATTTAAATTGGCGGCTCAACCCGCTCGAACTAATCAACGTGATTAACGATGCGGCTCCACGCGCGCTGATCTACGGCGGCGATTTTTTATCTCAAGTGGGAGCGATTCGCAACGATGTCGCCGTCTCTCACTTTGTGGCGTTAGATGAGTCCCTCAACGGTGATCTGCTCTTCACCGAACGCGACAGGTATGCCGACTCTGCGCCTGCGCCCGTCGAATTGACCCTCGACGACGTGTGGGTAATTTGTTATACGGGTGGAACTACAGGATTCCCTAAAGGCGCGCAGCTTACTTACGGCAACATTACATTTAATTCAGTGAACACGGTGATGAGTTGGGGACTCACGCCGGACGATGTAACGATCCTCAACTCACCGCTCTTTCATACCGGCGGTCTCAACGTGTTCACCGCGCCGCTCGTTCACATCGGCGGCACTTCGATTGTGTGCAAAACATTTGACGTTGAGCAAGTTTATAACTTGCTCAACGATTCGGGCGTAACGATCTGGTTTGGCGTGCCGACCATGTTCACCCTCATGCAACAGCATCCGCGCTGGAGCGAAGCGGACTTTTCAAAATTAAAGTTGCTCATCAGCGGTGGCGCGCCCTGTCCGTTACCGATCTTTGAAAAATTTTGGGCGAAGGGCGTGGATTTCAAAACAGGCTACGGTCTCACCGAAGCCGGACCTAACACCTTTTGGCTGCCGCCCGCCGACGTGCGGCGCAAACCGGGTTCAGTTGGTTTCCCTTTGTTCCATGTTGACGTGAAGATCGTCAAAGATGATCGTGAGTGTGACGCAGATGAGGTGGGCGAACTTTTGATTCGCGGTGATCATGTGTGCAAGGGTTACTGGAATCAACCTAAAGAAACCGCAAAGGCGATTCGTGATAGTTGGTTGCACACTGGCGATCTGGCGCGGCGTGATAGTGAGGGCTACTACTACATCGTCGGGCGAAGCAAAGATATGATCATCAGTGGCGGCGAAAATATTTATCCCGCCGAAGTGGAGAGCGTGATCGCCGCTCATGAGTCGGTGGCTGAGGTTGCCCTCATCGGCGTCCCCGATGAAAAGTGGGGAGAGGTTGGGCGGGCGATTGTGGTCGTCGCCAACGGCGCATCCATCACGCAAGAAAAGTTGATCAAATTCTGCGGCGAGCGACTGGCAAAATACAAAGTGCCGAAGAGCGTGGTGTTCGTGGATTCGATTCCAAAGACAGGCGCGAACAAGGTGGATAAGTTGGAGTTGGTGAAGAAGTATGGGAAATAAAAGCTAGCCGCGAATTACGCGAATGAACACGAATTATTTAATCATTCGCGAAAATTCGTGAAATTCGCGGCAAAAAATATGCCAACCATTAAAGCAAACGACATCAGCATCGCTTACGAGATCAACGGTGAGGGTCAGCCGTTGTTGCTCATCACCGGCTTGGGTTATGGCGCATGGTTCTGGCACAAGGTGGTGCCGCATCTGGCAAAAAATTTCCGCGTGATCACATTTGATAATCGCGGCGCGGGCGCGAGTGATAAGCCCGATGGTCCTTATAGCGTGAGCATGATGGCGCAGGATACGGCGGGTTTGCTCGATGCGTTGAAAATTAAAAATGCTTTTGTGTTGGGACACTCGCTCGGTGGCTTTATCGCCCAAGAACTTGCCATCACACGATCTGATCTGGTGAGCAAATTGATTCTGGCTTCGACGACTCACGGCGGCATGAAGGTTGTGCCGATCACGCCCGAAGCGTTAGCGGTGATCATGGATCGCAGTGGCGACCCGATTGATTTGGTGAAGCGTGGCGTTACCGTTGCCTCTGCGCCCGGTTTCGCCGACAAACACCCCGACGTTGTTCAAGAGTTGATTGATTATCGTTTAACGAATCCAGTTCCGCCCGCGCAGTATGGCGCGCAAACGGCGGCGGGTTTGGGGATGAATCAATTGAGTGATGATCAAGTGCTGGCGCGGATGAAAGCGATCATCCAACCGACTCTGATTCTGTTTGGCGAACACGACAAGGTGGTGCCGCCCGCCAACGCGCAGCTCTTTCTCGAAAAACTCCCGAATGCAAAAGCGCACGTCATTCCAAACACCGGGCATATCTTCCCGATGGAAGCACCAGAGGAGATGGTGAAGGTTGTGGTTCGTTTTTTTAGTAATCAGTGATCAGTAATCAGTGGGCTCATATTTACTGCTCACTGATTACTGATTACTGGTCACTGCTAACTTTTTTCAATGCGTCATCCCCAAATAATTTCCACAGGCAGTTACGTCCCCGAAAAAATCATCACCAACGCCGAGATGGATCGGATTCTGGGCGAGCCGGTGGATCAATGGCTGGTGGACAACGTCGGCATCCGCGAGCGGCGGATGATGGCGGATGATCAGGTGACGTCTGATCTGATCGTGAATGCGTCGAAGGTCGCTTTAGATCGCGCAGGCATTAAACCAAATGATCTCGACATGATTATTGTCTCAACAGATACACCCGATTATCTTTCGCCTGCTACGTCTGTTGTGGTGCAGCACAAGTTGGGCGCGGAGAGGGCGGGCGTGTATGACGTGAACAGCGCCTGCGCCGGTTGGGTCACCGCGCTCGATCAGGGTGCGCGAAATTTAATGACCGAACCTGATTACAAATATATTTTGGTGGCGGGCGGTTACGGCATGACGCGCTACATTGATTGGAAAGATAAAAAGACGGCGACGTTATTCGCTGATGGCGCGGGTGCGGCGGTGTTGAGCGTGGGCGATGCGCCGGGATTCTTGTCGAGCAAGTTGCTGGCGCGGGGTGAGTTCCACGATGCGCTCGGAATTTATTCCGGCGGCACGTATCACCCGGCGACATCTGAAGGAATTGAAAAGTGGGGCGTGCCGCGCGTGCAGTTTGTCAAAAAATTTCCTAAGACGTTCAACACCGAGTATTGGCCTTTGATCATTGACGGTGCGTTGAAGAAAGCCGGACTGACTCGTGACGATGTAAATCATTATTACTTCACGCAATTAAATTTACGCACGATTGAGGCGATGATGGAGTTGTTGAAACAGCCGATTTCAAAAACGCATTGGGTGATGGATAAATGGGGTTACACCGGCTCGGCGTGCGTCATCATGGCACTGGATGATGAGATCGCGCAAGGACGCGGGCCCAAACGTGATGATGTGATTCTTTTTTGCGCGAGCGGAGGAGGGATTACGATGGCGGCGTCTGTTTGGAAATGGACGATGTGAGAACAAAGGGAATGAGGGAAACAAAGGAAATAAAGGAAATGTCATTCCGAGGAGCGTCCTGAGCGGAGCGCGGTGTTTTCCCGCGCGAAGTCGAAGGATGCGACGAGGAATCTCTCGGACTAATCAAAGAGACGCCTCGCTTCGCTCGGAGTGACATAACAGGCTTCTATATGTATATCGGCGATTATTTAGGACGACGCGAACTGTATACGCCAGATAAATTGGCAATCGTTGATACGGGTAAGACTCCCGAATGGCGACTCACATATCGTCAACTCAACGAGCGCGCGAATCGATTCGCAAATTGGTTGCGCGAAGCGGGAGTGAATAAAGGTGATCGCGTGGCGATTTTGGCGCGGGATGGAGTGGAACATCTCGATTGCTTCTTCGCTTGTTCAAAGTTGGGCGCGATTCATGCGGCGTTGAATTGGAGATCGCATTGGCGTGAGATTGAGGCAATCTTCCAAAACGTTACGCCGAAAGTTTTGATCTTCTCCGATGACTTCAAAGAAGGCGTGAACAGTTTACGAGAATCGATCTACGACTCGCGCTATGACGTTAAACATTATTTACATATCGAAGGAGCGGGCGTGGCGGGGAGCAAACATTTTGAAACCGAGTTGCAGGCGAGCAAAGCAGAGATAGTGACGTGTGAGACTCTTGAGGCAGAAGACATCGCGGCGCTGATCTTCACCGGCGGCACAACGGGCTCCCCAAAGGCGGCGCAAGTCTCGCATCGGATGATCGCTTGGAATACGTTGAACACCGTTATTCACGATGTGACTCACAACGATGTATATCTCAACGTCTTCCCCATGTTCCACACGGGCGGGTTGTTTGTTTACACCTTGCCACAAATTATTTTCGGTGGCACGACGATCTTGATGCGGCAGTTTGAACCGGCGAAAACTCTGGAGTTGATCGAGCGTGAGCGCGTGACGATCTTTGCCGGTGTGCCAACGATGTATCAGATGATGACGCAGGCTGAAAACTGGAATCAAGCTGACCTGTCCTCATTAAGGTTTTGCACCAGTGGCGGCGCCCCCTTGCCTGTGCCGCTCGTCCAAAAATATACGCAAGAGAAAAAGATTCGCTTCAAGCAAGGATTCGGCATGACCGAGTTTGGTCCCGGCGTTTTTGCCCTCGCGCCCGAAGACGCCACTCGTAAAGCCGGTTCGATTGGTCGCCCCAATTTTTTTGTGGATGCGCGTATTGTGGATGAAGGGAATAATTTTTTGGGCGCGGATGAAGTGGGCGAGTTAATTTTGAAAGGACCTTCGTATTCATCGGGATACTTTAACAACCCGTCTGCCTCGGCGGAAGCCGTTGACGCGCGCGGTTACTTTCACACCGGCGATTTGGCGAAGTTCGACAGCGAAGGCTACTTCTACATTGTGGATCGCAAGAAGGATTTGTTCATCAGTGGCGGCGAGAATGTGTATCCGGTAGAGATCGAGAA
>Ga0163199_1000804_pt1 | contig 19776 bp, 21 predicted proteins | sample PL_2010_150m_FD_113537 | JGI IMG/M metagenome (GOLD analysis project Ga0163199, IMG submission 113537) | Freshwater microbial communities from Powell Lake, British Columbia, Canada to study Microbial Dark Matter (Phase II) - PL_2010_150m | ecosystem: Environmental > Aquatic > Freshwater > Lake ...
ACCGAGAACAAGGTGGCCTCGGCGCGGTGGCGCGCGGCTTATGCCGAGAGCCGGGACGGCTTGCACTGGACCAAACCCAATCTCGGCCTCGTCGAGTATCGCGGAAACAAGAACAACAACCTCATCCTGACCGATCCCGCGCCGCTGGGCTTCGTCAATCTGAAGGTGCTGGCCGATCCCGACGATACCAACCCGGAGCGCCGCTACAAGATTTCCACCCACGTCTATTTCCGCCACCACACGCGCCTCGGCTCGCTGGCGCCGTTTGCGAGCGCGGATGGTTTGCGATGGAAACTGCTCACCGCGGCCACGCCAAAGAAGGCGGAGTTGCTGAAGGAAGACCTCGTGCTGCCCGCCGTTCACTTCGAGCCGTGCGGCGGTCTGTATAAATGGGACGGCATGTATTACGTCTGCGGCCAGAACGCCATGAACGCCACGCGCCCTTACCAGGGCCGTGTGGCGCGCATGTATCGCTCGCCGGACTTCGTCAACTGGTCGCACACCAGCAGCATCGGCTTCGTTCGCGCAGTCCAGCATACGCCGCTCGGCCCGGGCCGAAGTCGCGAGGGCGAGCAGATGCACGAAGGCATCAGCGTCTGGAACCGCGGCAACGTGTTACTCGGCGTGTATGGCCGCTGGCACGGCGGGAAGGAGTGGAAGGACGTCACCGTTGACCTCGGCTTCGTGGTCAGCAACGACGGCATCAACTTCCGCGAGCCGGCGCACGAGTGGACCTTCCTCAAGCGCGGCGAAGACGGCGCATGGGATCAGGGCGGGCTCTTGCAGGGGCAAGGCTTCGAGAACATTGGCGATGAGACCTTCATCTACTACGGCGCATGGGACCCGCGGCACTGGCAGAACACGCCCGAACGCGGCGGCGTCGGCATCGCCACGCTCCCACGCGATCGCTTCGGCGACCTCGTGGTGGAGGAAGCGGGCAAAGGCCCGGGCGATTATCAACTACCGGTCATCCAGGGCGAGTTCATCACTGCAGCAGTTCCAACGAAGGTCGGCGCTGCTCACCGCTTCTATCTGAATGCCGATGGACTTGGCGCGCAGGCAGAATTGAAAATTGAGTTGCTGGACAACCATGAGCGCCCGTTGCCCGGGTTCTCCGGCAAAGACGCAGCCATCGTTCGCCAAAGCGGTTTCCACACGCCGGTCACATGGAACGGGCAAACAGCCATCGCCGACCTGCCCGACCGCATCCGGGTCAAAGCGACGTTTGAAGGTGAGCAGAAGACGGGAATCCGATTCAGTGCTCTCTACGTGCAGCCCAGCGTCCCCGCGAAGTGACGAATGCTGTCTGTGCGGCCCGCTTTGCGCTTGCCGCAGGAAGCCCGACTGGGACAATGCCATCAATGGAAAAGAACCGACCATGAGCAACACGAACTTGGGATCTGACTCCAATTCGCGCTATATGCTCGGGCTGAAAAAGTCATTGATGCTTCTCGGTGCATTCGCCTTTGGATTCAATGCAGCCCATGCGATCCACGAACTTGGGCACGCCTTGGCCACATGGGCGACGGGGGGATGCGTCACGCGACTCATGCTCCATCCGTTTTCTTGGTCGAAAATATTTTATGGATCGCCGCCAACCTGTCCGCTTCTGGTAGAGTGGGCGGGCGTTGTATTTGCTTCGGCGTGCGGACTGCTGTTGCTCGCTTTGATCCGGCGTTGGCGGGGCGTCTGGACCGTGCCTCTTGCGATGACGGGGCTTTGCACTCTGGTGGTCAACGGTCTCTACCTGACCGTTGACTGCCTTTTCCTTGCCGGTGGCGATGCTACCAGCATCGTTTCTCTCGGAACGCCACGGCCGTTTGTTCTCCTTGCAGGCGTCGGCCTGACCGCTCTGGGTCTTGTTGTCGGACACCTGCTGCTTCCTCGAATTGGCTTGGCGGCTACCGATGGCATTGTCTCGCGCATCGCCATTCTTGAAGGGGGAATAGGATCTTACCTGCTCGCCATGCTCGTTTACCACGTTTGTTGGAACCGAAGCGAAATCATTCTCTGGCTCGGTTATGTCGTAGCGGGTCTATTAATCTTGGCGGGCGCTGCTGTAGGCTCGTGGTTTATCGAGAAGCGGTGGACTCCAAAGCTTCGATATTCCTCCCCGACGCCATCATGGTCCGCCGCCGGTGGATGCCTGGCCGTTGGGGGAGTTGTCGTCGTTGCGGAGATGATGGCATGTCTCAAGTGATTCCGCGGGGGACTTCGCCCTTGTGTGGCGGTGTCGGCGACCTACAATGCCGCTCAAGAACGATGGCCAGACAAGAGTGTCTGGCCTGCGAATTGTCTAATTTGCCATGAATACAATGAAGAGAATCCTTTTCACCCTCGCCGCCATCGCCTGCTGCGCCAGCAGCCTGATTTTCGCCGCCGACCCGCTGCCGATCTACCAGCCCAAGGTGAAAACGGCGGACATCTATTTCCACCATCCCGGCGCGAAGCCGGCGCTGAAATACAACCACGACGTGGACATTGTGAAGTTCAAGGGGAAGTTCTTCGCCGCGTGGAACGCCAACGAATCGCATGGCGAGGACGTGCCGGGCCAATACAACTTCCTCAGCATCAGCGATGACTTCGAGCATTGGTCGGCGCCCGTGCGGCTGTTCACGCGCGACGCGGCGGCGGAGAATCCCGTCGAGAGCGACAACCAATGGCAGCCGATCTTCATCAACTACCACGACGAAACGCTGTTCTGTGCGTGGTGCGACTACAACGCCCGCAAGACCTACATCGCCACATCCACCGACGGCGTGCGCTGGCGCAATCGCGAGGTGCCGACCGCGCCGCCGTCGCTCGCGGGCCAGGTCGTTGGCTTCCCGACCAACCACGGCCTGCTCACCAGCAAGGGCGTGATGATGTTCCCGTGCAGCCTGCCGATGGCCGAGCCGAAGTGCATCGTCGGCCACACGCGCTATGCCGGGGTGTTGCTCAGTGCCGATGGCGGCAAGACGTGGACATGGAGCGAGCCGATCGAGGCGCTGCCGTGGTCGAAGCTCGGCGAAAAGCCGGCCGAGTTCGGCGGCGAACTCGTCACCATCTGGGAACCGATGCTGTTCGAGCAAGCCGACGGCAGGATCGGCCTGCTTATCCGCAACTCCACCGCGCAGGACAACCCGGAGCGCGCCGAGAAGCCACACCGGATGTTGCTCTACTCCACCAGCAGCGACCACGGTCGCACGTGGACCAGGGCTTGCTCCGTCGAGGTGGACACGATCTGTTCGCGCAACTACGCCGTCTCCGGCGTCGGCACGCGTGACAGCCTGTTGATGGTGATGAACGACAACAACGTGCGCGTGCCGGAGCGCATCAGCCGCGACCGCTATTTCCTGTCGCTCTTTTGCTCGCCCGTCTGCGACCCCGACCTGCTGCTGCCCGGCCCGGTCGTGCAACCGGAGGGTGGCACGGCGTTCTACCCGAACGGCTTCGTCGCGGACGGCAAACTATACGTCGCCTACACTTATCCGCGCGGTATCCATTGCAGCGTCATCGAGCCGCTGCCGGATTTCACACGGCCGTTTCTGCTGCCGCGCGAGGGCCGCTCCGGCCTGAAGATCGAGAACGGCATCGCGCACTTCGCGCAGCGTCAATCAAGCCTCGGCCTCGTGTTGACTGAGAAACTCACGCGCCAACCGAAACTGCGCCTCGCGTTCGACCTGAACATGAACCGCTACAACGGCCTCGACTGGCCTGTGCTGACGCTCGGCGGCAAGATGCGCGCCGGCACGGCCATTCGCGCCATCTACAACGAGCAGACCAAAACCGACGTGTTCCAAGTCGCCGTGGGCGGCAATAAATGGGCCGACATCGCGCCGTTCAAGATGAAGGAGTGGAACCATTTCGAGGTCGAGCTGACGACCGAAGGCTTCGCCGTCTCCGTCAACAATTCGCCCGCGCAGTCCTTGAAGAAACCGCTTCTCCGCAAGATCTGCTTCGGCGGCCTCTACGTCGCCCCTCAATGGCCGATGGGCATGGGCCAATCCAGCGACATGCGCCTGAAGCTCGACTCCGTCCGGGTCGAGTAACTGACAAAACGAAAGTGATACCGAGCATAAGCGAAAAGGTCAGCATGACGAAACCGCAACAAGGAGTCCGAGAGCGAAAGCCCAAGCCGAGGACAGGCGTTCTTGGAGACCACAAGAAGGACGGCAAGAAGCTGATTCCGCCGTTTGTTGCCGGCTTGGGGCCTTGGACGAAGGTTAGTTGGACCGACACAATCATCCCGGAGGTGATCTGGATCGCCCTGCTCCAGGATAGATTCGGCTTCCAAGAAGGGGTGAACTTGACTGTCCAACTGGCCAAAGCCGCTCATGCCAGCGTGGGCAAGAAGCCGGGTCCGTTCTTTTCGGCTATCTCCAACTACGCCTCGCTCAATCCCATCCAGCGGGCAACTGTGCTGGGCCAACTCGATTCGGCCAAAACCCTCAACAACTGTCGAACTGCATTGTTCCCCCTGTTTCGCTTCTATCCAACATGTCCACTGAACTTCATGTGTGGCGAGGGAGATGCGGTTGAACAAGAAGATGCATTGCCTCGCCTGAAGCGAGTGCTGCATGAACTGTTTGACAAAGATCTCAGACAAACTGTGCTGGTGCAGGCAACGGTGATCTATCTCGCCTTTGTTATCGGCGGGCTGAAGGTAGTCAAAGGCCTTACGCTCAGTTATTTCCCCGAAGTTGAGAAGTATCCGCATACCGAATTATCCAAGCGCGTTGCTGCGACAATTCGTTCGACCATTTTGAACTTCTTCAGTCCCGCTGTTCCCGGTGCCGGTTCAAACTGGCCCGTGGAGTTTTGGAACCGTGGGCAGGAGATCGACGACTGCACCTTCAACCGAGGCAAAACCCATGCGGAAGCCAAAAGGCCGTGATGCCGTTCACAAGTTGATCGAGGACTTCGTGCGCGAAGCCAAGTCCGAACTCGATCAGAGGTGGGCGAGTTGGAAACTTGACTACAGCCAGATCGAGGTTCACGAAGTGGTTGGCGCGCTGTTGGCACGACAAGTAACACTTGCCATCGCCCTTGCTGCCAACCCCGGCTTCTGGAATGCGCCTCTCGCGTCCTTGGTTCTTCGCCCAATGACCGAGGTTTATTTGAACCTGGCTTGGATCCTTGCTGCCCCCCTTGAGAGGTCTCGCATGTTCATCTTCCACGGGCTTGGCCAAATGAAGCTCCGCGCGGAGCACGAGAAGGCCTCGATCCAAAACGTAGATGCGGCGGAGAAACAACATGCGAAAGAGTTCATCGAATCCATTGAACGGTGGATTGACTCGCAACAATACGGATTCATGACCACGGTGAACCTTGGCAACTGGGCTGAACTCAACCAACGCAAAATGGCTGAAGAAGTTGGCATGCTGGATTTCTACAACCAGCACTACACGCCTTACAGCGCAGGCATTCACTCCATGTGGCATCACGTCGCGATCTACAACCTCAAACAGTGCAAGAATCCACTTCACAGATTCCATAAAGTCCCAGAAGTGCCTGACCTGGACGCCGACGCACGCCTTGTTCTCATGGCGGGGAAATATCTCGAAACGACCTTCGCCTTGTTCGACAGCAAGATGGGGTTGAAACCAAGTGCACCCTCTGCTTTCAAAAACCTGCGCACCGGCATTGAAAGGTTGACTGAGTAAGGTAGCCAGTGTCATGCGCTGATTCGACGGTGGCTATGAGCACAATCAAGATTACCCGCAGAGCGTTCATCCAATACACCGCCGCCGCAGGTGCGGCATCTTTGGCATCGCGCAATTTCGTTTTCGGCGGAGAGATCGCAGAGGTCGGCCCCCTTCGGAAGGCGATGGACCGCGCAGCGAAATGTTGCCTCGCATGGCTGACTCCTGAGCAGGAGTTTCTGCCAACGGGTGGCTACGAGGTGGCGCACGATACGGGCCGTTGGTGGGATGCCATGCTGCGGTTCGAAGCCGCAACGGGGACGCGGATTCCCGCGCACGCCGACGCCGTAATGATGAGGAATCTCCAGACGTTGACCGACAATCCCGCCGCGCTCCTCATGAACACGGCGCGCCTGCCCGGACCACCGGAGAAGATCAAAGTCAATCCGCACAACCTCCGGGAGTCCATGCTGGCCTACACAGCGCTCGTGCGGCATCGGAAAAGTGACTGGGCGCGGCAGCAAGGACGCAAGCTTGTGGAAACGATCCACAAGCTGCTGGAACCAGACGGCCAGCTTGACTACGGGAAACTGGCCGGGATCGCCGGCGGACCGCTCACCACTGACCGGCTGATGGTGCAGCGTTCGCCTGCGGGCCAGTGGTTCAATGCCACGGCAACCACAGGCCGCGCCATCGAGGCCATCGTCTGGTTTCACGAAGCGACCGGCGATGCGCGCGCGATGGAGCTTGCGAAACGGCTCGCCGAAGTGCATCTGCGACATGTGATCGCTCCGACTGGCAACGTGCGCGCTGAGTTGCTGGACCCAAACCACGTCGGCCACACGCACTCCTATTGCGGCACCCTCCGCGGCCTCCTGCTCTACGGCCTCGCGAGCGGCGACAAGCAGTATGTGGATGCCGTGGTCGCCACCTATCGCAAAGGTCTCTGGGGCACCGCCATCACCCACTCCGGCTGGACGCCACACGATCAGGGCAAGATTCGTTTCCCGGACAAGGATGGCGATCCCATCGGCGAACATGCGAGCTGCGGCGATGTCGCTCAGATTGCGCTTTGGCTGGCGCTGCGCGCAGGGCAGACGGACTTGCTTGATGATGTGGAACGCCTGGTCCGCGCCCGCCTGCTGCCATCGCAGATCGTGAATCCCAAGAATCCGCGCAGCGACGGAGCGTGGGGCGTTTACTCGCATCCTTTCGGCTATGGAGCCATCCTGGATGTGTTCGCGGCCGTCCTGCATTCATTGGCCGACTTTCATGAGCACATCGTCACGCGGGTGGCGGATGGCGCCCTTTCGTTGAACCTGCACTTCGATATCGCCACGCCCGCCCTCACGGTGCGGTCGAAGCGTGGCACGACCGCCACCCTCCTCATCGCGTCGAAGCAACGCAGCGACCTGCGCATCCGTGTTCCGGCGTGGGCGGCGCGCGAGTCGGTGCGACTGGCCATTGATGACAAGCCGCGGCCTTTGCGTTGGGAAGGCTCCTTCCTCATCGTCGCCAGGAACGATGTCACTGCGGGCAGCGCCATCACACTCCAGCACGATCTGCCTCAACGGCACACTGTCGAGGAAATGCCCGTCAGTCATCGCAAGTTCCATCTGACTTGGCGCGGCGACGAGGTCGTCTCGTGTGATCCCAAGGTGCCAATCTATCCGGAAAAGAAACCGTTATGATTTCAAATCCCATGCCCGCGAAACACATCCTCGTCCTCGCCGCCCTGAACACCGTGCGCGATTCGATCGCGGGCGCTCTACGAGATTGAACGCTAGACAAATCCGCCGGAGTATTGTCGAATCGCCGTCCATCAAAGGAGACAACGTCAACATGCACCGTTTCATTTGGATTCTTGCGACCGTTCTGCTGTGCGGCCATGCCGCCATCGCCGCCGAAAAGCCGCTCGTCGCCTTTGATTTCGACGACGGGTTGAAAAACACGGGCACGCTCGGCGGCGCGGGGAAGTTCAAGGTCTATGCGCCCGGCGAGGACGCGGGCTACGATCTCGGGCCGTTCGGCCGCTGCCTCGACCTGACCGCTGCGTCGCGTCACGGCGGCGCGGGCGCGAAGGAGCCGCCGGCTGGCGGCACCGTGGTGTTCCGACACGAGGCGCTCGACAAGCTCGATACGTTCACCATCACTCTCTGGTCACGCCAAAGTCCGCTGGCGCATGGGTCGAGCGCGCGGCTGTTGTCGAAGGACGGCGCGTGGGACCTGTTGCCCGCCGCGGGCGGCGCGGCGCTCGCGCTGGGGCCGGGAGCCGGCAAGGTGTCGTATAACCTCACCGGCAAGACGCGGGAGAAACTGGAGGATCGCTGGCGATTCACCGCGGTCGTCGTCGGGCCGGAGAGCGTGCGCGCTTATGCCGGTGGTCTGGGTCAACCACTGATGTTGGGCGGTGAGAAACCGCGCAGTGAGCACAAAGCCGCTGCGCGCGGTGATCTGGTGCTCGGCACGTTCGGCGGCATCCGGCCGTTCAACGGCTGGCTCGACCGCGTGCGCGTCTTCGGCGGGCCGTTCGACGAGAAGGATGTCCGTGAAATCTTCGACGCCGACGTTGCCTCCGCGAAGCAAACGAAGCCGACGCAGGTGTTTGACCTCGCGCGGACGGCGGCAAAGACGCACCAGTTTCAGTTGAAGCGGTCCGACATCCCGTTCTCGACGCGCTGGCAGAAGCGGACGGAAGCGCCGGGCATCATGGAGTCGTTCCACACGACGCAATGCCTCTGGGTCTATGGCACGGGGACGAACTTCATCCAGCAGGTCAAAGGCATGGGCATCGGCTACCAAGGCACGCTCAACGGCCTGCAGGGGCAGGAGCACTCGACGACGAACCGGTTCGCGCGCGGCGACACGTCGGGCCGGCACGAGGACCTCGACGGCAACAAGAACACGCCGCACTGGATGGTGACGTTCGGACTGAAAACGTTCACCGGCTGCTGCAATCATCCCGCGTTCCGCAAACTGTTCTTCGACGCCGCCAAGCGCCATCTGGACGCCGGCGTGGACATGCTGCACGTGGACGATTGGGCGATGAACGCAAGCTGGGTGCTCAACGGCGCTGCCTGCTTCTGCGAGCACTGCCGCACTGGCTTCCGCGAGTGGCTCCAAAAACGCTGCACGCCCGACGAGCTGCGCAAGTTCGGCGTCACCGACCTCGCGACGTTCGACTATCGCGAGCATCTGAAGCGCAACGGCGTGCCGGACGCGGCGGCCTACAAGGAGAAGTTTCGCGAGTTGCCGCTGACACCGCAGTTCACGGACTTCCAAGTCGAGAGCATGAGGGTCTTCTTCCGCGAGTTCCGCAAACAGCTCGACGAATGGTCGCCGAAGAAATACATCCCCGTCTCGGTCAACGCGCTCCTCATCAACCTCCACGCGCACCATAATCTCTGCGGTGTTGACGTGGTGGACTTCTTCACCGGCGAGTCGTCGCAGAACAGCGACTACCAGACTGAGGCCGAATACGTGTTTGCGGCGAAAGCTGCGGAGGCGTTCGGCATGTCGCAGGTGGTCTCGCCCATCCCGCGCAGCACGGCCCGCACGCGCGCCGCGCTCGCCACGACCTACGCGCTTGGCCAGCCGCATCTGGTGCCGTGGGACATCTACATGGGCAGCGACGCGACGGGCATCCAGCCGCGTTACTTCGGCACGCGCGAGCAATACGGCGACCTCTACGACTTCATCCACGAGCACAAGGCGCTCTTCGACAACTACGAGTCGGCGGCGGAGGTCGGCGTGCTCGCCAACGCCGACGCGCCGGGCAAAGGCTCGCTCTCGCAGTTCTGCAAACAGCTTGCCCGCCAGCAAATTCCGTTTCACCTGATCCTCGGCGCGAGCCAATACGCCCGCGTGCCGGTGCGCGCCGCCGACCTGCGCGCCGCGCGGGTGGTGGTGGAGTTCAGCCCGGCCGATTCGTTCTGCGAGGAGGACCGGAAGACGATCCGGGCCACGCGCGAGTCGGGCACGGTGCGGTTTGTGCCGCCGACAGCCGATCTCGCAGCGGTCACGAAGCTGCGCGACATGGAGTTGCTGCGCGTCGAGGCACCGGAGGGAGTTTACGCTTTCCCGCGCGTGAACCGCGCCAAGCGCACGGCGGCGATCCACGTGGTCAACTGGAACCTCGCGGCGAACGGCGAGCGCGCGGAGCTTTACCGGAACGTGACGTTGACGCTGCTTCAACCGCAACGCTGGGGCAAGTTCGCCTCGGCGACGTGGCTCCAGCCGGGCAAGAAGCCCGTTACGCTCAAAGCCGAACGCCACGACGACTGCCTGCGGCTGACGTTGCCGCAGATCGAAACATGGGGCGTGGTGGAGATCAAGTAAAGGCCGTGCGCCGCCGGCAAAACGTGGCAACAGGTCGCTCTCGGCGAGCGATTGCATAAGTGGGGCGAGCTTCCAAGCTCGCCCACCGTTGCCTGTGCGAGAACCGCGCGCGAGCTTGGAAGCTCACGCCACTTATGCTTGCGGTGGTTTGCAGTGGACGCGAGACGACAACAACTGGCAAGAAGAGTGTATGAGCAAGACCAAAGATAAGATTCGCAAGGGCCAGCCGGCGATTGGCGGCTGGGTGATGACGGGAAACCCGGCGGTTGTGGAGATCATGGCCGAGGAGGGCTTCGACTTTCTCGTCGCTGACATGGAACACACGCCGATCAACGTCGAGACTTTCTACCACATGGCGCTTGCCGTGAAAGGGACCGGCTGCGAACTGATGGCGCGCTTGCCTGCGTGCGACATGGTGCTCGCCAAGCAAGTGCTCGACATGGGCGCGGCTGGCATCATCGTGCCGTCGGTGAATACGCCCGCCGAGGCCGCACAGACGGTGGCGATTGCAAAGTTCCCGCCGGATGGCATCCGCGGCGCGTCGCTCTGCCGCGCAACCGGTTTCGGCCGGCGCTTCGACGATTATTACAGCAACCACAACCGCGAAGTGCTGGTAGTGGCGATGATCGAGCACATCAGCGCGGTCAAGCAGGTGGACGCGATTCTGGCGACGCCGGGCCTCGACGCGATCTTGATCGGCCCGTATGACCTTTCGGCCTCGATGGGAATTCCCGGCCAGTTGCAGCATCCCGACGTGCTCGCGGCGCAGCAGGTCATCCTCGCCGCCTGCCGCCGGCACAAAGTCGCGCCGGGCATTCATGTCGCGCCGGTGGATCCCGCTGACGTCGCCAACCGTCTCTCGCAAGGGTTTTTGTTCGTGCCGTGCGGCATTGACACGTCGTTTGTGCGCGAAGGTTGCCGGACGATGTTGAAGGCACGCAAGGCGTAAGCATGGAAACGATTCTGGTCACGGAGTTGGAGTTTCGGAAGGCTGAGAGCGTCTTCCGCGAGGCGAAGGATGTGCGTTGCGAGCCGGCGCCGGTAGATGAGTCGGCGCTGGCCGAGGCGATTGTCTCGCGCGGCGCGCGCGCGGTTATCGTCGGCGTGGCGCCGTATCGCGGGGTGCTGTATGAGGCGCTTGGGAAGAATAACGGCGCGATCATCGCCCGCTTTGGCGTCGGGCATGACAGCGTCAACAAACCACTCGCGCGTCAGCACGGCATCATTGTGACCAACACGCCCGGCGTGCTGGATGTCAGCGTCGCGGAACATGCGCTGTGGCTGATGGGTTGCCTCGCGCGAAAGATCAGCCGGCTGGAGGCGCGGCTGCGCGCCGGCGAGTTCGCCGGCGAGGTCGGCGTGGAGCTGCGCGGCAAAACACTCGGCGTCCTCGGCTTTGGGGCCATCGGTCGCCGCGTGGCGGCCATCGCGCGCTTCGGTTTCGGGATGAAGGTGATCGCGTGCGACCAGATTCCTCCGGACAAGATGGCGGAGGTGGTCACCGCCAACGGCGTTGAGCGTTATACGACCGACGCGGAGGAGCTTCTCCGCCAGTCCGATTTCGTCAGCGTCCATCTGCCGGTCGTTCCGAGCACGCAACGGTTCATCAACGCGACGCGCCTGGCATGGCTCAAACCCGGCGCGATGCTCGTCAACACGGCGCGCGGCGCGGTGCTCGACGAGGAGGCGCTCTATGACGCGCTCGCCGCCGGCCGGCTCGCGGGCGCGGCGCTGGACGTGTTCGAGCGCGAGCCATACTTGCCCGCCCATCCGGACAAGGATCTGCGCAAGCTGGAGAACGTTGTTCTCACGCCGCACGTCGGCTCCAACACCCGCGAGGCCAACCGCCGGATGGCGGAATCGGCCTTGGAGAATGTTCGCTGTTTCCTTGCCGGAAAACTCGACCGGCTGGCCCGCGTGGACCAACCCTGACCGCAAAGCACCGTGAACGCGACCCACCCCACACACGTCCGCTACAAGGTGATCGCGTTTGCGGTCGCGCTGGCCTCCGTCACTTATCTCGACCGCGCGTGCATCGGCACGCTCGCGCCGGACATCATGCGCGACCTGGGCCTGAGCAAGGACCAGATGAGCTGGGTTTATAGCGCGTTCGCGCTGGCCTACGCGCTGTTTGAAATCCCGACGGCGTGGTGGGCCGACCGCCGCGGCACGCGCAACGTGCTGACGCGGATCGTGCTGTGGTGGTCGAGCTTCACGATGCTCACGGCGGCGGCGTTCAACTTCGTCTCGCTCATCGTGACGCGGTTTCTCTTTGGCATCGGCGAAGCAGGCGCGTGGCCGAGCGTGGCGCGCACTTTCTCGCGCTGGGTGCCGAAGTCCGAGCGCGGCACGGTGCAGGGAATTTTCTTCAGCGGCGCGCATCTGGCGGGCGGCTTGACGCCGATGCTGGTTGTGGGGCTGACGCAGACAATGCACTTGAGTTGGCGGACGGTGTTTGTGTTATTCGGCCTGCTGGGCGTGGTCTGGGCGGCGGCATGGTATCGCTGGTTCCGCAACGATCCGAGCGAGCATCGGCAGGTGAACGCGGCGGAGCTGGAAAAGATCATGTCCGAGCGCGAGCCGGCCAACGGCCATCACGAGGGCTGGGCGTATTGGAAACGGTTGCTCGGCCATCGCAACACGCTGCCGCTTTGCCTCATGTATTTCCCGAACAGCTACGCCTTCTACTTCTGCATCACCTGGCTGCCGACGTATCTGAAAGAGAGGCACGGCCTCGACGCGATGCAGCTTGGCCTGTTTTCGGGCTTGCCGCTGATCCTAAGCGTGGTGGGCGACCTGTTTGGCGGCGTGGCCACCGATGTGGTGACGAAACGCTTCGGTCTGCGCGCCGGCCGTTGCGGCGTCGGCGCGTTCGCCTACGTGCTGGCGGGCACGGCGATGATTCTCGCGGGTATCGTTCAAGAACCCATGCTGGCCGCGACGCTGATCGCGGTGGCGGTGGCCGCGAGCATGTTCACGCTCGGTGCGTCGTGGAGCACCTGCCTCGACATTGGCGGCAACCACGCGGGCGTCGTCAGCGCCGCGATGAACACCTCCGGCGCGCTCAGCTCCGTCATCAGTCCGCTGATGGTGACATGGCTGCTGAGCAGCTTCGGCGACTGGAACGTGCCGTTGTATGTGATGGGCGGCCTGTTCCTCGTCGGCGCCGTCTGCTGGGGCTTCATCAATCCCCACAAGCGCATCTTCGACTGACAACGCGCCCCATCAACCGCCCACGCAGGATGGTGTCGAAGTAGCGGACGGCTACGTGTCTGGATACTGACCGACGCTTCGGGTCGAATCCCACGGAAGAAGCTCGCTTGAGTGCGGCGCGGTTTGGGGGCAAGGTGGGCACGAGAAACAAAGGAACAAGAACTGCCATGCCGACCTACGTTTACGAAACCATCCCCGCCAAAGCCGGCGACGAAGTGCGCCGCTACGAAATTCGCCAGAGCATGAAGGACGCGCCGCTGACGAAGCATCCGGAAACCGGCGAACCAATCCGGCGCGTCATCACGGGCGGCTTGGGCCTGATCGGTGTTGGCAGCCGCGGCGGTCCATCGCCCGCGCCACGACCACGGGCGCATGGCGGCGGGTGCCGTTGTTGTCACTGAGCACGGACATCAACCGCTTCGCGTGACGCTTCCCAGAAGCACAGCGTCTTCAGTTTGACTTTGGTGCAAGGCGCAAGGCGACTTCGGCGACGTGGAGGCCAACCTTCTTCGCGGTTTCGAGGCCGAGTTCATCGCCGCTGATGTCATCCTTCGTTGACAGCACCGTCGCGCCTTGGAAAGCCGGCGCTTTGCCTCCCACGGGAATCATCCCGAAACACAGCATCGCCGTTTGAATCTGCGCGATCACCAGTTCCTGGCCGCCGTTGCGGAAGTGGCCGACGGCCACGACACCCACCGGCTTGTCGGCCATCAGCATCTTTGGCTCACGCAACGGCGCGCAGCGCTCGATGAACGCCTTGCAGAGCGAACTGAGGCCGCGGAAGTAGGACGGCGAGCCGATGATGAGGCCGGCGACGGCGGGGTCTTGCAGTTTCGGCAGGATGGGTGCGAAATCGTCCTCGGGCGGTTTGGGCGACCAGCCGGCGATGTCGAGACCGCCGAGATCAATCAGTTCGACCTCGATGCGCGCGTCCACACTTTTGGCGGCGTCGAGCGCGGCCTGCACGGCCTTGGCGGTGGTCATCCCTTTTCGCGCGCTGCACGAAACGCCGATGATCTTGAGTGTCTTGCCGCCTTCCGCGCCCTTGGCGACGGGGGTTGCCAATGTGCCGGCCAGCGCAGCGACACCGGCGGTGCTGATGAAGTGTCTGCGGGTAAGATTCGCTTTCATGGGGTCTCCTTTGTTTCGGTCTTTTCTCTGTGGTTTCAAACAATCATTTCCGCGCCCTTGGCCGCCACCGCCCGGATGCGGGCGGCGGTCACGCGCGTTTCTCCCTTCTCGAAGCCCATTTCGGCGAGCTTGAGATGTTGAAACTCCGTGAAGCCCGCCAATTCCATTGTCTTGCGTGCGCACTCTTCCTTGCAGCCGTCAATGACCAGCACTTTGGCGGCGGCTTTCGTGTTTTCCAAGATGCTTTCGACGCGACCGCCGATGCCGGCCAGGCAATACATCTTGCCCGATCCGTCGAGGGTCATCTGCCGCGCGGCGCGGTCAGTGAAGCCGCCCACGTCCGAAGCACCGGAGCAGGGGAAAACCAGTTTCGGCGCGGCCATGCAACTGCATTGAGGTTGAGCATTCATGGAATTCATGAGTTGTTTCCGTTGGGGTCAAGGCGCGGAGTAGATCAACCAAACGCCGCCGAGCAGCACCAGCACGCCGCAGGCTTTCTTCACGGCCGCGAGGCTCCCGGACTGTTCGTTCCAGTTCAGATACCGCTGCACCATCTCGGTGAACGTGCCGGCCAGCACGATGACGGCGCAATGGCCGACGCCATAGGCCAGCAGCAGCGAGGCGCCGTAGAGCCACGCCGTCTGCGCCAGCTTGAACGTCACCGCCAGCATCGGTGCCATGTAGGCGAACGTGCACGGGCCGAGCGCAATGCCGAAGACTAGGCCAAGGATGAAGGCGGCCAACAGGCCGCGCCCCTTCATGTTCACCTGGCCGGGGCCGGACCACGGCATTGGAATGACGCCGAGCAAATGCAGCCCCACCACGAAGAGCACGGCCGCGACGAGGTAGTTGGCCCACGCGCCCACGTCGCCCAGCATCCGGCCCGCGGCGGCCGTGATGACGCCGATGGCCGCGATGGTAATGAGAATGCCGACGGAGAAGAGCGTGGCGATCCAGAACGCGCGCGCCGTGGTCACGCGGCCCTGGCCGCTGATGAATCCGACGATGAGCGGGATGCTCGCGAGGTGGCACGGGCTGAGCACAACGCTGAGCACGCCCCAGACAGCAGCTGCGCTCAGCGCGATGGCCGGCGAGCCTTCGACGGCGTGTGTCAGCGTTGTAAAGAGGTGCTCCATCGCAGTCGCGTCACTCTGTGACGCCAAATTCACCATCATCGGCGCGTCACGGAGTGACGCGGCTACTCAACTCCACGCCCAGTTCCTTCCACTTGGCTAGGATGTCGTCCTTGCCGAAGAAGCCTTCGTGGCGGAATCGCTCCTTGCCAGTGGCATCGAAGAACACCTGCGTGGGGATGATCTTCACGCCGTATTTTTCGGCGGCGGCTTTGTTCTTCCACACGTCAATCAATTCCACCTCCAGCCGGCCGGCGCAGTTCTTCTTCAGTTCCTTCAGGATCGGCGCCATGGCTTTGCACGGGATGCACTTGTCGGAGCCGAGTTCGAGCAACCGCGGCAGCTTCGGCTTCTCGGCCGTGCCGGCAGTAGCAGCGACAGCGGCGAGCAGGATGGTGAGAATGAATCGTTTCATGATGGCTCCGATTGTTTCAGGATCGTTTTGATCTCCTCCACCGACGGCACCTTGCCGACGACCTTGACGGTGCCGTTGACCACCAGCGCCGGCGTCAGCATCACGCGCAGCGCCATGATCTGGTTGAGATCGGTGATCTTGTTGAGTTCGTATTGAAGGCCGAGTTCCTTGGCGGCTTGCTCGGTGGTTGCGTAGAGCTTCTGACATTTCGCACAGCCCGGACCTAGAACGAGTAATTGCATGGTTGTCTCCTGGTTAAACGAGCGACCCGAAAATCATCCCGGTGATGGTTGCCATCACCACGGTCAAGGACACGAAGACGGCGGTCTTCTTAAGACCTATGATTTGGTAAAGCACCAACATGCTGGGCAGCGACAACGCCGGGCCGGCCAGCAGCAGCGCGAGCATCGGCCCCGGCGCCATGCCGAGCTTGCCGAGCGCTTCGCAGACGGGGATCTCGGTCAGCGTGGCGAAATACCAGAGCGCGCCCACGACGCTGGCCACGAGGTTTGACAGCAGGGAGTTGTCGCCAACAAGTCCGGCAACGACCTTCTCCGAAAGAAACGTGCCAATGAATCCGACAACGAACACGCCGCCGAAGAGCAGCGGCACGATCATCTTGGCAAAGTCCCACGTGTTGTCCATCCACGTCTTGAACTCGTCGCGCGTGAGCCAGCGCCACGCCATCAGCACCACCGCCAAGCCCATCAGCCCGGCCAGATACCAGCGTGCGTGATAGACCACCATGACCCACGTCCGGGCTTCCTCGGTGTGTGCGATTTCGTTCTTTGGCAAGGTCACCTTCGCGCCCGGCGCATGCTCCTGCCAGGGTTGCTTCAGTTGGAACATGATTTCGTCCTTCGTCTCTTGAAGGCTGACGGCTTCAAACTGCCCGCGATCCTTGGTCTGCACTACCACATCACCCGGATTGAACCAATCGCTGAAAATCAAGAAGCCAACCATGCACGAGAGGAAGACGGAGTTCTTCCACAACGGACGATGCGACACCTCCGACTCCGGCATCGCTGCCGCTTCTGTCGCCCGGTTTTGTTCTTCGCGGCGAAACACCAACGCCATCAACACGCCAATTAACACCGCAAACAAGACCGATCCGCCCGCCCGCCAAATGCCAATCTGAAAGCCGAGCACCCGCGCCGTGAGGAAGATGGCGAGCACGTTGATCGCCGGCCCGGAGTAGAGAAACGCCGCCGCCGGCCCCAGGCCCGCGCCGAGCTTGTAGATGCCGGCGAACATCGGCAACACACTGCACGAGCAGACGGCTAGGATCGTGCCGGACACCGACGCAACGCCGTAGGCCGTAACTTTGTTGGCTTGCGGGCCGAGGTAGCGCAGCACCGCCGCTTGCGAGAGGAACGTCGTGATCGCACCCGCGATGAACATGGCCGGCACCACGCATGCCAGCGTGTGATTGCGGACATACCACTGGAGCAGCTTGAATGCTTCGAGGATCGCGCCATTGACCTTCGGGTTCGACAGCGGCAGGAAGTAGGCGACTAAAAACACGCCAACTATACAGCCGAAGATTTTCAGTTCCTTCTTCACCCCCTCACTCATGTTGTTTTTGTTTCCTTTCCTTCGCGCCGAAGGAGAGCGTGGCTATTTAGCCAACTCGCCAAGTATTCGGCAAATAAAAAATCACTGCGGCTGCTACGCTTGCTCCTCTGCGGCGTCTTTCCGCACAGCGGTCACACACTTGAAAAAGTTCATGACGCACGGCGTCTTGAGCCGATAGAACACCTGCACGCCGCGCTTGTCATCCTCCACGATGCCGGCGTGTTTCAACAGCGTGAGATGCTTCGAGACAGTGGACATTTCCGATCCGACCATCTCGGTCAACTCGCACACACACCGCTCGCGTTTGGACAGTTCATCCACAATGAACAAGCGCGTGGGATGAGCCAGCGCCTTGAGGACGGCAGCTTGAGCCTTGAACTTGCTTGGCAATGTTTGAGCCATAAATGACGGCGCTATATTTAGCCATTTGCCTAAATATGTCAAACGCTTGTTTGGGCCAGACGGTTTCCATATCCCAAGTGTGCCCCTTCAGCCCAACAACATGTTACGGATAGGGCCGGCCGGTGAGCGCCCAAACTACCAGTTCCACCATGCCCCATGCTGGCAGGCAGTAGCGCAAACAAAAGAAAAGAAAACGGCGTCCAAAGCCCGTGCAGTCGGGGCGGAAGCCAGGCGCCACGGTCAACGCTGTAGCCGCAATGGTGCAAACCATCACACCGAACAAGGCCACCTGAACCAGATAAGTAGCCAATTCGATACTGTTTCCCATTAGCCAGTTGCCTTTGAGCCGTCTGCGAACCAATGCCGTGTCCGGTTGCAGACGTTGCAGACCGACAACATCACCGGCACTTCCACCAGCACGCCGACGATGCCGAAAAACGTCTTTCGTTCGGCGTTCCGGTTCATGATGACGATACCTCGCGAGAATTCGTGTTCCCCGGAGAGTCCGGCTCGACGCGCCGTAGCCGCAGTCCGTAGTGCCATGGCGGCAAGTCAAGCACCGGACCGGCTTCGAGCACCGCGGTGCGAGCAGCCCACACCGCGATTTGCTCCGGTCGCGGCCGAATCTCCAACCCCGGGCTTCGCGGAGTTGCCAGGTCGCAGCGCCAATGGATCGCCAGCACCGCGCCGCCAGAGCGCACTACGCGTGCGGCCTCCGTCAGCAGCCGGATCGGTTCTTCGCCGTGGAGAATGTTGAAGAGCAAACACGCATCCTGACTGGCGGCTTCGACGCCAAAACCTTCGGTCATCACGTCGCGCGCGCTGCAAACAACGTTCCGCACCCCTGCTGCGTCAGCTCGTTGCCGCGTCCGTTCCACCATGTCCGGCTCGATGTCGAATGTTCGCAGTATTCCCGAAATGCGGCGCGCGACCGGCAGCGTGAACGTGCCGTAACCACAACCGAGTTCCACCACGTCGCGCAGCGACGCATTCACGCCCAGCCGGTCGAGAATCAGTGGCACGTCGAAGAGCGTCTCCCAATACGCTTCGTCGGGCATCCCACTATCGCGCAGTTTCATAAACGTCAGCTCGGAAAGTCAGTGTCGTGCTGCGGGGCGCCAACATTGCGCCACGGCCTCGATTAAACGCAGCGACTGGATGCTGCCGTCGGCCTCGCCTTTCTCGAAGTCGCCCTCGACCATGCCCATGCGGTTGGTGATGTGCGCGAAACAGACGACCGGTTTGCGTTTGGCCTCCGCGAAGGCGTAGAGCGAGGCGGCTTCCATCTCGACGGCCAGGACGCCTTCGGCGCGCGCCGCGGCAATGGCTGCGGCGGTTTCCCGGTAGGGCGCATCGGTGGTCCATGCGGCGCCGCGTTCGACCGCGGGAGAGAAACTCTTCAACCCGGCCTGCAACCGGTGACTCAGCGTGTTCCCCAAGTGCGCGTATCGGGCTGGTGGCAGGTAGTGGTAGCTGGTGCCCTCGTCGCGCAGCGCCCGCTCGATGAGCACGAAATACGGCGGCGGCCGCACGGGCAGAATTTGGCCCGCCGAAGTCACGCTGATCAGCAACCGGCAGCCCGACACAAACAGTTGTTCGGCCAACAACACTGCGAAAGGACCGCCCACCGCGCAGCCGATGATGCCGAAGGGCCGGCCACCGCGGTGGAACTCATACAGATCGGTATGGTAGCAAGCCCAGGCCGGGTGGCGTTTGGCCAGCCGGTTCCGCAGCAGATAACGGACAATGTCGCCGTCCGGATCCAGCACGCAGACCGGCGGGACGTCGCCGGTCAGCAGCGACTTCTGGCGGCGTGTCTCGCGCAGCAAGTTCTGCGGCCGGAAGACGGCTTGCTTGCGGTAGTGCTTGTTCTGAAACAGCGGCGGTTTCGATTTCATGACGATGAGACAGCTTGCTCATACCAACTCCGCGAGCGGTTGCAGAC
>Ga0163199_1000806_pt1 | contig 19755 bp, 27 predicted proteins | sample PL_2010_150m_FD_113537 | JGI IMG/M metagenome (GOLD analysis project Ga0163199, IMG submission 113537) | Freshwater microbial communities from Powell Lake, British Columbia, Canada to study Microbial Dark Matter (Phase II) - PL_2010_150m | ecosystem: Environmental > Aquatic > Freshwater > Lake ...
ACACTGCACTACACCGCAGCCGCGCTGTCATTCATGCTCAAAAACCTCGACCGGCCGGTTGCGCTGGTAGGCGCCCAGCGCTCGCCCGACCGCGGAAGCTTCGACGGCTCGATGAACCTCGCCTGCGCAGCCCAATATATAGTAAACTCTCAGGCAGCCGAAGTAGCAATAGTAATGCACGCCACAAGCAACGACGACTACTGCCACGCAATCCGCGGCACCAAGGCACGCAAGATGCACTCCTCACGCAGGGATGCGTTTCGGCCAATCAACGACAAACCCTTGGCAAAGATATGGCCAGATGGACGGTTTGAAAAAATTCAAGCCGCACGACCAGCTTCAAGCAAGGAAACACGCGGTAAAGTCGAGGCCGACGGCCGCTTTGAAGCCAAGACTACCATAATCAAAGCCTTCCCGCACACCACGCAAGAAATCTTAGATTATCTAATTGAAAAGAAATACCGCGGGATTGTGGTTGAATCAACTGGCCTTGGACACGCCCCTACGTTCACTATTGATAAAAAGCACTCGTGGCTTCCTTCGCTAAAGCAAGCCGCAGACCAAGGGATAGTGGTGGCCTTCGCCCCCCAAACGATTTACGGAAGGCTCTCGCCTTTCGTCTACGACGCTGGAAGAATGCTCAAAAAACTGGGCGTAGTTCACTGCCAAGACATGCTTGCAGAAACGGCTTACGTGAAACTCGGATGCCTGCTTGGCCGAACGCGCGACCAAGAAGAAGTCAAGAGGCTAATGCTTCAAAACATCGCCGGGGAGATAAGTTCACGCCTGAGTTTTGAAGACTACTTGGATTAAATACGGGACTTTGGAGAGAAAAACAAATGCTCAAATGCGGAATAGAAATACACCAACGGCTTTCAACTGAAAAAAAACTTTTCTGCAACTGCCCGGCAAGCGCGGAAGGCGAAGAAAAGCCAACCGGCGCGGTAACACGCAGGCTCAAGCCCGTTTACGGAGAGCTAGGCCAAGTTGACCCGGCAGCGGCATTCGAAGGAACAAGAAACAAGTCTTTCGAATACCAAATCATGCCGACAAGCAGCTGCCTAGTCGAACTTGATGAAGAGCCGCCCGGAGAAACCAATCTTCAAGCGTTGCTCGCCGTACTGGAGATTGCCTTGCTTCTCAATGCAAGAGTTCTTGATGAAGTGCACGTGATGAGAAAGACCGTGGTTGACGGCAGCGCTACTTCAGGATTCCAAAGGACGGCATTAGTCGCAGTAGACGGGTCGCTGCAGACTTCTTTCGGCAACGTGGCAATCCCGACAATTTGCCTCGAAGAGGAAAGCTCGGGAATAGTTCGCAGGGAGGCGGATAAAAATATTTATCGGCTCGACCGCCTGGGAATACCTCTAGTTGAAATTGCCACTGACCCTTCAATTTCAAGCGGCAGCCAGGCGCGCGAAGTAGCGGAAAAAATAGGGTTGCTCCTGCGAAGCACTGGCCGGGCACAACGCGGAATTGGGAGCATACGCCAGGATTTGAACGTCTCGGTTGAGGGCGGCACACGCGTAGAAATAAAGGGCGCGCAAGAACTGGCAGACTTATCAAAATTAGTTGAAAATGAAGCGTCACGCCAACGAAGAATCATTGAAATAATGAACGCGCTAAGCAAGAGGCCCGGCGAACTTCACGCGCAACTACCTATAGATGTTTCAGAATTGTTCGATAAAACTGAAAGCAATTTCGTCAAAAAAGCGCTTGCTCAAGGCAATCACGCAATGGCAACGCGCCTAAAGGGCTTTGCCGGACTGCTCAAACTGGAATTAATGCCCGACCACAGGCTCGGAACAGAACTGAGTGACTACGCCAAGGCACACGCAGGAGTTCAAGGCATAATCCACTCGGATGAAGACCCCTCCAAATACGACTTTACGCCGCAAGAAATGACGGCAGTTGGACAAAAACTCGAGTGCAATAGCCTCGACGGGTGGGCCTTGTGCATTGCGGACGTACCTACCGCCACTAAGGCTTTGGACGCTGTTGCCCAACGCGCCAAGACCATAACAACAATCGGCGTGCTGGGGGAAACTCGAAGGGCGGAAGGCGAGAAAAGCAGGTTTATGCGCCCGCTTCCGGGTTCGGCAAGAATGTACCCGGAAACAGACGTGCCCACACTGGAGATAACGCAAGACCTTCTCGCTAAAGTCGAAAAAGGCCTGCCCGAAACCTTCGAACAAAAAGCCAAGCGCTATGAACTCAATGGCCTTTCCAAACAAGTTGCCCACGCAATGGCAAAAAGCGCGACTGCGGAAGAATTCGAAAAACTGTGCGAACACACTACCGCCGAACCCGTACTTGTCGCCTCCTTGCTTTTAGAAACTATTACTGCCCTGGCAAGGCAAGGCGTTGAAATCAACACGCTTTCTTTTCAAGACAAGTCGAAGGCGCTAAAGGGAGTGGTTGAAGGAAAAATCGTGAAAGCCGCGCTTGCACCAATCCTTGCTGAAATTGCGAAAGGCAAAACGTTCGAGGAAGTCTCAGAACAAGCGCAATACCGCAAGATGAACGGAATACCGCTTGAAGCGGCAATCAGCGCCAAAGCGAAAGCTTCCGGCCTTCGCGGGGAAGACTTGTTCACAACACTCATGAAAGAACACCGCAACCACGCCGATCCTGCAGAAATGAGGGCAATACTTTCAAAACACAGAATGCTCGACAAGTGATTTAAACACCGCAAGAGTAACAATACCATGGAATTCGACGAAATGAAGGAAGAGCTCGCGCCAGTCATTGAGCCGCTTTCAAAGAACATCAAACTCATAGTCTTGCTGCTATTAGTCGTTGCGGCCCTCTACTACTATTTCTACGTCTTCCCCAAGCCCGGAATAGGCACGATTTACGTCAAGGAACTTGACGGCAATCCGCTTAACGACGCGGAAGTGCGGATAATCGACAACGGCAAGACAATAGCCACCGAACTTACTGCCGATGGTGGAAGAATTGAAATCCCAAACTTGCCGTCTGAGAAAGACCTTCAAGTGGAAGCCGAAAAAGGCGCGTCTTACACCGCGGGTATTTCAACACTCAGGGTAAACAACGGAGACCGAGGAACCGCAACAGTGGAACTGGAAAAGAGAAGCTCTCTTGACTTCGTGTCCAACAACATTCCCAACACGGTGCCCTTGGGCTGTTCTGACACGTTTAACGTAAAGGTGAAAAACAATGCCAGGATTGACGCTTTTGAAGTTGAGTTCGTAGTTGAAGGAACGGGCCTCCCCGAAATCATTTCAGCGCAAGGCAAACAACTAGTCTATCCTAACTTTACAACTGACTTCGCAGTAAAGATTTCGGCAGAACCAAAACCAGGGGAAGACCCCAACCAAAGGCTCGGCGAAAAGAAAGGAACAATCCGGATAAAGAAGACACGGACACAACTTCCCATTTCTATAAACTTAATGCCCAAGACCCAACTCCAACTTTCGCCAACCGAAATTTCCATATCAAACACCAAACCGGCGAAAGAAGTAATAATAATTTCCAACGCCGAAACCAGCCCTACGGTAACGGGACTAAACATTTCTTTTTCTTCCGACATCGACCTTCGCAAGGAATGCGGATCCGACTTGTCAGGGTGTCTTTCAATAGAGAGCGTTGCTGGCGGGCTTAAGTCAGAACTCAGGCCGGGCGAACGCATGCTTTTCGGGCTAAACATCCGCCCTCCAAGCACGCCCGGAAAGAAATACCTGGCATCCATGCTAGTAACCGGCGACTGTTTCAAAGATAGCCCGATTGTTGTCCCGATAAGCTTCACACTGGCCGAAATCGGCTGACGCGCCCACCACGCTCCCCACTCAAAAGCTTTTTCTATCTCCAGCAGTTATCCATTTATGCCCTACCTTGAAGAGTTGCTTAAGAAAGCCAAAAGCGAAACCGAAGCGCCCGCCAGAAGTTTCTTCGAAGGCTCCGAACAGCCCGACAAGCAAAACACCGCGCCTGAAGACAAGATACTTGTTGATGCCTACGGTGAAGTCAAGATATACAAGAAAAGGGGCGAACCACTGCTAATCTACGAAGTGTCGGCACCACGCTACAAGGGCGAGGAAAAAGCACTGGTGGACGCCGTGCTTGACGTTGCCGCAAGAACCATCAGGATTGACGAAGCGCTTTTCCAAACCAAGACTGAAATGCGCGCGCGTTATTTCCACGAAGTGATGCAGATAATCGAGGCCGCACCAGAACTAAAGATACCTCCCCACGCAAGAGACATGTACGCCAACGCAGTAGTGCGCGAAATGGCTGGGTTTGGGATAATAGACCAGCTGATTGGTGATGACAAGCTCGAGGAAGTAATGGTGATAGGAGTAAACGCCCCAGTATACGTTTTCCATCGCAAGTACGAGATGATGAAAACAAACCTCTCGTTTTACAACGACAAGGACGTCATTGACTTAATCGAGAAGATAGCCCGCAACATTGGCCGCAGGATTGACGTCGCCTCCCCGCTGCTTGACGCAAGACTTCCGGATGGAACAAGAGTAAACGCCACGATACAGCCTATTAGCCTCAACGGCAGCACGCTTACTCTTAGGAAATTCAAGGCCGACCCTTACAGCGTAATAGACTTGATAAACAACAACACGCTGACCTACGAAACCGCAGCGCTTCTTTGGGCAATGGTTGACGGGATGGGCGGGATACCCGCTAACATAATCATCTCGGGCTCAACCGCAAGCGGCAAAACTACTTTGCTAAACACGCTTGCGTCGTTCATCCCCAACTTCGAGCGGCTAGTAAGCATTGAAGACACTGCCGAACTCCTCCTACCCTTCCAGCACTGGATACGCATGGAAACCCGACCGCCGGGAATTGAAGGCGCCGGGGAAGTGACAATGGACGACCTGCTCAAAAATGCGCTGCGAATGCGCCCCGACCGGATAATCGTCGGAGAAATCCGCGGGGAGGAAGGCTATACGCTGTTCAGCGCGATGAACACGGGCCATAGTGGAAGCATGGGAACGCTGCACGCCAACAGCGCGAAAGAAACCCTCATAAGACTGTCGAACCCGCCAATGAAAGTGCCGGAAATAATGCTGCACGCGCTCAACTTCATAGTCATGATACAGCGGACTTACGACCGACGCAAAGGGCTCATAAGAAGGGTGACCGAAATTGCCGAAATCGTCGGTTCGGACGAACCAAACCTACCGGAAATGAACGTACTTTACAAATGGAACCCTTCAAAGGACACGATTGAAGGAACGGGCGAACCACCAATGATGATTAAAGCAATAGCTGTATACACGGGCCTAAGCCAAGACGAAATACTGCAAGAACTTAAGGAACGCCAAGCCCTACTTAAAGACCTCAACCAACAAGGAATCCGAGACCTTTCGAGCGTCTGCGGAGCAATGCAAGCATACGCCCAAAAGAAGCAGGGCAAAATCTGACCGGTGTTTTTTTGCCCGACCGAAGAAATCTACTCAAAATACGCGAACTGATAGAGAAAGGCGAGGACGCTACTTACGGCGAGCAAGGTTCGCCGCAGCCCATTGACCTGGCGACTATAGTTGAACGTCTTTCCAAAAGGCATCAAAAACCCGATGACAAGACCGGCCAGATACGGGCGCTGAAAATCAAGGCAGGAATTGAATCATCGAAAAACACGGCAACACCAAAATTCGGAGACCTCAAACTCGAAAAAACTGCGGATGAACGAATAAAGGCAATTGGCAAGTTTTACTCGGCATTCCGCCTGCCGATCTCGAAGCTAGCTGCCTTTTTTTCCAGTCTTCCTGCGGCAGCAGAACTACATTCCAACCTTAAAGCCGCCGACATTAGACTCAAACCCGACGCGTACATCGCACTTTCAACAACAGTCGCGGTTACGGCCGCCCTTGCCTCAATATTTGCAATACTCTACGTTTCAGCCCTAACCCTACAGGATAACAACTTTCTTCCCGCGGCTACGCTCGCAGTAATAGTTGGCATGCTGGTTTTCTTTACCGTAGGCATAGGTTCAATGCTCTACCCCTCCGTTTTGGCTGAAACAAGAGCGCAGGCAATAGACCGCGACTTGCCTTTTGCGTTGCGGCACCTTGCCACACAAATAAAAGCAGGAGTAAGCTTCCAGCGCGCGCTGCAATCAGTTTCTGAAGGGGAGTACGGGCTGCTCAGCTATGAAATGAAACGGTTAATACGCGACATGGAAGCGGGAAAACCTGCTGAAGATGCGCTCAACGACTTGCACGACCGGACGCGTTCAAGAGGCCTGCGGCAGACATCTATGCAGATAGTCCGCACGCTAAAGAGCGGCGGCGCGCTGGCGGAAATAATATCCAGCATAGCCAGCGACGTATCGTTCGAAACCAAGATGAAAGTTCGCGACTTTACCGAACAGCTGAATCTCATAAACGTAGTCTTCATAATGACTGCAGTGGTCGCACCAGTCGTACTCACAATACTCGTTTCCGTAATGCAGCTTCCGTTGCTCGGCGGGGCAGTCAACCAGGCAACGGTTATCGGGATTTTTGCTGCCGACGCCGTCGCCATGCTTACGATAATGTTCTTCATAAAGCACATTGAACCAACCGCGTGACAAAAATGCAAAACAAAACAATAGCAAACGCAGCTGCGGCGTACGCCAAATTTGAGAAAGACTTCGAGGAAAGCGGGCTTAAACTGAGCTTTAGGCAATTCGTAGCACTGTTTTTTGCAATAGCCGTTTTTACTGCGTTTTCAATCGCATTCGTAATAGAGCTAATACCAGGGGGCGGCGGCAGAAGCGCAAGCATAGTTTCTTTTGCGGGCTTTCTTGCAGTACTCAGCCTGGTTATAGCAATACCAATCAGTTTGCGCAATGGCAGGATACAAAAAATAGAGGAAAACCTTCCCGACGCGCTCAAGCACATGGCAATGGTGCTAAAGGCAGGAGGAACGGTGGAAAACAGCCTAGAGGAAGTCTCTCGCTCGGACTACGGGCCCCTGTCGGAAATGCTGAGAAACGCGCTTGATCAAATGCAGCACGGAAAGACGTTCGAACAAGTACTCAAGGAAACTGCAACCGGCTCCGGCTCAAAGCTTTTCCGAAGGTGCGCCACCATAATAAACGACGCAAAACGCGCAGGGGCAGGCATAGCCGACGTGACGCACGCAATCGCCGACGACGCTAGAGAGTCGACACGCATAGCCCGCGAAAGAGTTTCACGCACCACCATGCACGTGCTGTTCATATACACCGCGACGCTGTTCCTCTCGCCGTTCATCTTCGGTTTTACCATAACAATAACGTCGTTCATAGGGACGGGAATTGCTTGCGCAATACCCGACTCGCAGGAAGTAAACCTCGACTTCCTCAACACCGTGCTTTTGGTGTTCCTTTTGGTCGAATCAATAATTGCAATCGTTGCCATCGGCATAATACGGGAAGGGCGGCCCCTCAAATACATAGTCCGCATACCCATAGCGATTTTAATATCGCTCGCAGTATACGAAATGGGCAAACGGTTCGGAATACTAATAATAGGCGGGCAGGGATGCGGATGAAAAAAGGCCAGACTGCAATTGAATACCTCATGCTCATAGTAACGTCAGTGCTATTGGTATCAATACTAGCCTACTTCATAAAGACAAAAGTACTGTAAAACACAACATCGGTAAAAAAAGGCGGCACAATGGACGACAAAGGCCAAACGGCCCTCGAATACATCCTAATACTCGCAGGGGCAATGCTGCTAGTGGTAGCCGTAACACTCATAATAAGATCGCAAGTATTCACGCCGGTTTCAAGAAACGTCGAAAGCAACGCCAGCACGATAAAGAAAATAATCGACAGCGTTACCTAGACTGGCAACCGCGCGCGAGTTACCCTAAAAAACTAGAGCAGTTTTAGCTCGCCGGTAACTGCATCTATCTCTTTTTCTTCCGCAGGGCCAATTGCAACAGCAGTAGGCGAGCCGGCAGGAACCTGCGTATGACCGGCATCAATTATCAGCACGGCCTGCAATTTTCTTTTCACTGCAGCCGCAAAGACAAGGCGCAACTCGCGTTCGCCAGGAACCTTGAGAACTATTTTTTCCGACCCTTGCTCACTCCACTGTAGTGCGTCACGCTCCGTCGGACCGCCTTTCTCAACACACTTCTGGAAAGCGGCTACGCTGGCGTGCGATCCCTGCGCCACCAGCTTTCCCTTGCCCATGCCTAAATCAGAACGCAAAACAATTGCCTGCTTGAACGACACTGCAAACACCCCGAACTGAAACAAAAACGCAAGCGAGCGAACAAAACACAACGGCAACCCGCCGCCAGCGCGATATTAATACTTTACAGCTGGTTAAAAGAATTATGCTGGAACAAGCCATACGCAAAGTTGCGCAGGAAGTACGATTGTTGGGCCAAGCACGAGAAAGCGCGGCTAAACTACTGAGAAGCCAGTCCGCTGCCATCGCCCTGCCGTCCTTCGACTTTCTCGAGCCCAAATTAACCTTAACTGTTGAAAAAGCACCCCAAACGACCAAACTCCTTGCAGTGGATGGCGGGATACTGGGCGAAGAACTTCACTCGCTCGACTTGTTCGTAGCGAAAGCTTGCGCAGTAATGTTTCATTACAAGGACGGCGCGGTACAGGGCTGCGACTACTACCCTTCGCCCTTTCCTCCTTATGAATACACGGCCGAACACTCGCTTCAGACTCACGAATTCAACTGGTACAAAAACCTCGCGAGGATAAACTGCGAGCTCGACTGCACGTTGGGCGCGATAAAAACGCTTTCGCCAGACGCGGTTTTCCTTGACGGCTCAATAGTTCCCCAAGTGGGCGATAAACCTTCACACGACTCGGGGGCCTACCCGCAATACGACAAAGCACTCGAAAAATGGAAGGAAATATACGAATTGTGCGACGAAAGAGGCACCGCCCTGTTAGGAATAATCAAGGACTCGCGGGGAAGGCGTTTCATTGACCTGCTGCTGGCAAGCGTCCCGGCACTGGCCCCGTACGCCACCGCGCTTGCCAAAACCAACGACACGACGTTCCTGCATTCTTTACTACAGCCCGGCGAGCGCACGGCCGCATTCAAGTACTCGGGCGACGCGAGCGAAAACACGGTTTTGCGCGACGTTGGCGAGTGGTCGAAGAAAGTCGCGAGTTTTTACGTCAAGCCAGTTGAATTCGACCGGCCACTGCGCGTCGACTTTCTGCTTGGCGGCGATGCGAAGAAAATCGGACAGCACGCCTCTCTCGTACGCTCGCTGAGCTCGGACAACCAATCTTACGCCTACCCCGGAATACTCATAGAGGCCGACTTGCGCGCAGCACTCGAACCACAGGAAATGGAGGCGGCAAAAGCAATGCTTGCGAGCGAACTGGGGCTACAACCAGAACTGTTCGCCCTGCGCAGGAACTCTAGGCCGTTCCGGTAAGCAAAATCTTCAAAGAACGTCTTCGTCTTGTTTTTTCCACGCTGGATCTACTACGCACAAGAATTCCAAACGGGTTTTGCCCGTGTTTTCTATATACTGCACCGAACCAGGGGGAATGTAGACGGCCTGGCCGGCATACACAATTGCGCTTTCTGCGCCAATATGCAACCTTCCACGGCCTTTGAGCAAATAATACACTTCAGAAGTCTTCAACCGGTGTTTTACCGAGGACGCACCGGGCTTTAGAGTAGCGTGCGCCAGGCTATACCTGAACGAAACGCCTTGCTTGCCGGGGTGAAACATTTCTTTGAGCGCAGTGCCATCACCGGCAGCAAACGGTTTGCAGTTCTTTAAATCCACTATTAGCATAGTAACAAATACGCGGTGCGATTAAAAAACGCTACCGGAGCTTTGCCGAAAGCTCAGCCCTGCCGCTTCTTTAGCAGGCTTGACGCGGCTTCGTGCGAGGCCTTGCCGCGTGTTGCGCTCATTATTTTTCCAACCAGGAAATTGAGGGCTTCCTGCTTTCCGCGCTCGAAGTCGGCAACTGCGGCAGGATTTTCTGCGACAACCGCCTCAACAATCTTGACTAGCTCTGCCTCTCCGGCTACGCCTGTGAGCCCTTCTTTCTCCGCGTGCTGGCGCGGCGACACGCCCTTGTCAAAAAACGCGATTAACAACTCTTCCGCAACTTTTTCCGTGACTTGCTTGGCGTTCACCATTTCAAGCAAATCCAGTGCTACTTGCGCAGACAACCTGCTTTGGCCGAACGACAAGTTTCGGTAGTTTAACTGCTTGCGAAGCGTTCCGCGGAAGAACTTGGCCGCCTTGGGCGCATCAAACGTCTTGCACACTTGCTCAAAACAGTCGGCCAACTCCTGTTCGAGGCAAATTGCGAACGCTTCTTGAGCGCTTATTCCATACTGCTTTTCGAAACGCGCTCGCTTTTGGGATGGAAGTTCCGGCATAGTCTTGAGCGCGGAAACCACCATCACTGTCGAAATGAGAATTAAAGGGACGTCAGGGTCGGGAAAATAGCGATAGTCTTCAGCCGTTTCCTTGCGCCGAAGCCCGATTGTGGCGCCAGTCGACTCCTCAAAGTGGCGGGTCTCCTGCACGTAAGGAATACTGTGCTTTATCAGGTTCTTTTGGCGCGCCTCTTCGAAAGTAAGCGCGGTAAAAACGCCCTTAAAAGAATTGATGTTCTTGACTTCCGAACGCGGGTGGCCTTCTATTGAAAGGTTTGCGTCAACGCGCAGGCTTCCCGGCTCGCCTCGTGCAACGCCCAAGTACCCTAAGATTGCACTGATTTCCTCAAGAAACTCTCTCGCATGTTCGGCGCTCTTGAAGTCAGGATCGGTCACTATTTCGACAAGCGGGATGCCGCTGCGGTTAAAATCAACTTCACCCGTCTTCAAGTCGTACCTGCCAGGGTCTTCCTCAAGATGGACATGGTGTATGCGGACGCCCGCCAGGATTCCCCCAACGCCGATTGGTGTACTGGTGCGCTGGTAACCGGACGCCAAGTCGGCGTACAAATAGTTCTTACGCTGCATGAAAATGGGATTATCTACAACGAGCTTGCAGCCAAGTGCCAACGCTATCTTTACGGCGTGCTCAAGCGCACGAGAATTCACTGCCCAAGGCTTGCTTCCCGGCTGGGCAAGGCACGTGGGGCATACCAACGAGTTTGGCGGCGCGTCGCGATAGTTGTGCGTAGGGCAGCCGCAAAAAAGCTTCGACTCCGTCTTGAGCTGCGCGTGAATTTCAAGCCCTATTACGGTCTTCATAATTGTATTTTGACTCGCAATGTTCTTTAAGCTCGCGCAGCCGGCCCCGACTTAAAGGTTGCCCTTAAAAAAAGCATTTTATAAGGGCGAGGGAAGAGAAAATATTATAGTGGTAGGAATGAGTTCATTAAGGCTTTTGGCAGCAGGCGTCGTCATAGTATTATTGCTGCTTTTGTATGCCGCGCTAGTACAGCACCCCGAATTGAAAACGCGCGAGGAAGCAGTCAGATTCGTGCTGGCTGACCTGGCATCCGACAACTCGCTGCCACCTGTAGAAAAGGCCTTCTCGGTCTTTTCAGTAAACTACTTGGAATCGGCAAAAGAATGGACAACCGTAGTCAAAGTGACACTCAACCCGCACGCACAATGCCCTAGCGTAATGATTAGGACATACCAGCTGTTGCCAATCCGGCACGGGCTTGATAAGACGGTAACCGAAAACTGTGCAACAGGCGCGCCAATCGCCTTCGAAGAAGAGGCAATCATTGCCAGCAGGCAAGCTTTAAGCCCTGATTTCACAGCACGCGCCTACACTTGCGGCTACCGAGTTCCAATAACGGAAAAGGCCGCCTTGGAATACTGCCCTGACGCGGACTTGACAACGCTGCAAGCGTTTGCAGCCCAAACAAACGGCGTTGCGTGGATTGCCGAATGGCGTACGCCGGAAAAGACCGAACTCGTTGCACTAGATGAAATTAAGACCGTACTTGCAACCAAGACCTATAACGCGATGCCCAACACGCCAAAATAACAAGACAGCAACTGCTAAAGGACACACGCGGCTGAAGCCTTCTTCTCAAATAATTAGTATAAGCACGCCGGTAACCACTAACAGCAGCCCAAGCCACACCAAGCCGCCCACTATTACCCCGACGCCAACAAGTGCAGCGATGCTTTGCAGGAAAGGAATTGCACCAGACTGGTAGAACGCCAAAAACCACGTGCCGACAAGTATAACCAGACCTGCAAGCAGGGAAACGACGCCCGAAGAGTTCAATCCCATTGAAAGCACCTGTAAAAGTTAACAGACTAATAAGAAAGCCCCGGATTTAAAGCCTTGCGGCAACTAAAAAAACTCATGAAAATAATTGCGCTCGATGAGTCTGAAGGCCGCCTGAAAATCTCCCCCCAGTCGCTGGAAGATTTATGGTACCTTTCGCGGGTAGTTGAAAACGGCGACGAAGTAGAAGGAAGAACACTCCGCAGGTTCAAGTCTGAAGGCACAACCCGAGCCACATCGGGAGAAAAGAAGCCAGTAACAGTTAGAGTGAAAGCCCAAACCGTGGAGTTTGCCGAAAGCGCCAACAAACTGCGCGTGACAGGGCCAATAATTGCCGGGCACCCCGAGGAATACGTGCAATTAGGCGAATTTCACACGCTAGACATCGAAATAGGTGAACCGGCAACAATATTCAAGAAACTCTCGACATATCACAAGCAAATACTGCGCGAAGCGAAAGAACGCGCCAAACACTTCAAGACAATGATAATAGTCATAGACGACGAAAAATGCATTGCGGCATTGTTGCAGACCACTGGACTGAAAGTACTGTTCGAAATGGGCAACACTGCAAGCAAACGTGATCCCGACTCGTTTGAAGCGCTCACCAAGAAATTCTATTCCGAAATAATAAGCGGGATAAAGACGCACGACTGCAAGTACGTAGTTCTTGCCGGGCCCGGCTTTGAAAGGGAAAACCTGCTCAAATACCTGAAAGACAAGGAACCCGAAATAACCAAGAAAGTGTTCACTGAACACGCCAGCAGCGCGGAAAAATCGGCGCTTCACGAGCTGCTCAAAAAAGGATTGCTTGAAAAAATAATTGGGAAACAAAAACTCGCGCAAGAATACGAGAATCTCGAGAAACTCAAGGCGGCGCTTGGCCGCAACAACGGGCTTGCCCTATACGGAAAGAAAGACGTGGAAAACGCAATAGCACTCAATGCAGTTGAAACCCTTCTAGTGCTTGACGAGATGGTGCGCAAAGACGAGCAGGCAGCGCAAATAATGCAACAGGCAGAAAGCAAGGGCGCAGAAATTCTTATCTACGACTCGCAAGACGACGCAGGAAAAGAATTCGAAACGTTTAAGCTTGCAGCGCTGCTGCGATTCAAAGTCAAATACGAATAGGCGAACGGCCACCGAAAGGCTCGCAACACGGATGCCAATGGCGGCACACTTAGCAGATTATCGTTACGTTTGCAACGAGCGTCGTAGAATTGTAGACTACCATTAACACTGAAGAGCTTGTTTTCTGTATTTCAAGCGACTTTGTTCCACTCACGGCAGCGCCGTTTTGGGCGTTGAAAGAAGAAACGTTCGCATAATAAGAGAAGATGCCGCTTAGTGTTGCGTTGCACGAGCTTGCCGAAAAAGACGGTATTGAAAGTTGTGAAGCATCTACCGTGAGCGAGGGGGACGAAAGCGCTGACGAAGCGTTGCCCAAGTAAGCCGGAACTAGTACCGCGACTTTCGAGCTAATGCTTGATGGCGCGTTTACATCGCAGCCGCACGACTGGAACGCCGAGTCCAAAAGCGCGTCTGTAACCGCATTGTCGTAGAAAGCACGCGCGTCAGAAAGCCGTTCGCCAGTCTTGCGCAATTCCAGCGAAGCTACCCCTGCCTGTTCGAGCGAAGAGAACGCCGCCAACGCCCCCACTGCAAGAGCTATTGAAAGGACGGCGAGCGCAACGCCAATTGTTGAAGCGAACCCTTTTTTCATGGTCGAACCCACGCTGAACGCGGCTGGTAACCAAACGGCAACTCTTGGCTTAAACCATAAGAGGCATTTGCAGAAGAACTGGCAAGCACGCACGCTAAAGAATTCGCGCAACCGAAAAAGGGCGGATACGCGCTATACTCGGCTTTAGCCCAATTAAGCGAATCCGTCGGTTGTGTTTCGGTGAGCTGCAAACCAGTAAGAACAGAAAAATCAGAGGGCGAAACACCATGATTTCGAGCGTACTTCAACACGAGGTAATCCCGGCCTAGAACGCCTAGGCGGGCAAAGTCTGGGGCATCAACCGAAGTTTGCGATATCACTAGCACTACTGACATTGCCAGTGCGGCAAAGGCAAGCGCGATTAGCGCGTCAAACGAAAGCAAAAATCCCCTTATCCGCAAGACCTCACCTCCAATACGCAAACCCCGGCAACATAATTCTCGCACGCGACAAGACGGCGAGAGGAGAAAACCACACGGTTGGGGCAAGAAAAAGAAGCACAGTTACCCGAACCGTTTGAAATAGAAAAACAGTACGGCGAATTGTTTGAAACAATAGGAATTTCGCCCGACAACCCTGCAGCCAACAACTGCGGCGCACTGCCGACCGCTGCAGCACGACTCGACGCGCCCCTTAACACCATCTCGCTCGAGTGAAGCGTAATGCCCAAGAGCAAAACGACTACTGCGCACGCAACGAGAAAATCGGCAGTAAAAACTTGTCCCCGCCGACCACAATAAAGACGCAACCCCATTTCAGCACCGACCGTTTGTTATGACTGCGGCATTATCCTGCCCCTTGACGCAAACCCATTCAGCTTCGCTCGAATTGCATGAAGAAAAAAATCTCACAGTAACAGGACACCCTGCTACTGATGACGCCCAAATTCCTTCACTGGGAACCGAAATGTTTACAACTGGCGACGTTTCCTGCCATGCGGAAAACGCCGCGGACTGGCCGGCCTTGTCTGCGCACGCAAGCTGAAACGACACTTGGCCGCCGTTAAGACACACTGCCGTCCCAACTTCCGCAATTCCCGCGGCTAGCGCCTTGGCCTGGCTTGCAAGCGAAACGCGCCCCAAACCGGCAGAAGCCACGTTAAGGTAATTTGAAGCCCAAAGCAGGAAAACCAAAAACAAGAGCATTGCAAAGAAAAACTCTAAAGAAAGCTGACCGCGCAACAAACCCACCAACCCTAAACATTTCGGAACGCCGTTATTTCAAGCTACGCCCCAGACAAAAGCGACATCAACCACGGCGACAAACCGGAATAATACGCCAAAGTGGGCACAAAAAGCGCGCCCATTGCGTAGGCATGCCTTATTCCCAGCAATGGAGGAAGAAGGCCTATAAACGCCGCCACTATGCAAATTGCCAGCCCGTAAGGCCCGCTGACCAGCAAAAGGCCGGCGCAAGCCAAAAACAACACTAGACTAGAAACACCGCGTCCTGAAAAACGCGAATAGAGCCTCACTGCAGCGGGCGAAGTCCACGAAACAAAGGAAACTGCGGCAAAGAAAGAGGCCGCTGCTGCGACCAACACCAGCCAATTGAGTTGCGAACTTCCAATCGAAGACTGCACGGCGGCAGCCATGCCAGAACGCGCCTTATCAATGGAAAACACGGTTGCCAAGTCAAAAACTAGTTTGGAAGCAGAAATCGCGGACGATACTGAAAGAAACTCGATGGAAGAAAAGGCTGACGACGAGAAGACAGCGGCAGAAAGCACCGCGGGGCTTGCAGCTGGCACGAAAGCGCTTACTGCCCCAAGAACTACCCCGGAAGCGATTGATTTAAACGAAAGGCTTGGCGGCTCAAATCGTTGGCCAGGCAGTTTTCCGCCGGCGTTAAAAGAAACTATAAGCAAGGGTATTCCAAAAAGCCCTGAAAGCAGCGGCAACAATGGCTCGCGCACAAAAGAAAAAGACAATACGACAAAGCCTAGCGCGCCGGAAAGAAAGAAAACCGTTAACCCGAGCAAAAACGCGCGCATGCTTTTTTCGGAAGCAAAAAAGCCTATTACTAAAGCTGCAAGAAGAACACCCGCCAAATCCCTGACACTATCGAAGACAACTGGAAAAACTAAAAGAACGGCGGGAGCAAGCAAAAGCGCTGCTGCAAACGCGAGCACCGAGGAATAAAGCATAGTGTTCAACGCCAAGAAGCCGCGTCCTTCCAGCGCCAACCCTTGCGCAGGCAAGGCACTTACGCTATGGGAAGGCGAAGGCAAACCAAAGAACACGGCGGGCAGCAACGAGAAAACGAACTGCGAACAGCCCAGCGAAACAATGAAAACGCTTGCAGAAAGAGGATCGCCCGCACTACCCAAAAGTCCGATTAAAAAATTTACGTGGACAAACGGCGCGAGGCCCGCGGCGCCAGAAACACAACCGGCGGCAAGGTCAAAAAAGTACGAAAAGGGTTCCAAACTCGACCACGGTTGACACTAGACAAACGAAATTGAGGAAACGCCAAGAGGCTGCACAAACACGAAATCGACGGAAGAAGAACGCACCAGGCCTGTAACCGTTATCCTGGAGCCGGAAGCAATTGGAGAAATCTGGCCTGCAAGCGCGTTTGATAACCTTACTGAAGCGCAAACGTCGGCGCACACTGAAAACCGCGCCTGCGACCCGGATTTAGAATAACTTCTAGCTACACCCGACACCGACACCAGCCTGCCAACATAATCCTGCGATAACTGGCCTGGCGAAAGCTCTAAAGGTGCCTGGAAACGCGCGAGCAGAATGAACGCTGCTACGCCTAAAACCGCAAGAACTGCACTTACAACCGCCAAATCTTTGTTGGATAACATTTACCCACGACCTTTGCGAGAAACAACTCGGCAACCCTTTAAGGGAGACACGAGCCCGCCGCTAAACGACACTAAGACCTGTTCGCCAGTCGTAAACCCCCCCGAACCGGAAACGACGTTGACGCCCGACATTGAATGCCAAGGGCTAGTTTCGATATCTACCAGAACATAACCCGCAGTTTGGTCTACTACCTTGCCAGTTCCGTACTTGTTGTAAACCGCGAACCTAAACACGGCAATAACCGCAAGAACTAGCGCCGCGACAAACGGGAGGATTGAAAGCGAAAAAACTCCAGAAAAGAATTTTACTGCCAAGAAAAACCAGCACAACAAGTAAAACACGGCACAAAGAAACAGCGACCGCCAATCGGCACCGAATTGTTTAGAGTAAGACCAAAACGCGGCAGCACAAAGAAAAGTTGAAAGCAAAGCTGCTGCAAAAAAGCCTAACAAGAAAGAAACCACGACTGCCGAAACTACTGAAGAGAAAAGAAGCAATTGAAACAAGCCACTTTTGTGAAATTGCATAACCCTTCACCCGACACAATACGCATAGAAAAGCGCTGAAACGCAAGAATCGTCCGGCCGGATGACCGCGTTTGGATTAAACACGCCCGCAATACCCCGCAAAACCTTAAGGCGCAAATCTAAAGGCTGCACTTGCGCCCCTTGAAAAAACAACCTAGGATAAACCGTAACATTTGTCGCCCCAACTGCATAATCCACGGAAGTTAACGAAAGCGAAGCGTTTGTTGAAGCGAAGTCTAAAGCTGCCACGCGGGCAGCGGCAATCGCGGAGCTCAACTCCGCCTCCTTTACAAATGGAAACAACACGCCTGCAACGATGGTTAGAACCACCGCGCTGATTAGAACGAACTCGACTGCCGACTGGCCGCGCTTCAATCAAACCGTCCTCGTACAGTTTAACGCGACCCAACCGTTGACGTTGCGAACTGTCACGGCATACCAACCACCTACAACGTCAGTGGGAGGACAACCCGAATCCATAGTCACGTTGGCAGTATACAAAAGCCGGCTTCGCACCCGGCCCGATAACTGCGGGTCAGGATCACATTCAAGAAAAGCACCGCGAACAACCGAACCGTTGACAAAAAAGCAAACACTGTTTTTGGGTACGAAAAACTCGGAATTTAATTGGGCACCGTTGCCTTGCAGAAAAACCGTATTTACGAGCGTGCCAAGCGAATCTGCCGCGGCTTTTGACAACGCGGCGCTGTCAACCGCCTGCGTCTCGCGAAGCTGCGTTTCCGCAGTATTGAGAAGCACGGCGGCAAACGCCAAAAGAAACGCGGCTACGAGCAAGAACTCTATGCTTAACTGCCCCTTTCGCCTGCATTTCCTAATCAAGATAGCCACAACACCAACCAAAATCCCAGCACGAGGGCCGGCGCAAAAGGAAATGACTCCTTGACCGCCAACTTTCTTACTCCGACCTCCTTTAATTGCTTTATTTCTTCCCCATAAAGCCCCCTAGCCCGGAGGCAGTCGGCAATAGGCTTAATCGGGGGGGAAAAAGAACGCAACGCCTTCAAGTCCAGCCTCAATGCGCTGGCGAACAACGCCGTTGGGCCTGGCGGCGACCAAAACAAGGGTTTTCCCTTGCGGAGAAAGACAGACACGGCCGGAACGTCGCCCTCTTTCAGCTCGCCAATACGCTTTTCCCTTCGCAAGACTTCCTTAGAAAGCAAGCTAAACGCCTTTGAAAGGAAAGACAACACTAAAACGAGCGCGGTGCTTGATGCAAAAACCTTTACGGCAACAACAGGCGTAACACCGACACCAAACACGAGGGAACCCACTAGGAAAAGCAGGCAAGACATCGCACCGCCGGACAACGACGGACGCAAACACGCCAACAACAACGCAAGGAGCTTCCCCGACCGGCAAGCCATCTCACGCGAATACACCAGCAACAAGATTGGCACTAAAACGGCGGCCGAAGCCAAGAAAACGAGCACAATAGTGGTGATCTCTGCCTCTCTAATTAGGGGAAAGTGCATCAACAGCGCAGTAAAAAACTTCGCGTCCCCGCCGGCCCAGGCGCCAAGACGATAGGCAATATACGCAAAGACAAAAGACGCGACGGAAAAAAAAGCAAACGCAGCGCTTAACTTGCCAAGCAAAAATGCTTGGACAAGCACAAAAAAGACAAAAGAATAAGTAAGCCAGTTCGGAATACGCCTTTCCCTTAAGTCTAAGGCTATGGCGGCCAGGCACAAGACCACGGCCGAAACCACGGGCCACGCGAAAGGCTCAAACGGCATGACAACACTTAACGCAAAGCGCATTATATTGCCAACCCTTGAAACAAAGCAAAAACAGCAAATCAGCGCACTAGCATCGCGAGCGTAGAATTGCGCTGCGAGCCGACCCGGAAAAGCACTACGTCAGAAAGGCTCTTGAGTTCCAGAGCCACACCCACGCCGACAAGAACGATGGCAAGGCTTACAGCAACGAGCATCAAATACTCAGTTGCGGTTTGGCCCGTGCAATCGCGGTGGAAATCCAATACCGCCGCCTTAAACATTCGAACACGCACCCTCGCTAGTGCAGTTGATGTTGACGAGCTTCTTCCAAGTTCCCACACTCTTGTTGAGCTGGTCGTTGGCCGAGGGAAGCACAGTGTTCTTCAACACGACTATTACAAGCACTGCGACAAGCATTACTCCCGCTAACAAAAGAATGTATTCGAAGGCCCCCTGACCGCGATCGTCCAAATTTTGCACCAACGTTCTTGGGTGAATTAGACAACAGCCCTATAAAATGCTTTAGAAAAGCACCTAAAGCCGAAGGAAAAAAAGAAAAAATAAAAATAAAGAAAAAAAGGGGAAGAAACATCTAGAAGTGATGCTTACTTCTTGGACAGGCCTTTCTTCTTGACGAAAACCCACAGCCTCTTGGTCATCTCGCTGGGGGTCAACGCGCTTGCACCGAATATGTCGCCAACTGAGTCGTCCTTGACACTGGCGAAGCTTATGGTATATCCCCCGAAGGGCTTCTTTACTGCCATGTTACATCAACTCCACTGGGA
>Ga0163199_1000808_pt1 | contig 19721 bp, 23 predicted proteins | sample PL_2010_150m_FD_113537 | JGI IMG/M metagenome (GOLD analysis project Ga0163199, IMG submission 113537) | Freshwater microbial communities from Powell Lake, British Columbia, Canada to study Microbial Dark Matter (Phase II) - PL_2010_150m | ecosystem: Environmental > Aquatic > Freshwater > Lake ...
CGTCGAGTCCAGCAGGTCGGCCCCGCGCACCACGTCGGTAATTCCCTGGTCTGCGTCGTCGATGACCACCGCCAACTGGTAGGCGAAGAGGCCGTCGGCGCGCAGCAGCACAAAGTCACCGACTTCGGCGGCGAGATCCTGACGCACCCTTCCCTGGACTCCGTCCGCGAATTCCAGCACCGTGTCGTCGACACGCACGCGCGTGGCGCGAGGAGACTTTCCGAGCGCGAGTCCATTGCGGCAGGTGCCGGGATAAATCAGCGCGCTGTCATGACCGCCCTCACCTCCAGCCCCTCTCCCGCTGGCGCGGGCGAGGGGAGCGTTCAGTGCTTCGTTCGACCTGCCCTCACCCCCAGCCCCTCTCCCGCTGGCGCGGGCGAGGGGAGCGTCGTGCGCGCCGAGGGTCGGCGCGAAGTTGAGATGGGAATCCGCGATTTCCCGTCTGGAACAACCGCAGGCATAGACCAGCCCTTGCGCTTCGAGGCGTGCCAGCGCTTCGCGATAGGCTTCGCTGCGCTGGCTCTGATACATCGGCTCGCCGTCCCAGTGCATGCCGCAGGCCTCCAGCGTGCGCAAAATCGCCTCAGCCGCGCCCGGCTGCTCGCGCGGCGTATCCAGATCTTCCATGCGCAACAGCCACACGCCGCCGCGGCTTTTCGCCTCGAGGTAGCTGCCCACCGCTGCGACCAGCGAACCGAAGTGCAGCGGCCCGGTGGGCGAGGGGGCGTAGCGGCCGCGGTATGGATTCATGCGGCGATTGTAAGCAAGATTGGCGACAAACAGGCGCCAGCGACGCCGGGATGGCCGATAGAATAGCGGCAGCGTCAAGGGAGCGGGTGTTGCATTGACAGGCATAAGCAAAGCCAAACTGCTCGACTGGCTCAAACTCGCCGGCTGCGTTGCGCTGGGCTTTCCGCTGCTGATCTATTTGTTTCAGGAGCGGCTGATTTTCTTTCCGCAGCCGCTGACGCAGGATCCGCTGAAAGCCAATACCGGCGCGGCGATCGAGGCGGTGGAGCTGACCACCGCGGATCAGATGCACCTGCGCGGCTGGTTGGTCAGGGCGAGCGCGACGCCGGCACCGGCGCCGGTACTGATTTATTTCGGCGGCAATGCGGAGGAAGTGTCTCCGCTCGCCTCGACCGGAGAGCGCTACGCCGGCTGGTCGCTGCTGCTGGTCAATTTTCGCGGCTACGGCGGGAGCGAAGGCAAGCCGGGCGAGGCGGCGCTGTTTGCGGACGCGCTGCAGATCTACGATTACGCTGCCAGCCTTGCGCAAGGCGGCCGGGTTGCGGTGATGGGGCGCAGCCTGGGAAGCGGTGTTGCCGTCTATCTTGCCGCCCAGCGCCCGGTTGCGGGGGTAATTCTGGTTTCGCCTTATGACAGTGTCCAGAGCGTGGCCGAGGGCGTCTATCCTTTTCTGCCGATCAGGCAGATGCTGAAGCATCGCTTCGATTCTCTGTCCCGGGCAGCAGGCATCATGGCGCCGCTGCTGTGCCTGGTCGCGAGCGATGACGGCGTGATACCGAGGCCGCACTCCGAGCGCCTGTACGCGGCATGGGGCGGGATCAAGCAATGGCGCGAGATTGCATCGACTCAGCACAACAGCATCGGCGAAGCGCCTGATTACTGGCAGGCAATCGGGGCGTTCTTGCATGCGCTGCGCTAAAGGCGCCGCGCGCTCCTGATATACTGGCCGCCGAAAATCGGGAGGCGCGCATGGCAACGGTAGATCTCACCAAGGACAATTTCGAACAGGTCGTCACCGGCAACGACGTGGTGATCGTCGATTTCTGGGCGCCATGGTGTGCGCCCTGCCGCGCGTTTGCGCCGACGTTCGAGCAGGCATCGGAGAAGCACGCCGACGTGGTGTTCGCCAAGGTCAACACCGAGGAAGAGCAGGAGGTCGCGGGCGCGTTCAACATCCGCTCCATCCCGACGCTGATGGTGTTTCGCGAGAAAGTAATCCTGTATTCGGAAGCGGGCTCGCTGCCGCCGCCGGCACTGGAGCAGGTGATCACACAGGCGAAGAGCATCGACATGTCCGTGGTGCACCGCGAAATCGCGGAACGCGGCGCCGAAGGCTGAAGTGTCTTTGAGGAAAGCGTAAATGTCGAACATTACCGTTACCGGTGAGAAGCTCATCGCACGCCCGATAGACGTGGTACAGACACAGTTCGTCGACTTTGCACACCACGAACGGACCCGGGTGCACAGAGACCTCGAGGTGAAAGATGCTCGGCCGGTGGCGAATGGATTCCGCTTCACTGGCCGTCGCCGCGTCTTCGGCATGTTGCAGGTCGATGAGATCGAGGTTCTTCGACATCCCGACGGAAACTCGACGCTGCGCAGCTTGTCGGGTACGAACGTCGGACTCACCGTTGAGCAGACTTTCGAATCGAGGGGGCCAGAGAGCACGCTGGTGCGTCTTGAAGTCAACATGCCGGTGTCTGGATTTCTGGCGCTGCTCTCCCCGTTGGTGCGCGTCGGAATTCAGCGGGACTTGGCGATCGGCCTGGAGGAGGATCGCATCGACCTGGAGGAGCGCAGGTACACCAAATCGGAGGCCGCGCATTAGCCGGTAAGTACCGAACAAGAAATCGGATTACGGCTTCAGACCCGGTGTGGCAGATGCGTGCAGGCTCCTGGGCGCGGGATTAGCGTTATGAAAAAGTTCTGGCGCATTGCAGCGGTAGCTGTAGTACTCGTCTCCTTAACCCTCATTATCGGAGCACCCATGGGACTATTCAGCGGCACGCGGCCGGACAATCTGGGGGTGCGCGAGGGGCGCCTGGCGCCGCCCAAGCGCACACCCAACAACGTCAACAGCCAGATCGACCAGAATGCGGATCCGCAGCACTACATCGAGCCGCTGCGCTACGCCGGGAATGCGAACAAGGCCTGGGCGGCGTTGCGGCAAATCGTCGACGGCATGAAGAGCGCTACCGTGGTGAAAGCGGAGCCGAATTATCTCTACGCCGAATTCACCAGCAAGCTGATGGGATTTGTCGACGACACCGAGTTCTACCTGGACGAGAAGGCCGGCGTGATCCACGCGCGTTCGGCGTCGCGTCTGGGCAATGGCGACCACGGCGTCAACCGCGGGCGCATTGAATACATTCGGAAGAAACTCGCGCAGGCGCCGCTTCAGTAGCGCAGCAGCGCCGCGCGCACGTCCTGACGTTCCAGGCGCTTAAGAAACCAGCGCAGCGCCTTGCCTTTCTCGCGCGAGCGCCAGGCGTAGTAGAGATTGCCTGCGGGTTTTATGTCCTCAACCTCTTTTGCAACCAGGCGCCTGGCCCTGATCAGCGGCGCCGCCGCGTGCGCCGGCAGGTAGCCGCAGCCCAAACCTGCAACCTGCGCCGCCACCTTGGATGCCAGGTCGGGGACGGTGAGCACGTCCTGGCCGGTGAGCAGCCCGACGGAGCGCGGCGGCAGGTTGCGCGAGCTGTCGCCGATGGCGACCGCACGGTGCGCCAGTATCTGTTCATGCCTGAGCGGATCGGGCAAGGCGGCGAGTGGATGCGTGGGCGCCACGGCGAACACAAAATCCTTGTAGCCGAGCATGCGAATGGCGTAGCCGCCGCCTGCCGGGACTTCGCCGGACACGCCCAATGCCAGCTCTGCACGTCCCGAAACCAACGCGTCCCAGGTGCCCGCGAGCACCTCGTGCGCGAGGCGTATGCGCGTTCCCGATTCTTCGGCGTAGAACGCCGCGATCAGCGGGAATAACTGCACCGCGGGAATCACGATGTCGAGCACAATGCGCAATTCCGTCTCCCAACCGGTGGCGACGCGCTTCACGCGACACTCGAGCTCACCCGCGGCACGCAACAAATGTCGCCCTTCCTGCATCAGTTCCCGGCCGGCGGGCGTCAGCCGCGCGCGGTGGCCGCTGCGATCGAACAGAAGAACGTCCAGATCCTGTTCCAGTTTCTGCACCGTATAGGTGAGGGCCGAGGGCACGCGGTGCAACTCCGCCGCCGCGCCGGCAAAAGTGCCCTGGCGCTCGATCGCGTCCATCACCAGTAATGCTTCCAGAGTCAGTTTCATGTCTTGGATTGATGTTCAGGAAATTTGATGTATCTTATGAAAATTATCCGATTTCATTCGAATTCTGGATAGTCTACCATCCAAAGCGTAGGTTCAATACATCAGAATTAACAGAAGGGAGAATGGCATGTTACAGGTTCGCAAGGGCAGTGAACGCGGTTACGCCGATCACGGCTGGCTGAAGTCGTTCCACACGTTTTCGTTCGCCGATTACCACGACCCCGAGCATATGGGATTCGGCAGCCTGCGCGTGATCAACGAGGACCGTATTCTCCCCGGCAGCGGCTTCGGCACCCACGGGCACCGCGACATGGAAATCATCAGCTATGTGCTCGAAGGTGCGCTGGCGCACGAGGACAACATGGGTAACGGCTCCAGCATCGTGCCCGGGGACGTGCAGCGCATGAGCGCGGGGAAGGGCGTGCTGCATTCGGAATACAACCATTCCAAGGACGGCGCCACGCACTTCCTGCAGATCTGGATCGAGCCCAATGTCACCGGCATTCGTCCGAGCTACGAACAGAAGCATTTTGACGCCGCGGCCAGGCGCGGGCGCCTGCGGCTGATCGCCTCGGGCGATGCGCGCGACGGTTCGGTGTTGATCCACCAGGATGCGTCGGTCTACGCGGCCTTGCTGGATGGAACGGAACGCATCACCCATGTGCTCGCGCCGGCGCGAAAAGCGTATGTGCATGTGGCACGTGGAAAGGTGACGGTGAACGGACAGGCGCTGCAGGCGGGCGACGCGCTCAAGGCAAGCGGCGTGGCTGAAATAGCGCTTGCAAACGGTGAGCAGGCTGAAGTGATCCTGTTCGATTTAAATTGAGCAACGACAAGGAAACGAAAGATGAATACGAACGTGCAATACACCACCGGTCGCAACAGCGTCCTGACCGATAGCGCAGCCCTGGTAGGCCGCATACTTGTGGCGCTGATTTTTATCATTTCCGGCTACGGCAAGATCGCCGGATATGCAGGCACGGCGGGCTACATGGCGGGCAAGGGGTTGCCACTGGTTGACGTATTGCTGCCGCTCACCATTTTGATCGAACTGGGCGGCGGCCTGCTCATAGCAATAGGCTGGAAAGTGCGCTGGACTGCGGCGGTGATGTTTCTGTTCCTGATCCCGGTCACGCTGGTGTTCCACAACCCAGCCGGCCTCGCTGCAGCCGAAGCGCAACAGCAGATGATCGAACTGCTGAAGAATCTGTCGATCATGGGAGGCCTGCTGGGTCTGTTCGCGTTCGGTCCGGGCCGCTTCGGCGTTGACGCAAGGAACAAGCGCGCATAGCCGGGGAAGCCGGATGGGAATCTTGCCGCGAGGACTGTGGCAAGCCGCCTCCGGCCCGTCCGCTTTGCAGAGCAAAATACGCTAGTATTTGAGCTCGACCGCGAACCGCCTAGTGCGAACAATGCGGCAAACCATATATCCAGGAGGCCACACCATGAAGCTCTATTACCACCCCGCATCGACCACCTGCCGTCCGATCATGCTGTTCGCGGCAGAGAGCGGAATTGAAATCGAGTACCAGCTCGTCGATTTGTTCACTGGCGAGCATATGCAGCCGCCGTATGCCGAGATCAATCCCAACAAGCTGGTTCCGCTCCTGGAGGACGGCGATTTCCGCCTGACCGAAAGTGCGGCAATCCTTAAGTACCTCGCGGAAAAGACCGGCTCGGCTGCCTATCCGAAGGAGTTGCGCGCGAGGGCGCGGGTCAACGAAATGATGGACTGGATCAACACGCAGCTGTGCCGCGATCTTGCCTATGGCCTGGTCTACCCGCAAATGTTGCCTAACCACAAGCGGCCGGATACCGCGGTACAGCAGGCGACGGTTGCATGGGGACAGGAGCGCGCCAGGAACTGGATGAAGGTGCTGGATCAGAAGCTGATCGGCTCCGGCAACGCCTATCTGTGCGGCGACATGATTTCCATCGCCGACTACCAGGGCGCTGCCTTCGTCGCGCTTGCGGAATCGATCCGCTCCGATCTGTCGGCCTACCCCAACGTAAAGCGCTGGCTCGGCGGCATGAAGGCGCTGAAGAGCTGGAAAAAGGTAAACGAGGCGATAGACGGCTTCGCCGCGTCGATGAAGGACGTCCCGTTCCAGGCCGTGTGATCGCAAGTGTTGGCGCCTATCGAGGGGAGTCGGTCATGATCAGGAAACTGCATCACAACGCCTATCGCTGCCGCGATTCGGAGAAGACGCGGCAGTTCTACGAGGATTTTCTCGGTCTGCGCCTGGCCGGTACACTCGAGATCAAGGAGTCGAAAAGCGGACGCAAGACCGATACGCTGCATACGTTTTACGAACTCGACGACGGCTCCTATCTCGCCTTCTTCGAGGCGCCGGATATGGCGTTCGAATTCAAACGGCAGCACGATTACGACCTGCATATCGCCCTCGAAGTCGAGATGCCCGTGCTGACGCAGATGATGGCGAAGGGAAAGGCGGCGGGGATCGAAACCCGCGGCATTTCCGACCACGGCTTCATACACTCGATCTACTTTCGCGATCCGAACGGTTACGTCATCGAGTTGACGGCTAAGACGCCCGACCATGACCGCGAAATGGATCCGGCGACCAATGGCGCGCGAGCCAAACTCGACACCTGGACGCTGGCCAAACCAAAGCACACCGCGGCGCCGATAACCTGATTCGAAGTGCCAGGCGCGGCCGGCGCCTTTTCATATCGGCCGCGATTCCCGCCGGTGCGGTAAATTCAATTCGTACGCTCCCGGCGCCGGACCGTACGTTCCAACCCCTATAGAGGACCACCATGCATCTGCTTGAACAGGCCGCAATCTTCCTGCTGACCGCGGTACTGCTGGTGCCGCTGTTCCGGCGGCTGAAGCTCGGCGCGGTGCTTGGCTATCTTGCCTCCGGCATGGTCATCGGTCCGTGGGGCATGGGCCTCGTCGGCGAAGTGGAAGCGACCATGAATTTCGCCGAATTCGGCGTGGTGCTGCTGCTGTTTTTGATCGGCCTGGAACTGCAGCCGAGCCGGTTGTGGGTGCTGCGCCGGCCGGTATTCGGCCTGGGCGGCGCGCAGGTGGCAGTGACTACGCTGGTGCTGCTCGCCGCGTGTCTGGCGTTCGGGATGGACTGGCGTGCCGCACTGGTGGTCGGCTTCGGCCTGGCCATGTCCTCGACGGCGCTGGTGATCTCCTCGCTCGCCGAACGCGGACAGCTGGGCGAGCGCCACGGGCGCAATGCCTTCGCGGTGTTGTTGTTCCAGGACCTGTCGGTGATCCCGATGCTGGCGTTGCTGCCGCTGCTGGCGATGGGCGCGGCGCACGCCGGAACCAACTGGATGGCCGCGCTCAAGGGCGTGGCCGTGATCGCAGTAGTCGTCGCCGGCAGCCGTCTGGTGGTGCGCCCGCTGCTCAAGCGCGCCGCACGCTACGGCGGTCGCGAAGTGTTTACCGCGGCAGCGTTGTTGCTGGTGATCGGCGCGGCATTGATCATGGAGAAAATCGGCCTGTCGATGTCGCTCGGCGCGTTTCTCGCCGGAGTGCTGCTTGCCGATTCGGAGTTCCGCCACGAACTCGAGGCGGACATCGAGCCGTTCAAGGGCCTGCTGCTTGGTTTGTTTTTCATCGCCGTGGGCATGAGCGCGAATCTCGATCTGGCGTGGCAGCAGCCTGCAGCGGTATTCGGACTGGCGCTGGGTCTGATGGCGGTGAAGTTCATCCTGCTCTATGCGATCGCGCGCGCCGGCGGGTCGCCAAATGAAACGGCGCAGCGGCTGGCCGCCGCGCTTGCGCAAGGGGGCGAGTTTGCGTTCGTGCTGTTCGCCGCCGCGGCGGGCCTGGGCGTATTCGCAGCCGAGACCGCGCAGCTGCTGGTGATGGTGGTGACGCTGTCGATGCTGCTGGCGCCGCCGTTCTTCGCGCTGCACGAGCGCTTGCTCGTGCGCTGGCTGGCGCGGCGCGCACCGCCTGAGTACGACAGCATAGATGGACCGGGTAACCCGGTGATCATTGCCGGCTACGGCCGTTTCGGCCAGATCGTGTCGCGTGTGCTGCGCATGTGCGGTCTGCCGTTTACGGCGTTGGAGGCAAGCTATCAGCAGGTGGATTTCGTGCGCCGCTTCGGCAGCAACAAGGTCTACTACGGCGACGCGTCCAGACTCGAACTGCTTCACGCGGCCAAGGCGGGCGAGGCCAGGCTGTTTGTCCTGGCGATCGATGATGTCGAGGCCTCGGTCAAGACCGCGACGGTCGTGCGCAGGCATTTCCCCGAGCTGACCATCCTTGCGCGCGCACGCAATCGGGTGCATTACTTCCGCCTGCGCGATCTTGGCGTCAAGGCGATATATCGCGAGACATTTCCGGCGAGCCTCGATGTTGCGCAGCAGGCGCTGCTGCAGCTCGGAGTTGGCGCCAGAGCGAGCGAGCACGCGATCGCGTTGTTCCGCAAGCACGACGAGGACCAACTCGAGGCGCAGTATGCGGTGAAGCACGACGAGGCGAAGCTGATTCAGACGGCAAAGGAGGCGGCGGAGCAATTGCGCGGGCTGTTCGAGGCGGACAGCGCCGGGCCGCTGGCCGATTTTCCGCGTGGGTCTGCCAACGGTAAGCCGCAAAACGCCTGACGCGCGCGCGGCTGTTTTTGCCGGATTGGAGTCCTTTGCCTTTAGAATGTCGGTATGAAAACGATGGTCATCCTGATCTCCGGCCGCGGCAGCAATATGCAGGCACTGGTCGAGGCGGGCCTGCCGGTGGCGGCCGTGATCAGTAACCGCGCCGACGCGGCCGGCCTCGCATACGCCGCCGGCCGTGGCATTGCCACAGCCGTCGTCCCGCACCGGGACTACGCCGCGCGCGAGGCGTTCGACGCGGCGCTGGCGCAGGCGATCGACGGGTTCAACCCGGCGCTGGTGGTGCTTGCCGGTTTCATGCGCATACTCACCGAGGGTTTCGTGCTGCGCTACCAGGAGCGGATGCTCAATATTCATCCCTCGCTGCTTCCCGCTTTTCCCGGACTCGATACCCATGCACGGGCAATTGCGGCCGGCGTGAAGTTTCACGGCTGCAGCGTGCACTTTGTTACGCCGCAGCTCGACCACGGGCCCATCGTGATCCAGGCGGCAGTGCCGGTTCTGCCTGACGATGACGAGGCGAAGCTCGCCGCGCGCGTGTTGGTCGAGGAGCATCGTGTCTACCCGCGGGCGGCGCGCTGGTTCCTCGACGGGAAACTGGTCATCGAAAACGGTGTGGTGCGCGTTAAGGGGGATCATCCCCAACAGTCGTACGCGCCTTGATCAAGCACATTGCCTTTTTTGTCGCCTGCCTCTACGCCGGTGCCTGCGCGGCGTTGCCGCCGCATAAGCTGAGCCTGACCTACGATCTCAGCTACAACGGTATCGTCGCGGCCGAGCTGACCGAGGTGCTCGAGCACGACGGCAAGGTGTTTTCGCTGACTTCCGAAGGGCGTGGCAAAGGCATAGGTGCGTTGCTATATCGCGGCGCCGCAAAGCGCACCTGCCGCGGCGAGATCACCGCTGCCGGCCTGCGCCCGCTGGAATACCGCGACCAGCGCGGCGACAATCCGGCCAACGTGGCGCGATTCGACTGGACCAGGAAAACCCTGACGCAGCAGCACGACGGCAAGATCGAAACCACGGCGATGGTGCCGTCGCTGCACGACCGGCTGAGTTTCGTTTACAACTTCGCCTTTCAGATCTCGCCCGATCTCAATCCGGGCCGGGACATCAAGGTGACCCTGACCGACGGCAAGGGGCTGACGCAGTTTCACTATGTGGTCGCAGGGCGCGAACTGCTGAAGACGCCGGCGGGCGAACTGGAAACGGTGCATCTGGTGAAACAGCGCGAAAGCAAGGATGATCGGGGTACGGAAATCTGGTTTGCGAGCGGCCGCAATTACCTGCCGGTACGCATTCTGACGATCGAACACGACGGCGCGCGCATTGATCAGATGTTGACGCGCATCGATGACTGAAATGCGTCGCCAGCCGTTATAGAAATTCATGCCGATACCCCGTCCTTTGCTGGATCACACCGCGAAAGCGCTTGCTGCGGTGCTGGAATTCAAATATCCGGCGGACGCGGTGGTGTCGCGTTATCTACGCGCGCATCCGATCCTCGGTCAGCAAGATCGAGCCTTTGTCGCCGAGGTCGTGTTTGCCGCGCTGCGCCGCCTGCGCTTGCTTGAAACCCTCGGCGCGGGGCGCGACCCGCGCCGGCTGGTACTGGCTGCGTTGACACGACTGCGCGGCCTGAGTCTGCGCGAGCTGGAATCCGCGCTGAAGCCACCAGAGCGCGATTGGCTGGTCGAACTCAAGGCGAAAGCCGCGGACGAAACGCTGGCAGTGCGCTGCGATTTCCCCGATTGGCTGCTCGCCAGGCTGCAGCAGCAGTACGGCGAACCCGAACTGCTGGCGCTGGCGCACAGCCTGCAGCAAAGCGCGCCGCTCGACCTGCGCGTCAATCTGCTCAAAGCGGAGCGCGCGGCAGTGCTGGAGCGCCTGGCTGCCGACGGCATCGCGGCGAGTGCGACACCTTATTCGCCGCACGGTGTACGCCTCGAGGGCAAGCCGCAGATCAACCGGCATGCGCTGTTCCTGCAAGGCGCAATCGAAATCCAGGACGAGGGCAGTCAGCTCCTGTGCCAGTTGCTGGCGCCGCGCCGCGGCGAGATGGTGGCGGATTTCTGCGCCGGCGCCGGCGGCAAGACCCTGGCGCTGGGCGCGCTGATGCGCGGGAGCGGCAGGCTGTATGCGTTCGATATTTCGGAGAAGCGCCTCGCCGGCCTGAAGCCGCGCCTGGCGCGCTCGGGGCTGTCCAATGTGCATCCGCAATGGATTGCCAGTGAAAACGACGCGCGCCTGAAGCGCCTTGCGGGCAAGCTCGACCGTGTGCTGGTGGACGCGCCTTGTACCGGCCTGGGGACGCTGCGGCGCAATCCCGATCTCAAGTGGCGCCAGAGCGAACAGTCGTTGGCCGCTTACCGGACCAAGCAGGACGTCATCCTGGCCGCTGCCGCCAAGCTGGTAAAGCCGGGCGGCCTGCTGCTCTACGCCACCTGCAGTCTGCTCGACGATGAGAACACGGGCGTGGTGGCGCAATTTCTTGCTACGCACGCGCAGTTTGAAGTGTGCCCGGCAAACGCCGCTCTGGCGCAGCAGCGCATTGAAATCGATAGTGGAGAATACCTGCGCCTCGCGCCGCACGTTCATGGCACTGACGGTTTTTTCGCAGCCTTGCTGCGTAAGAAGAAACCATGAGGCGGCGGCTGCTGCCACTGGTGCTGCCGTCGTTCCTGTTGTTTGTCACCTGCGCCGCAGAATCTCAGGTGGCGGAACAGCGAAACCATGAGCATGGACTGCGGCAGACACCGCCGACAATCATGGCGCGGGGCTCGGTGCAGGTTGGATTTGCGCCCTGGGATAACGCTGAAGGCATGGTCGTCGACGCTATCCGCGGGGCGACGCAGCAGATACTGGTGCAAGCATTCAGTTTTACCAGCCGCACTTTGGCGAACGCACTGATCGCAGCCAGGAGGCGCGGCGTGGACGTACGCGTCATGGCCGATCGCGAACAAACCTTTGGCGGTGAGGCGAGCCGCATCCCCGACCTGGCCCAGGCGGGTATTCCGGTGATCCTGGAGGTGCGCTATCAAAGCGCGCACAACAAGGTGATGGTGATAGACGCGGGCACGGCGGAGGCCGCGGTCATCACCGGGAGTTACAATTGGACCTACGCGGCGCAATACAAGAACGCCGAGAACGTGCTGATCCTGCGCCACAACCCTGAATTGGTAAAAGCCTATGCCGCCAACTGGAGAAGGCACCAAGCCGACGCCCTGCCTTATACTGAACAATGAAACAGCCGTTCACTAACCTGCTGGAACGCGCCTGGATCGATTTGCACGATCCGCAGGTAGCCTGGCAGATCGCGATCCTGTTAGCCTGTTTCCTGCTCGCCTGGGCTGCCGGCCGCGTGCTGCGCCTCTCCCGTGTCGAGACCGACGGCATCTGGAAATTCGGTGTCGGAGGCTTGCGCCGCATCCTGTTTCCGGTGGTTGCACTGATTCCGCTGACGCTGAGCATCGGCCTGCTCAAATTCTGGAGCTGGATCGAAGTCGACCTGCTGCGGCTGTTCGTGCCGCTACTGTTGTCGCTGCTGCTGGTACGCCTGTTCTTCTATCTTCTGCGCCACGTGTTCGCCCAGGGCAGCATCGTGCGCACGTTCGAGCGGGCGATCGCAGCACTCGTCTGGGGTGGACTGGTGCTGCACGTTTCCGGCTTGCTTCCGGACGCGATCGGCCTGCTCGACGATATAACCTTCAAGCTGGGTACGCAGAAGCTCACGCTGTGGCTGGTGCTGCAGGGATTGTTCTGGGTGGTGATCACTTTGCTCGCTGCGATGTGGCTCTCGGGCACCATCGAGGCGCGGCTGATGCGCGCCGAATCGCTGCATACCAGCCTGCGCGTGGTGTTTTCGCGCCTGGCCACGGCGCTGCTGGTATTGCTCGCCGTGCTCCTGGTGCTGCCGCTGCTGGGCATCGACCTCACGGTATTGTCGTTGTTCGGCGGCGCCATCGGCGTCGGGCTGGGTTTCGGTCTGCAGAAAATCGCCAGCAATTACGTCAGCGGCTTCATCATTCTGCTCGATCGTTCGATCCGCATCGGCGACCTGATCACCGTGGACAATTTTTACGGCGAAGTAAAGAACATTACTACGCGCTATGTCGTGGTGCGTTCGCTTGACGGACGCGAAGCCATCATCCCGAACGAACTGCTGATCACGACGACGGTTCTCAACCACTCCTACTCCAATCGCCAGATCCGGCTCGCGCTCGATCTGCAGATCGCCTATCGCAGCGACCTGCAACTGGCGATGAAATTGATGGAGGAGGCGGCAAGCAGGCATCCGCGCGCCCTTGCCGACCCGCCGCCGAAGTCGGTGTTGCTGCGCTTTGCCGACAGCGGTATCGATCTCGAACTGGGGGTCTGGATCGAGGATCCGGAGAACGGCGTTCTGAGCATCCGCTCGGAACTGTTTCTGGACATCTGGCGCGCGTTTCAGGAAGCCGGCATCGAGATTCCGTTTCCGCAGAGGGAAGTGCGAATTCTCGGCGACGCGGGCAGCGCGCCCGCTTGACGCAGGGCGTCCCCGGCCGGGCAGGCGGCGTCGTGCCAGCGGTCGTTGCGGTATACTCGAATTGCGGTAGAAACTCCGACCGAAGTGCTGTCATAGTTGTAAATTCAGTGGAGCGTTGATGCTTTTTTCCGGGGTATTCGATTTGCCTTGGTGGGGACTGGTCGTCGTGACCTTGGTTTTGACCCATGTCAGCATTGTCGCGGTCACCATCTATTTGCACCGCCACCAGGCGCACCGCGCGCTTGACCTGCACCCGTTGGCGAGCCATTTCTTCCGTCTCTGGTTGTGCCTGACTACGGGCATGGTGACCAAGGAGTGGGCGGCCGTCCACCGCAAGCACCACGCCAAGTGCGAAACCAGGGACGACCCGCACAGCCCACAGATATTGGGCATTAATCGCGTGCTCTGGGGCGGCGTGTTTCTCTACGTTGACGAAGCCAACAACTCACAGACCCTCGAGCGCTACGGCCACGGCACACCGGACGACTGGCTGGAACGCAATATCTACAGCAACCGCGCCAAGATCGGGCTGGTGCTCATGGGCCTGATCAACGTCGGCCTGTTCGGCTTTGTGCCGGGACTATTGATCTTGGCGGTGCAGATCGCCTGGATTCCGTTCTGGGCCGCGGGCGTGATCAACGGTATCGGCCACTACTGGGGTTACCGCAACTGGGCCACTGCCGACGCCAGCACCAATATCATTCCCTGGGGCATTCTCATCGGAGGCGAGGAACTGCACAACAATCACCACGCCTTTGCGTCGTCGGCGAGGCTCTCGAATCGTTGGTACGAGCTCGACATCGGTTGGATCTATATCCGTATTCTCGAACTGCTGCGGCTGGCAGTCGTCAAGAAGGTGGCGCCCAGGCCGCGCTTCACCCAACCCAAACCAGTCGCCGATTTTGATACGCTGCAAGCGGTCATTGCCTGTCGCTATGACGTGCTGGCGAAATACGCCAAATCGCTGAAGAACGCATATGCGGAAGAATTGCGCGCTGTGCGCCGCGTTGCGCCGCAGGACGCGCAGTCGCTGCGCGGGCTGAAACGCTGGCTCAATCGCGACGAGAAACAGATGTGCAGCGACGAACGCGCCAAACTGGCCGCGGCCCTGGCCAGGAGCGAAAAGCTGTCCAAGGTATACGCCATGCGCCAGGAACTGGTGGCATTGTGGGATCGCTCCAATGCCTCGCGCGAGCAGCTGTTGAAGCAACTGCAGGATTGGTGCCGGCGCGCCGAGGCGAGCGGCATCCGTCAGCTGGAGGAATTCTCGCTCAGGCTGCGCTGTTACGCGTAGCGTGACGGCGCTGCTGCCAACAAAACGCCCGCGCACCGCGGGCTTTTTGTTCGCAGCCTCTAAACAGGATTGGTGCCGGCGCGCCGAGGCGAGCGGAATCCGTCAGCTGGAGGAATTCTCGCTCAGGCTGCGCTGTTACGCGTAGTTGTCATTCCGAGGGCGCAGCCCGAGGAATCTGCTGTTAGCGACGAAATGGAAGAGGAAAGCAGATCCCTCGCTTGTGCTCGGGATGACCGCCACAAAAAAAGGCCGCATGAGCGGCCTCTTTCAAATGGCTCGGTGCAATTACTTCAGCTTGGTCTCTTTGTAGACCACATGCCGGCGCACTTTGGGATCGAACTTGATGATTTCCATTTTGTCGGGCATGGTGCGCTTGTTCTTGGTCGTGGTGTAGAAGTGGCCGGTGCCGGCGGTCGATTCCAGTTTGATCTTGTCGCGCATGATCAGATCTCCCCCTTAGCGCGCAGTTCTTTTAAAACCGCGTCTATGCCCTTCTTGTCGATGGTGCGCAGTCCGTTGGCGGAGACGCGCAGGCTGACCCAGCGGTTTTCGCTCTCCACCCAGAAGCGGCGATAGTGCAGATTGGGCAGAAAGCGGCGATTGGTCCGGTTGTTGGCGTGGGACACATTGTGTCCGGCCATGGGCTTCTTGCCGGTTACTTGGCATACGCGTGCCATAGCAGTACTCCGAATTCGGAAAAGGGCGAATTATACGCTACTATCCGGCGGAATTCCAAACAGAAATTCTAAAGTGCAGAGCGACGCGGCGCGATCCGGGCGTGCTTCAACTGGCTGTTTCGCAAGCGATTCTGTATAGGGCGCCGACGACATTCCGATACTTTAGGATTGAAGCGGATTGCCGCGAGCTTCGTTTCCGGGCTCCTGGCCGCAATCAAAGTAAACCGCGCTCTGCGAAGGAAAGCGCCGAACTTCCGGCGACGATGAAGTGGTCCAGGACTTTGATCTCCACCAGCGCCAGCGCTTGTTTCAGCGACTGCGTCAGCACCTGATCGGCATGGCTGGGCTCGGCCACGCCGGACGGATGATTGTGCGCGAAAATTACCGCGGCCGCGTTGCGTTCCAAGGCGCGTTTGACCACTTCGCGCGGATACACGCTGGTCTGGGTCAACGTACCGCGAAACAACTCGTCACACGCGAGCACACGGTTCTGCGCGTCCAGCATCACCGCCAGAAATACCTCGTGCTCGCGCCCGGCCAGCGTGAGCCGCAGAAAGTCGCGCACCGCTGTGGGCGAGCCGAGCGCGTCACCCGAGCGCAGCGTTTCGGCAAGTGCGCGGCGTGCCATTTCCAGCACTGCTTGCAACTGGGAATATTTGGCGTCGCCCAGACCGGGCAGGCGGCAAAGATCCACGCGTTTTGTCGCGAGCAATGCGCCCAGGCTGCCGCAGCGTACGAGCAGATCGCGCGCCAGGTCGACCGCACTTTTGCCGCGTATCCCGGTGCGCAGAAAAATCGCCAGCAATTCCGCATCGGACAAACTCGTCGGCCCCAGTTGCAGCAGCTTTTCCCTCGGGCGCTCCAGCGCCGGCCAGTCGGTGATCGCCATGTACCGCCCTTTTCAATTGGCGTAAGATTCGCTTTCCGGATTAACGCGTGGTAGCTGATTGCGATGACCACCATCAAAGGCAAGCGCATTCTGCTCGGACTGAGCGGCGGCATCGCCGCCTACAAAGCGGCCGAGCTGACCCGACTACTCAAACAGGCGGGGGCGGAGGTGCGGGTGGTGATGACGGCGGCGGCTTGCCGCTTCATTACGCCGGTGACCCTGCAGGCGCTGTCCGGAAAGCAGGTGCATAGCGACCTGTGGGACGCCAGCGTGCCGAGCAATATGGCGCACATCGAGTTGTCGCGCGGATGTGATGCCATCGTTATTGCTCCGGCCAGTGCGGATTTCCTGGCCAAGCTCGCGCAGGGCCTGTGCGACGACCTGCTGTCCGCCTTGTGCCTTGCGCGCGAATGCCCGCTGCTGGTGGCGCCGGCGATGAATCTGCAGATGTGGGCCAATCCGGCGACGCAGCGTAACGTGAAGCAACTGCATGCCGACGGTGTCGCCATTCTCGGACCCGCAAGCGGAGACCAGGCGTGCGGTGAGGTGGGCATGGGGCGCATGCTCGAAGCGCAGGAGTTGTTGGAGGAAATCGAGGCTTTTTTTCAGCCGAAATTGCTGGCCGGAAAACGCGTACTGATCACGGCCGGGCCGACGTTCGAGCCGATCGACACGGTGCGCGGAATCACCAATACCAGTTCCGGAAAAATGGGATATGCGGTAGCACGGGCGGCGCGAGACGCGGGTGCTACGGTCACACTGGTAAGTGGACCCACCGCGCTGGCCGCACCTCGCGGATTGGAACGCGTCGACGTTTCCAGCGCGCAGGAGATGTATGACGCAGTGATGGTGAGGGTGGCCAAGGCGGACGTATTCATCGGCGTCGCTGCGGTCGCGGATTACCGTCCGAAGAAGGCGATGCGGCACAAGCTCAAAAAGGGCACGGACGAAATGACGCTCGAACTGCAACCCAATCCCGATATCCTCGGCACGGTCGCCGCGCGGCGGAAGGCGCCGTTCTGTGTCGGCTTTGCCGCCGAAACGGAGAATCTGGAAGCTTTTGCCGAGGCGAAACGCCGTCGCAAAAAAGTGCCACTTCTTGCTGCCAATCTCGCCCAGCACGCTTTCGGTGCCGACGACAATCAGCTGATCCTGTTCGACGACCAGGGCAGGCACGAGCTTCCCCGCGCGCCGAAAATCGAGCTCGCACGCGCGCTGGTCGGCCACATCGCCAGGCTGTTGCCAAAAAAATAAAGACTGTTTTCTGCCTCGAACGGTACGCGTTGCGTTGCCATTGCATTGCGTCCGTGGCGTTCAATTCAAACAATCCGACATGCACAAACTCGATGTAAAGATTCTCGATAGGCGACTCAAGGACGATCTGCCGCACTATGCCACTGCCGGTGCCGCGGGCCTGGACTTGCGCGCCTGCATCGATGCACCGATCGAACTTAAACCCGGTGCGACCGAGCTGATTCCCAGCGGCATCGCCATTCACCTCACCGATCCTGGTCTCGCTGCGATGGTTCTGCCGCGTTCCGGGTTGGGGCACAAGCATGGCATCGTGCTTGGCAATCTGGTCGGGCTGATCGACTCCGACTATCAGGGGCAGATATTCGTTTCACTATGGAATCGCGGCGGCAACGCGTTCATGCTCAATCCACTGGAGCGCATCGCCCAGCTGGTGGTAGTGCCGGTGTTGCAGGTGCAGCTTAACCTGGTAGACGAGTTCGACTTGAGCGAACGCGGCGTCGGCGGCTTTGGCAGCACCGGAAAAATCTAGGATCAGAGCGCCACTCCCCTAAATGGAAAAGGCCGCTTGCGCGGCCTTTTTTGCCTTTGGCAAATCCCTAGCCGAGTGTGTCGGCCCAGATGTTCTGCGCCCAGGCCCAGCCGTAGATCCCCTCCAACTCGCTTGCGGCGGTCGACAATCCGCCTGATCCCGGCACGGTCTTGAACGTCTTGTCCTTGGCGTCGTAGCTGTGCACCGAAGCGACATGCACCGCTTCCTTGTCGCTGACGAAGCTGTAGCAGGTATTGATCATCATCGGGGCCTGGTTCACGGCCTGACCGGTCATCAGGGCGACCACGCCGGCGGCGCAGACCTTGGCATGTTGGTTGGCCATGGCGCCAGATTTTGGCATGGCCGGCGCCGATAGCGTCGCATCCCCCAGCACATGGATGTCCGGATTGGCGGTCGACTGCATGGTGAGCCAGTCCACGTTGCACCAGCGATTGTTGGCGTTGATGACCCCGGCGCTGGCGGCAATCCCAGCCGCTTTCTGCTGCGGTATCACGTTGAGCACGTCGCCCTTGAACGAGTCGAAATCCGTCTTGACCGCCATGCCGCGCAGGTCGACGTCCTTGGCTTCCTGGGTATGGTGGTAATCGATCATGCCCTTATAGTGGTCGCCCCAGGCTTTCAGGAACAAGCCCTTTTTCGATACGATATCCGGATTGGCGTCCAGGATCAGAATCTTGGATTTCGGCTTGGCCTGCTTGAAATAGGACGCCACCTGACAGGCACGCTCGTAGGGTCCTGGCGGGCAGCGGTAGGGTGCTTTCGGGACCGATAGTACAAAGACGCCGCCGTCGCGCATCGCCTCCAGCTGCTTTCTCAACGCCACGGTTTCGGGCCCGGCCTTCCATGCGTGGTGGACGGTCTTCTGCGCTTCGGCATTGTTCAGGCCCGGGATCAGGTCGTACATGAAATCGATGCCGGGCGACAGCACCAGCCGGTCATAGGGCAGATCCTGGATGCGCGTGAGTTTGACCATTTTCTTGGCGGTATCGATGGCCGTGACTTCGTCGCGCAGTACTTGCACGCCGTATTCGCGCAGTCCCGCGTAGCTCACGCTGATGTCTTCGATTTTCTTGCTTCCGCCCAGGACCAGATTGGACATGGGGCAGGATACGAACTGGGTTTCGCGGTCGATCAGGAACACCTCTATGCGTCCGCCCGACCACATGCGGATGTATTTCGCGGCAGCGGCGCCGCCGTAGCCGGCGCCGATCACGATTACGCGGCCGATCGGTTTTTGCACTTGCGATGTGGTTGCGCAACTCGCCAGAGTGGTAGTGGCAGCGCCGGCGGCGAGGAATTTGATGAAATCGCGTCGATTATGTGCGTGGGCCATGGTCTTCCCCTACTTGGCTTTCTGTTGCGAAAAATACTGGGCGATCGACTCCACCTGCTGCTCCGTATAGCCCTTGGAAAGCTGGTGCATGAGCGTCGCGGGTCTGGCGCCGGATTTGAAATCCTTCATAGCCTGTGTCAGTTGGCTCTTCGGCATGCCGTCCAGCGTCCCGGTGCCGGTGGTGCCCTTGCCGTGACAGGTGACGCAGGTCGCAGCCAGGTTGCGGCCGAGGTTGGCGTCCTCGGCGGCAGCAGGCAGCGTTAGTGCGCCGCCGAGCAATGCGGTAGACAATAGCGTAACGCGCATTTTGTTCATCAGACAATCTCCTTTGGTAAGCGTGGTTCTTGGTTTGATTTTTTTTGCAGTATCGCCTTGCGCTTTGTCGCTGTCAAGCATTGTTCCCGGATACTTGGGGACTATCGGAATCCGGAGGCAAGAAAAAAGCCGCTTGCGGCGGCTTTGTTGGAACGGGAAGGCGCGTCAGCTTTCCTGCGCCACGGGCGGCGGCACGACCGGCGATTCGCTGGGGAATACGAGCTGC
>Ga0163199_1000809_pt1 | contig 19714 bp, 19 predicted proteins | sample PL_2010_150m_FD_113537 | JGI IMG/M metagenome (GOLD analysis project Ga0163199, IMG submission 113537) | Freshwater microbial communities from Powell Lake, British Columbia, Canada to study Microbial Dark Matter (Phase II) - PL_2010_150m | ecosystem: Environmental > Aquatic > Freshwater > Lake ...
GTGCAGGGGGTGCCTGCACGGGTTCCTCGAACGAGCGTTCTTTTACGATCACCATGATGCCGACGCCAGCGAGCGCCAGCAGGGTGAGGGGAAGCACGACCGCCAGCATGATTCGTTCATGCCGGTATCGGGGATCTTGAAAAAAAGAAAACACGGATCGGGGGCGTCGAGGAGGAATTCGAGGGGGGATTATCTCAACATCCCGATTCCAAATGCAAACCTTTCGCTTGTGACAATCCGTGTGGAATCCGGGTGGTCAGTTTGCGGGGGCCTGCAGCCCGATGATTTTACCAGCGTATCCGGTCATTTCCAGATAACCCCGGGCGCGCAGCGGTTTGCCCTTCCTTGTGCCATCGGCCTCGATGGCTCCCTCCCAATAGGCGAAAGGTTTTTCTGTCAGCTCCTGATTTTTCAAGCGCGCCTTGATTGTGACATCGAGTTCGAGGGCCCGCACCGAGAGTCTCCACTCCAGCGGATATTGGGCGCCTGTTTCCTCGCTCCGCCACCACGCCACCGGTTCGAGCTCAAATCCCGCATCGCCGATTTTGAGGTCCGAACCGTCTTCAAAGACGAACGTGCCCGACGAGTGGGGGTCGCGGTTTTTTCCGTCCGTCCGGATCTGAAAAAGCATGAGCTCCGTCCCGTCGTCAAAATGCAGGCTGAACCAGTCCCATCCTTTTTGATCGGTCCCCAGCTGGTTTGTCGCCCATTCGTGGTCGAACCAGCTTGTTCCGGAGACATTAAGGGATTTTCCGCGGACCGTTATCGAGCCCTCCGTCGTCAGCCGCGTGAGCGAGTAATAATGGGAGGCTCTTCCCGGTCCCTCCGCCTTCTGGCTGACGCCGTTCCAGCCGTGAATGACAGGAAGCTTTGCAGCCGCGAGGATCAGATCCAGAGATACTTCCCCGTCATCCGCCTTCAGGTGAAAGTCGTTCGTTCCGGTCCGCCCGCATGTCCAATCCTGAATCCATGCCGTCCGGTTCCCGCCGCCAAAGCCCGCTTCGCCAAAGGCTCCCCGGGAAAACTTCTGCGAGTGGTGGAAGCGTCCGCCGGAGATTTCCGTGACGGCGAAGTGCGCGAATTTCACATCATCCACAACGAACCGGCTTGCCGACGCGGGGGATCCCGGTTCGCAGATCCCCTGTCGGAAAAATGTCAACTGATAACCGAACTCCTGCCCGTTCTCCGCCCTGAGATTTCCCGTGAAATACCACCACTCGGTTTTGAATCCCGGGTGGCTTCCATGATCCCGGGGGAATTGGAAGTCCCATCCCGGCAGCGCCGGAAGCCATTCTCCGGACGCCGGGCAGGCGAGCAAAATTACCGCGGCGAAGATGGAGCGGGCTTTTCCAAACATGGCGCAGGTTCTCTGACGCGGCATGGGTATGAGAAGGCGGATGCCGTGCGGAAAAGTCAAGATCGCGCCCGCCTTTCCGCGTCGCACAATATTCTTTCCAAGATTTTTCCTCCGGCTTACCATGAAGACATGCTGTTCGCCCTCAAACGGCTGCTCATACTGGCTGTCCTGATCGTGGCTGTCTATTGTTTCTGGCCGCGTTCCCCGTCCCTCTCATCGTTCGATCCGGAAAGGATGGCCGAGCTTCAGAGCGGCATCTGGAAGGACGCCGCCGCCAAGAAGAGCCGGGAGCTTGTCTTTCCGCTCTACGAAACCTACGAGCGCCAGTATCGCCTGCCTCCGGTTTCGTCCTTGAAGCTGGCTTTCGATACGGCCCGCGCGCTCAATATTTTTTATACCGCGCCGGATGCCGCGGATCAGGAAAAAGCCCTTCTTCCACTTCAGACCGTTTTTACCACGCTGAAAAACGAGACGAAATCGAAATTCGATGCGAATGCCGTCGCCCGCCTGGAGTTGATGACATGGTCCTTGCGCGCCGACCGTGCCAAACGGGCCCAGCTCACCTCCGCCTGGTCCGAACTTATCGGCATGGTCCATGGCTGTTCCGCCGCAGACGCGCTCCCGGCCGCAAAGAAATTCGCCGTGGCCGCCAAGTTGGCCGACGAGGAGAAGTGGGATGAGGCCCGCAAGAGCTGCTCGGAGGCGTGGTCTGCCGTGAAGGCTCTCCATCAGCCAAATCCATAGCGCTTACTTTTCCAGACGGACTGCCAGCGGCAGCCCCAGAACAGCGGCTTTGGTAGAAAATCCTCTCGTCACGGGAGTTATATTCGCACAGGTGCCCGGCCATGGACAGTCGGCAATTTACCGGAGGAGTTCGCATGAGTGCGCGGCAAAGCCGGCTCCGAAAGCGGTGAGCCACATCCTATCGACGGGTCGGTCCGACGACAGGGCGCGCTCCAGCGCGACCAGGACGCACGGGCTGCTGATGTTTCCATAATCGCGCAGGACGCTCCTGGTTTCTGAAAGCGGATGACCGGGAATTGCCGCCTCGATGTGATCCAGGACGTCGCGTCCGCCGGTGTGGGCGAGGATGAGGTCGGGCTCGAACGAGCGACAGGCATACAGGTCCGCCACGGCAGCGGAGGCCAGCCCGGGAACCGAGCGGTGGAGCTGGTTTTTCAATTTGCCGCCCGCGTTGACAAAACGGATTTTTTCCCGGTGCTCCGGCTGGTGAACCGTGTGGAAGTTTTGCATCCTTAAGTCCCCTTTGCTGCCTTCTCCCCGCCAGACCGCTGCCGCGGCTCCGTCCCCGAAAAGGCAGAGGCTGATGAGGACGCCCGGATCATCGTCCAGATAGAACGCGGCCGAGCAAATTTCGACCGCCACCGTTGCAATGAGTGCGGACGGCCGGAGGGCGAGAAACCCCCTTGCGGCTTCCAGCATCGGGAGGGCGGCACCGCATCCCAGACCGAGAAGGTCCTGAAGGAAAGCGCTCCCGCGGAGTTCCAACAATTCCGACACATAGCTCGAAACCCCTGGGCAGAGATAGCCGGTGCAGGTGCAGACGAAGAGCGCATCCAGATCGCGTGGGAGGATACCCGCCCGCTTGCAGGCAGCCGTCACTGCGCGGGCGGCCAGCGTGGGAGCCGCCCCGGCGAAGGCCCGGTGTAAACCCTCCGCATCGAGAGAAAAAACCGATGTGATGTCATCGCTTGCAAAGTGTCGCGTCGCAATGCCGGAGTCGCCGAGGAGGATTGTTTCGAGTAGATCGCGCGACCTGGGCTTCAAGGCATCGAACCCGGCGGACTTCCTGAAGAGCTCCCAGCAATCGCCCTGGCTCAGGACGTTTCCGGGAAAGGCGCTGGAGACGGATTGAAGATACATCAGCGGACAAGTTGGAGGAGAAACCCGCATGGGACGCATCCGGCCCGGGTCAGACTGCAAACGAGCCCGGGCATTAATGTCAGAACGCGCTGCATGACAGCGGCGGTCACCATGCGGCGGCGGAAAAGCGAATTTTGGAGATGGTCCGAGGTGGCCATCGCCTCGCGCCAGGAAATCTTTCCGGCAGCAAATTCGAGAAGAGGGTCCAGCGCGCACGCCGCCGATTCGAGCGCCATCGACATGCCGTTTCCGGTGAAAGGAGGAATCATCCGTGCCGCGTCACCGATAGAAAATTCCGGGCACTGCTGCCGTCCGAAATCAAATCCTGCCACCCCGCACCGGGAGTCCGGGTCGATATCGGCAGCCTCGATGCGATCTGCCAGGTGGCCAAGGCCGCCAGCGCGGAGGTGGTTTTCCAAGGCATGTTTCCCGCCCGCTGCTGTTTGGGTCCGAAAAAGTCCGCAGATGTTGACGGTGCCGCTCCCGACCCTGGCAAGCCCGGCGTATCCATTCTTTCCGATGTGCATTTCCAGGTCTCCCGGGAATTCGATGCCCCGCGCATGGCATTTCAATCCGATCCACTTGCCGCGGGTTTTCACTCGTCCAGCCGCCCAAACAGTTCCTGCGCCGGGTGCGGTCCGGGAATTCTGATGCAATATTCCCCCGGCTTCCCGGAAGTCACGCTGGAGCCGGTCATCGAGAGTGCGCCTGGAAATCCCCATCGCCCCGACCTTCAGGCTCGCGAGCGGGCCGCGCGCATCGAACCAGCGCGCAGAGCTCAAGCGGGCCGCATCATGAAAGTGCGGCGCCACGCCCAGTTTCTGCAGCACGCCGTCATTCACCCCGCTGACAAACTCCCCGCACACCCGGTGGCGTGGATAGACGCCGGCCTCATGAAGAGTGACCTCCACCCCACAGCGGCGAAGGCCGATGCCGAGAGCAAGCCCGGCCAGACCGCCGCCTGCGATGGTCACAGCGTTCAAGAATCCCGGCATGCATGAAACCTAACCACTCCCCTCGAAGAAAGCGACTCATGGATGCGCCATTCGTCTTGAGGAAGGCAGAGGGCTGCTGCCAGCTCCCCGCGGCTGAATCCGGCCCGGATGCTGGCCGGCATGTCATGCCGCGTGATGCGTCCGATGAAGGGCCGGGAGAAAAACGAGAGCGCCAATGCCAGCCGGCAGCGCCGGGGCTCGGAGAAGATGAGCACACGAAACTCCCGGAGGATCATTCCGAGAGCTTGCAGTTCCCCGGGGGAAAAGTGGTGAAGAATCAGGTTCCCCACGGCGATGCCCGCCTGTTGCGTGCCGAGCGTCTGAAAAATATTTCCTGGCACCCACCGGATCCGATGTTTCAGCCCGGGGGGAGCGGAAACCAAATCCAATCCGGTGACGGGGCTGCCCGGAAAACCCGCCGCTAGGCGATTGCAGAGGATTCCTTCTCCGGCTCCAAGCTCGACGATGCCCGCCCGGGCGGCTTCCGGATGGAGTCGTGCTTTGCGGAGAATCCATCTCGATCCGCCAAGAAAGCTGTCCAGCCTTCGAAGATCGTTCCGGCTGCGGATCGCATCCGGATCCAGCGGGTCGAGCGAATCGAGAAGTTCGGGAACGAGCGTGCGCATAAATGGAGGCTGTGCCCGCGCCCCAGGCGTCAGAATTTCAACCAGGGCTCCCCGGCGATCGCGGGGGCAATCACAAGCCGGATTCCCACGTTGTTGCTCGCATGATCGGGAAGATGGTGGTCGCGGAACGACGACATCAGATACAAAGGATCATCATTGAAACACGATGCTCCCCTGAGGACTCGGTGGGGGGCTCCTTTTTCGTAGAGATCCATGCACCATTCCCAGACGTTTCCGCCGAGATCATAAATTCCCAGCTTGTTGGGGGCGAAGCTTCCCACAGGCGATGTTTCAGGATAACCATCGCATTGGAACCTCGAGTGGTAATTTCCCGCGCCGAGCGGAGGTGGAAACGAATCACCCCAGGGATATCCCTCCACGACTCCGCTGCGGGCTTTCGGGGTTGACCCGCTCTCGTAGGTCAAACCGACAGCGGCGCTCCACTCCTCATCCCAAGGGAGCCGGTATGTCAGACGCGGCGGAACCAGCCCGAGCCAGATCTCCCTCTTCGTAAGCCAATCGCAAAACAGATGCGCATCAGCCCACCGGATATTCACCACGGGGTGATCATCCCCCTGCGGGAAGTCTGACCCAGGCAAGGAGGACCCTGTCTCCGCGCAATATTGCGCAAAATCCTTGATCCGGAGCTGCCAGACACAGCAGATCGTCTTGCCATGGGGGATCGGGACAAACGGCAGCCCAAGGCTGTTGATGTATGGTTTGGCTGCGGAGGCGAGCATTGGCTCGTCACTGAAGGTTTCCGAATGGGATCTGGTGGGCACCGCCTTCGGGATGACCTTGGCTGCGGGATAGGCCGACGGATTTGCTGTCCTCGGCTGGGTCGCAAAGCCGGATGAAGTCATCCGTGAAAACTCCTTGAGCAAACGCTTCCGGTCCCCGAGCTTCCCGACGCCGATCGACTTCAGGTCCTCATCGGTGAGAGTGACAAGAAGGGAATCGTCGATTCCCTCATTAATGAACGCGGGCAGCAACTCGTCCTTGAGATGAAGTCCTGTCAGAATCCATTCCAGCCTGGAGTTCATTGCGGGTCAGGGCAGACCAACCGGCTCTACAAACCCAGCGCCGGGTTGGAAAGAACTTTCAGCGCCTTTTTGACGTCGCTGACCCGCAGGATCAGAAGGCCCTTCTTCGCGGAGGGCATCGAGGCCAGGTAGGCATACTCGATGTTGATCTTCGTTGCTGAGAGAGCCTTGGCGATTCTGGAAAGACTGCCTGGACGGTTGTCGTTTTCGATCATGATCACGTCGTTTTCCACAACCAGCGTCCCGTGGGATTCCAGTAGGGCGATTGCCCGCCGGGTGTCGCTCACGACCACTCGGACGACCGCATGGTCCACGGTGTCGGAGACTGTCAGTCCGTAAATGTTGATCTTGTCTTCGGCGAGGGCGTCGCACACCTGGGATAATGTGCCGGGTTTGTTGGCGATGAAAATGGCGAGTTGTTCGACGATGCGGACGGATTTCATATTACCCATCATTCTCGCACAGGAAGAACCGGGAGTCGAAGGATTTCCCCCCGGCCGTGGGATTTCGGCATCAGGCGGTATTTTTTGGCGACCAGGTGACGCGGGCGGACACAAACTCGCCCAGCGCGCGCATATTTTCATCGCATTCAGTCGCCGGGAGGATGACCTCCCGGGCCCTTTCGCTGTCTTTGACGCGCAAGCAGAGCCGTTGCTGGTCCGGATGGCACGGGGAGTCGCCGGCAGGGTGCGACCAGAACCCGCTCGCATCGAGGAGGCGGCGGAGTTCGTTTGCGGCGGCCGCGTTTTTCTCGCTTTCCTCAAACACCCAGCGCTTTGAAACCGGGACGAGCCCGCCGCTCATGACTGCCTCAATGCGAAGCACGGCTAAAGGACCCCGACCGTTTTCCAGGCGCGGTTCACGGCTTTTTCCTCGAGGCTGCCGCCGCCGAATTCATTTCGCGCCGCCTGGATCGTGGCCTGGGCGCAGCGCGCAAACGTGGCGTCGGCAGGAAGTAAATCGCACAGCGTGCGATACCAGATCACCCCCGCCTTTTTCCACGCCTGCCCGCCGATTTCGATCGCCGCCAGGTAGAATGCGTGGTTGGGAATGCCGCTGTTGATGTGAACGCCGCCCTGATCTTCCCATGCCGGCAGCTCGGCGTATTTCGCCATCGAAGCCGGCTGCGGATCCGTCCCGAGGACCGGGTGGTTCACGTAGGCAGTTCCCGGGGCTTTCATCGAGCGCAGGGCATACTTTTTCCCGATGAGCACGTTGTCGCCGATCAGCCAGTTCGCCTGCCCGGCATCCTCGTTTGCGGCCCGTTGCTTGACCAGGCTCCCAAAAACATCGCTGAAGGATTCGTTCAGGGCGCCGCTTTGAAACGAATAGACGAGCGCGGCTTCGTTCTGCGTGACGCCATGGGTCAATTCGTGCGCGATGATGTCCAAGTCCGTTGTGAAACTCCCGAAGAGCTTTCCGTCGCCGTCGCCGTAAATCATCTGCGCGCCATCCCAGAACGCATTCTGATACCGGCGGTCGAAATGGACGGTCTGCACGATTGGCAACCCGTGATCGTCGATGGAATTGCGCCCGTATTCGTCACGGAAGAGGCTGTCCGTTTGGCCCGCGCCCTCATAGACCTCGTTGACGGCCGGGTCCGCGCTCTTCGGCCCGCCTTCCGAACGGACGAGTCGGCCCGGCAGGTCTTTCGTGTTTTGTGCGTCGTAAACCCGCCGCTCCAGCTGGGAGGAAAGCGTCCCGCCCGGACCGGCCGCGAAACTGGCAAAACCCATCGCCTGAAACGCCCGCTGGATCTCGCGCCGTTTCGAGCGGAAAAAATTTGTGATCTGAAGGGAATCCAACGCCGTCCGGCGGGCCTTCGCGGTTTTTCCATGCTCCGCAACCTTCTCCAGCATGTAAGGCGGAACCGCGCACAGCAGGGGGTCGCGGTGGCCGCAATTTCCGGAACAGGTTTTCATGAACCCGGCGGGATCACTTCATCCGGTCGAAAGTCTTCTGCAGCAGATCCAAGGCGGTCGATTGGCCGGTTTTGGCCTGCACGGCCCTGATCCACCGATCCTCGAGCGCGTTCTTCGTCGGACGGTCGCTCTCGTAAAAGACGCCGAAATATCCCGGGGAAGTCTCGCTGGCGAGCTTGTAGGCCGCGAGCTCGTCGGTGGTATCGTGCCGCAGCTCGTCCTCCGGCGTGCCGTCCCGCTTTTTCTCCTCGATCTGGCGGAATTCGCCGCCCTTGCGCGGGTTGCCCGGATCGAAGGCTCCCGGGAAAAACTCCACACACTCGGAGAGGATCTCGACCACGGAAAAACCGGGATGGTCCAGCGCGCGCTCCATCATCGCGATCATATGGTTGACCTGGGTCGCGTGCGAGCGGGCGACAAAGGTCGCGCCCGCCGTGATGAGCTTTTTCATCGGGTTGACCGGCTGGTCGACGGCTCCGTTCGGGTCGGTTTTCGATTTGAACCCGACCGGCGACGTCGGCGAGGTCTGCTTTTTTGTCAGGCCATAGACCGAGTTGTCCATGATGACGTAGGTCAGATTGATATTCTTGCGGGCGCCGTGTTCGAGGTGGTTGCCGCCGATCGAAAACGCGTCGCCGTCTCCGCCGAAGAGGAAGACGTGCAGGTCCGGCCGCGCGAGGCTCACGCCCGAGGCGAGCGGCACCGCGCGCCCGTGGATGAAATGCCCGCCGTGGGTGTTGACGAAATACGGGAACCGCGACGAGCAGCCGATGCCGGCCAGCGTGACGATGTTCTCATGCGGGAGTTGCCGCCGCTCGAGCATTTTGTAGAACGAGGCGAGAACCGCAAAGTCGCCGCAGCCGGGACACCATGTCGGATGGTCGGCGGTGAGATCTTTCTTTGTCAGTTTTTCGGGGATCGGGGAGGCGGTCAGGGTGCTCATTTCAAAACTCCTTCGAGGATTTCTTTCACGCGGAATGTCAGGCCGTTGGTTTTGTTCAGGCTGCTGATTTTCGGATCGCAGTAGCGCGCGCGCAGGATCGTGGCGAGCTGACCGTATCCGTAGAGGCCCTGGTCGTTCATCTCGACAACAATGATGCGGCGGAACCTGGCGAAGATTTTTTCGAGCCCGTTTGGAAGCGGGTTCAGGTGGCGTAGGTGGAGTGAGGAGAGGCTTTCTCCGGCGGCGCGCGCGGTTTTCACCGCTTCGTGGATCGGGCCGTAGGTGGAGCCCCAGCCGACGATCAGTGCTTCACCTTCCTCATCGCCAAAAACCTCCGGGGTCGGAATTTCCGAGGCAAGCTTCTGGAGCTTTTTCCGCCGTTTTGCCGTCATGGCGGTATGCAGGCGCGGGTTGCCGGTCGGATGGCCCATCTCATCGTGTTCCAAACCGGTGACGGTGGGATAGATCCCGCCGAGCATCCGAGTGCCAGGAGGAGCATGCTGGGTAAGCGATTCGAGTGGATACGGTTGGAACCCCGGCTCGCGCGGTGTGAGGTTCGGGCGGAACTCCACCACAAGGTTCGCCAAATCCGGCTCGTCGAATGCCTGGAGGCGCGTGGCGAGAGAGGCATCGCTCAAGATGAAGACCGGAGTGCTGTAGTTGCGCGCGATGCGGGCCGCCTCGATCGCGATATAGAAGCAATCCTCGACATTTGAAGGAGCAAGCACGACGCGAGGGCTGTCGCCGTGGCCGCCGAAGATGGCCTGGTTGAGATCGCTCTGCTCGACGTTGGTGGGCAGGCCGGTGCTCGGACCTCCTCGCTGCACGTTCACGATGATCAGCGGCATTTCCGCCATCGTCGCCCAGCCGATCGCTTCGGTTTTGAGTGAGATGCCGGGACCGGAGCTCCCCGTGATCGCCAAGTTTCCGGAATAGGAAAAACCGAGCGCCATCGAGACCGCTCCGATCTCGTCTTCGCACTGCACAAAAAGACCTCCGTATTTAGGGAGTTCGGCCCGGAGGATCTCCATGACCGTTGTCCAGGGAGTGATCGGATAGGCCGCGCCATAGCGCACGCCCGCCGCGATCAGTCCGTAGGCGATCGCCTGGTTGCCATCCATCGTCACCTGCGCCCGGCCGCCCGTGTCCTCGGATGGCTCGAACTTGTATCGTGTCGAAAGGACGTTGCTCACGGGGTAAGCGTAGCCGGCTTGGAACGCCATCAGAGCGGTGCTCAGAACGCTCTCGTCTTTCCCGCCGAATTTTTCGTTGAGAAGCCGCTTCAGCTTTTCGACGTCGAAATCGAATATCTTCGCAAGCAGCCCGAGCACGAAAATATTTTTGCCCTTGTCCTTTGCCGTGCCGCCGAGGGCCTCGACCGTCAGGCCGGTGATGGGAATGCCGACATGGACGAAGCGCTTGTCTTCGGTGTCCGGCTGGACGTTGTCCGAGTCGTAAAGAAGCACACCGCCCTCGCGGAGGAATCCGATGTTGTCCTCGTAGCTGTGCTGGTAAAAGGCGACTAGAAAATCAGCGGCATCGCCCGGAGACAGGACATCTCCGGAGCCGACGCGGACCTGGAAAATCGACGCTCCGCCCGAGATCGTTGACGGGATCGTCATGTAGGTCATCACGTCCTGAGAGCTTCGTCCGGCCAGCCGGGCCAGCATTGCTCCCGCGCTCTGGATGCCGTCCTGGGAGTTTCCCGCAAGCCGTATCACGGCGTCGCGGATGTGTTCCGGCCGCAGGTCGGCTCGGGTTCCGGATGGGGATGGATGGGGGTTCTGTGGGTCGGTGGTAGTCACGGGATGTGTAAAAGAGCTCAAACCTTCTAGCACTCGAAGGATATTTTACCAGAGGATTCGGGGGTGTTTTCCAGGCGCGGGCGGGTGCATGACGGGCGTGGTCGCTGGCGGGATGAGACGAACGTCGGCGGGTTCCGGGCGCAAGAAAGGTCTTTACCGGCGCTCCGGGTTGGCAAACATGTGCGCTTCCATGAGCGACAAACAAAAGAATGCGATCTCCCCGCGTCGGGAGGAGGATTTTCCGGAATGGTATCAGCAGGTGATCCGCGCGGCGGATCTGGCCGAGAACTCGGAGGTGCGGGGGTGCATGGTGATCAAACCTTGGGGATACGCGATATGGGAGCGGATGCAGGGGGTGCTGGACCGGATGTTCAAGGAGACCGGGCACCGCAACGCGTATTTCCCGCTGTTCATTCCGCTGAGCTATCTTGAGAAGGAGGCGGCGCATGTCGAGGGGTTCGCGAAGGAATGCGCGGTGGTCACGCACCACCGGTTGGAAATGAAGGACGGGAAGCTGGTTCCGGCCGGCGAGCTGACCGAGCCGCTCGTTGTCAGGCCGACGTCGGAGACGATCATCGGAGCCGCCTATGCCCGCTGGGTGAAATCCTGGCGCGATCTCCCGATCCTGCTCAACCAGTGGGCGAATGTCGTGCGCTGGGAGATGCGGCCGCGTCTGTTTTTGAGGACTGCAGAATTTCTCTGGCAGGAAGGGCACACCGCGCACGAGACGCGGGAGGAGGCGGAGGTGGAAACGATGAAAATGTTGCGCGTGTATGAGACGTTCGCGCGCGAATTTCTGGCGCTGCCGGTGCTGACCGGCGAGAAGAGCGAGAGCGAGCGGTTCCCCGGTGCGCTTCAGACATATTGTATTGAAGCGATGGTCCAGGACCGAAAGGCGATCCAGGCCGGCACGTCGCATTTCCTCGGACAAAATTTTTCAAAGGCCTCGGGGATCCAGTTCCAGGGGCGCGACGGTGCGGTCGAGCATGCGTGGACGACGAGCTGGGGCGTGAGCACGCGTCTGATCGGGACCCTAATCATGGCGCACTCCGACGACGACGGGCTGGTTCTCCCGCCTCGGATCGCTCCGGCGCATGTCGTGATCATCCCGATCACGCCGAAGGAGGATTCCAAAGCCGCCGTTCTGGAGGCCGCGGAGGCGCTTGCCAAGTCCCTGAGGGCATCGACATTCGAAGGGGAGCCGGTTTCGGTGGAGGTGGACGCCCGCGACATCGGCGGAGGGGTCAAAAGCTGGGAGTGGATCAAAAAGGGAGTGCCTGTGCGCATCGAGATCGGGCCGAGGGATCTGACCCAGGGCACCGCAGCCGTGTCCCGCCGCGATCGTCCGCACAAGGAAAAAGACTTTCTTCCGATGGCGGACATTCCGTCGCGCATGGCCGGGATCCTCGACGACATTCAGGCTCAGTTGCTCGCCCGCGCGACCGCGTTCCGGGAGACCCATCTGAAGCCGATCGACTCGAAGGAGGGATTTTACGCGTTCTTCACGCCGGCGAATTCTGCCAAGCCGGAAATCCACGGCGGCTTTGCGCTCGCGCACTGGAATGGAACTCCCGAGGTCGAGGAGCAGATCAAGAACGATCTCAAGGTCACGATCCGATGCATTCCGTTCGAGGAATCACCCGAGCCCGGAGTGTGTCCGTTCACAGGCGCGCCGAGCCGGCAGCGGGTCGTCTGGGCGAAGTCGTATTGATTTCAGGGTGTGAAAAACGCCGGCAGGAGATAAACCCGTCCGGGTTCGAGCCGGGCGGCCTTCGGGAGCAGGTCGAGCTCGATTTTCGCGGAGGCGCGCGACTCGCCGAACATCCGGAGGAATTTGTCGAAGCTGTAGTTGCGCTCGTATCTGACGACCTGAGCGTCGGGAGCGCCTCCGAGTTCGGCGGCCTTGTCGTAGGCGTCCTCGATGTAGCCGAGTTTGTCCACAAGCTTGTTCGCGAAGGCGTCTGTCCCGCTGAGGATGCGTCCGTCGGCGACCCCCTCGCGGAGCGTTTTCTCATCCAGCTTCCGCGAGCGGGCCACGATCCCGACAAACCGGTCGTAGCTCTGCATCACGAGACCCTGGATGTAAGCCTGTTCCTCCGGTGACATTTCCCTCGCGCCGTTGAGCATGTCCTTGAACTTTCCGCTTTTGAAGACGACCGACTGGAGGCCGAGCTTTCCGAAGAGATCGCGGTAGTTGAGCGTGGAGATGATCACGCCGATGCTGCCGGTGAACGTCGTGTCGTTGCACATGATCCAGTTCGCCCCGCAGGCAGCATAGTAGGCGCCCGAGGCGCCGATCGAGTTGAAATAGACAACCACCGGCTTGTGGCGTGCGAGCTTGCAGATCGCGTTGTAGAGCACGTCCGAGGCCGTGATCTCCCCGCCGGGGGAATCGACCTGCAGGACGACCGACTTGATCTGCTTGTCCTCCTCCGCCTGCTCGAGCGCTGCCTTGAAATCCTCGACCATGGATTGTCCGAGGCTGCCCGACTCGCTGAAGGCGATGATGCCATCGAGGGGAATCACGGCCACCTTCGACGAGGAGTCCGACCCGTCCACCAGGACGCGTTCCTCAAAAACCTTTGACCGCAGAAGCTTGACGCCCGCCACGCTCGATCCCCCCTTCGCTCCCAGAGCGGCGAGCAGGAGCAGGTTGACGAACATGCTCGCGCAAACCGCGACGAAGAGGACAAGCATCAGGCAACCGGACTTTTTCATGAGATGAACCGGAACGTGGCCCAAAACCCCGCCCGCCACAAGTCGGGAATCGGGGAAGCCGGAGAATCGGATTTCGGAAGGAAACCGGCTTTAGTGTTGGGCATGCCCAGGCCGGCTTGAATCGCTATTTTGAAACCGCGTTTTCGCGGCTTTGCACATACGCGCTGCGCAGGGCGATGTAGCGGTCGATCGAGTTTTTGGAGGCGGCATCGTAGGCATCGAGCCTGATGCTCATGCTGTTGATGGCCGGCGGGCTTGTGATCGCGAGAGCGGTTGCGCCGCCGATCCCGCCGAACGAGACCCAGGTGACCGGGTTCAGCGCATAGTCGCCGGCGAGACCGACCGTGTCGCGAAGGCTTTTCGGGCCCAGAACGGGAAGCACGATGTAGGGTCCGTGCCCGATTCCCCACTTGGAGAGAGTCTGGCCGGTATCCGCGGGCGGCAGATCCGCGAGTGCGGGAGTGCGGTCGGACATCCGGATGAGCCCCCCGACCCCGCCCACGGAGTTGACGAGGAACTTGCGGGTTTCGAGGCCCGCGCGGTCGAATTTGAGCTGCAGCAGGTGATTCACAAAACGGACGGGAAATTCCACGTTGTCGCAGACGTTGAACACGGCGGATCGGACAGGTCTCGGCAGAACCGTCGTATAAATTTTGGACAAGGGGCGGAAAACGTAGGAGTAGATCTGGTGGTTTACCCAGAAGACGCACCGGTTCGCAGGCTCCAGGGGGTCGGCGATCCGCCCGGCCTTATTGTATTCCTCCAGATCGTCATCAGGTCCGGCGTTCCGGACCGCGCGCTGTTTATCGGGGGCTTTTTTGTCGGCGGATTTTCTTCTGATCGTGACGGTGGGCAGTTCCCTTGCTGTCTTGGCGGGGACGGGATTCTTTTTGGAAACCTTGGACGGGGGGGCTGGTTTCGCCGCCTCTCTGCGTGCGGATGGTGCCGCCGGACGTTCCTTTTTCTTTCCGGCTGATGGGGAATCCGCCGAGGCCCGGCGGGGCTTTGGCTCCAACGCGCTCTCCAGATAAAACGTCTCCGGCGAGTTTTTCGGGAGTTTTCCGTCGACAAGCGGGACGGGCCGGAGGATGCCGTCTTTTGTGATCGTGACAACTCCGGAGGCGAAGGGTTCGGAAGCAAGCCCGCCATGCAGGGAAGCAAGCAGGACCGCCGCAAAAAAGGAAAACAAGGGCCTGCCCACAGGCATGCGCAGGGTGCGGGGCAATTTTTCCGCCGATGTCGGCCGTATCTTCATCGCGGCGGGGACACCGACTTTTTGAGCGCGGCGACGACGGCGTTGGCGCCGCCGGATTTGAATTGGGCATCAAATTGGGTCCGGTAGTTGGCGATCATGCTGACCCCTTCGATTACAACATCGGTAATGCTCCAGCCTTTTGCTCCCTGATCCTCCAGGCGGTAGGTGACATCGTATTTGCTCCCCTTGTAGAGGGTGGTGGTCGGCACCTCGACGCGGCCCGGGCCGGTGGATACAGCCGCCTTGTAGGTGATTTCCGGCAATTCGCCCGGTGTGAAGTTTCCGGAGTATGTCCGGATGATCAACATGGTGAAGAAGTCGGTCGCCTCGCTCTGCTGATTGTCCGTGAACTGCCTCCATCCCGGACCAACGGCTCGCCGCGTCATCGCATCGAAACTGATGCACTTGAGAAGGACTGGACGCAACCTCGCGGCCAGGGTGGCGCTGTCCGGCGCGTTTTTGGCGATGCCGACAACCTCGCCTACGGACTTTTTCAGAAAACTCTCCGCTTCGGCTGGCGACGCGGCCGGGGCGGGACTCGCAAGAAAAGCCGCTGAGGCGAACAGGAGAATAATGACGATTGGCTTCACGGGATGCTAATCCTTCGCTTTATCCGGTGGTTCCCCGCTTTTGTCAACAGCACCGAAGGCCATTTTCCCGATCAGCGATTCCAAGTCCACGGCGGATTCGGTCATGGTAATCCTGTCCCCTGGCCGCAGGTAAGCGTCATCCGCTCCCGGAGACATGGAGACATATTTGTCCCCGATGAGGCCGGAGGTTTTGATCGAGGCCATCGAATCCGTTGGAAGCCGGAGCGTGGAGAGAACGCGGAAAGTGACGATCGCGCTATAGTCCGAAGGGTCCATGCGGATGCCCTCGACCCGGCCGACTGTGACGCCAGAGACCTGCACGCTGCTGCCCGGGTGAAGACCCCCGGCATTCGCGAAGCGCGACTCGATAAGATAGGTGTCGCCGCCGGCGAGCGATCCGCTACCGGCCTGAAGCGTCAGTCGGGTGATCGCCGCGATTCCGAGCAGCGTAAAAAGACCGACAAGGATCTCGATCCTGTTTTTTTTCATAAAGTGCGCTCCGCCCTGATCTCCGCAAGAGAGTTTCTGAGCGCCTCCGCGCTGTCGCGGAAGACGGAAACCACGGGGTTGGTCGATAAGGAAAACTCCGCCGGCGCGCCCTCGAAGCAGATCCTTCCCTGATTCAGCAGCGCGACGCAGTCGCTGGCCGCGAGGGCTTCGGGCACATCGTGGGTGACGATGAGCGCGGTGAAATTGAACCGGTGTTGGTATTTTGCGATCATGGCAAAAACGGCGTTGCGGCGCAGCGGGTCGAGTCCGGCGGTGGGTTCGTCGAACAGCATGATCTCTGGTTGTGTAACGATCGCGCGGGCCAAGGCAAGACGCTTCTGCATCCCGCCCGAGAGCTGGCTGGGGTAGTGATCCACAAAATCCTCCATTTCGAGCTGCCGCAAAGCCTCGCGGCTCCTCAGCCGGATTTCCCTCTTGCCGAGCCCTGTCGTCTGCTCCAAGGGGAGGGCGACATTTTCCAGCGCGGTCAGCGAGTCGAAGAGCGCGTTGTTCTGGAAAAGAAAGCTGCAGCGCTTGCGGAAATCCCGGCGGGCGGCGGGATCGTCGAGATAGCGACCATCAATTCCGATACGTCCGGAATCCGGCTGCAGGATGTCCGCCACGCACTTCAGAAGCACCGATTTGCCGGCTCCGCTGGGGCCGAGCACGGTGAAAATGGTGCCGCGCGGGATGCCTAGGGAGATGCCTTTGAGCACGGCATGGCTGTGGAAGCTTTTGTGAAGATCCTCGATCGAAAGCGCGAAATCCGTGCGGCAGGGATCCATATTCAGACAAAGAAGGAACTGATGACGTAATCGGCGACCAGAACCGTGATGCTCGAGAAGACGACCGCGCGGGTTGTCGAAGCGCTGACAGCGCGCGCGCCCGCTTCAGAGGAATTCCGGCCGGCGTGAAATCCCTGGTAGGAGCAGATGGAGATCGAGAGCAGGCCGAACAAGGCTGCTTTGATGAAGCACTCGTGCAAATCCCGGAACTCGACCGCCCGCTCCACCGACGACCAATAGATGCCCGCGTCCAGGCCGAGAAGGAGCGAGCCGGAGAGGCTTCCGCCCCAGAATCCCACGAGCACAAAGAGGGCCGTCTGGATCGGGAAAACCAGCAGGGCCGCCACGAGGCGGGGAGCCACCAGGTAGCCGGTGACGTTGACTCCCATGGTATCCAGCGCCGCGATCTGCTCGGTGTTGCGCTGGATGCCGAGCTCCGCCGCGAGAGCGGATCCGGCTTGCCCGACCAGCATGAGGGCGGCCAACACCGGTGCCATCTCGCGCACTAGGCTCAGCGAAACCAGAGTCCCCAGCAAGCCCGACGAACCAAACCGGCTCAGCACATGATACCCCTGAAGCCCCAGAACCAGCCCGGTGAATACCCCCACGATCAGGATGACCGGCAGGCACACGGCCCCCTGCTCGAACACGGCGCGCAGGATTCTCCGCATCAGCTTCCTGGATTTCGGGATTGAGAGGACCGTCTTCCCGCAAAAGAGCGAGAAGTCGCCGATCCCCCGGACAATCTCGAGATTTTTCTGGCCGAGCGATTGGATCATTCCGTGAATGCTTGACAGGCGGCGCCGCCTTTAACAACAGGAAAGGCTTCGGAATCCAAGGCAAGGAACAGCCCCTCCTGCGGGCAAAGGGTCACGCGGTCGCCGACCCGCTCCCCGCTGTTGGCTTGGGCGTCCTGTCCAGCGGTGGCTTGGAGGCGGCGAAAATGTTTTCCGGGGAACAGTTCTGAAAGCTCGAAGGTGTACGGTCGCGGCGAAGGATTCGCGAGCACAAGGCCGTGCTCGAACTCGCGGAATATGGCATCGGGATGAGGATAAGCCGTTATGCTACTGATCCAGACCGGCTCCGCTGACTCGACGGTGAATTCCAAATCCACTTTTGGCGCGCTGACGTCCTTGAAGTAAAAGCCGGATGTAAATTCCTTCCCGTTCACCCACGATGAAAAGGAAACATCTCCGCCGATACCCACGGTCATCAACCGCGCCATTTCGGGAGGCTCGTTCCTCATCCCTTTTCCGCGCGCGGTGACGGAGACAAATAAATCGGGCCCGGGGCAGGGTATCCCCTTCAGCCGCACGCGGAATTGCTGGGCATCCGGGTTCTTGCCGCTGAGTTTGATTGCGCCGCCGTCGAGTTCGATGTTCGCCTCGTCACTCTCAAGTCGGCCCGTCAATTCTTTGCTGACAGGATCTCCCGCTCCGCACAGCAGGTCCGGGGCATGCGTTGCCAGCCGCACAGCGGGGCCGGCCGGTTTGCCCAGCCAGCCTGGACGCTGCTCCGCGCCCATGACGAATTCATCCCAAATCGTAAAAGTGTTTTTGTCGGCACTCGGAGGAGCGAACGCGAAGCAGATGGCCGAATCGGTGAAGGCGGCGGCGGCGAAGACGAGGCGATGGATGTGAAACGGCACGTCAGGCTGTCTTTCCGCGACACTTCCCACGCCTGGAGTGACGAATTTGTGGTTGATGTAATTAAAGACCGGGGGGCGTGCATTCAGACTCCAGAAAAAATGCCGGTTCAACCCGCCCGACCAATCGCGGATTTCCCAATCGGACAAATGCGGCCAGCCCTCGCTCTCGATGCCGTTGAGAATTCCAAATGCGCGTTGGGATGTGTTTTGCTTGGTCGCACCGTCAGCCTGGATGATTTTTCCCTCGCCCAGTTTTGCCCGGAGCCGGCGGCAGTATTCGATGACGCCCGCGCCGTAGACGTTCGCACCGTTGACTATTCCGCGATCTGCCTGGCTGTCAGCGTCGCAATCCGGACCGCGTTTGCGCCCGTGTCCGCCGGGACTGTTGTTGAGCACGTCGAATTCCAGACCATCGAACGCCGCCAGCGCGCCACCCTCACCGAAAAGCTCGCCCAGGTGTGCAACTTGAACCTCGGCGCAGGAATGGCCGCGCGCGTCTTTTGGACAGGTGGTCGCGTAGTTATAGAACCAGAGGATGTTGGAATCCTTGCCCCACGGTCCTTCGGTGCAGTGAGCCGCCGCGTAAGCTTGACCGGCGGGAAAAGCCCTCGGCGTCGTGCCGTAGCAGCCGCGCCGGACGCGAATGATGTTCTTCGCGCGTTCCACGGAGAGGAGTTGCACCTGCTCGCTCTCATTCCAGTTGGGCCGCCCGTCCGCATCGAGCAGACAGAGGCCGATGTCGTCGTTGGAATTTTTGAAGCGCCCCGTGACGGTCTCGAACAGCGATGCGTTCGAAACTTGGATGTCGCTTTCCCGTTCATCCGCACCCACCGCCGACAGAATCTTTGCGCCGTTATAGTAGAGCCAGTGACCGGCAAAAAACCGCTGCGACTCCCATCGCGGGTCGCGGGCGTTGCCGTTGAAATGCAGCAACACCACCTGATCGGGATGCGCCTTCTTGAAGCGGGTAAAAAAATCCACGTTCCGGGATCGTCCCGGCACCTCCTCATCCAGCGTCTTGCCCATGATCCCCGTGAGACGGTTGAAATTCTTATCCCACTCCTCGAACGTGAACCTGCCGCTGGCCGCGAGACCTTCGGATTGCCGGAAAAAGAAAGCGCGGGGATAGGAATCGCCAAGAACCCTGAGAGGAGGTTGAGAAATTTTTGCCTCAGCGCGGGCAACCTGGCCGCAAGACATACACAGGGCAATGAAGGAGAAAATCAGGAGGGGGTGCATGATGAGTGGGGTTCGCGCATTGTCGCTTTTTGAAACTTATGGAAAAGGGAGATTCGTAAGAAAACATCCGGCTCTTTGATCATCCGTTTTTGTGTGCTCTGACGGGCGGATTCAAAAACCGGGGATCGAATGTGAAGGGCCGGGCATCGCCGATCTTGACTTCTTCCGCGCGGGGGTGCTCCGGGTTGAGAAGAAAGTTCGATTCCTCGGGAATCATAATACTCGGCACCTGCAGGACCGGTGAGGACCGGGCCTTGAGCCAGTTGGCGCCGGGCGTCACGGTCGAGTTCCTTGGGGGGTAGTTCCTCCAATCCGCTTCAAGATCGGCGGGGGAGATTGTGGTCACGAAGTCTTCCGGGAAGCGGACTTCAAAAAACAGAAACCGTCCGTCCGGCACGTGTTCCGTCTGATGCAC
>Ga0163199_1000811_pt1 | contig 19688 bp, 14 predicted proteins | sample PL_2010_150m_FD_113537 | JGI IMG/M metagenome (GOLD analysis project Ga0163199, IMG submission 113537) | Freshwater microbial communities from Powell Lake, British Columbia, Canada to study Microbial Dark Matter (Phase II) - PL_2010_150m | ecosystem: Environmental > Aquatic > Freshwater > Lake ...
ATCTACACTTTCTTCGGCGGCATGTGGGCGGTGGCCGTGACCGACCTGATCCAGATGGTCATCATCGTCATCGGCATGCTCTACATCGGCGACTCGATCAGCGGCATGGTCGGCGGCGTCGGGGTGGTGCTCGAGCATGCCCGGCAGGCCGGCAAGTTCGAATTCTGGCCGTCGCTCGATCTGAAAGAATTACTGGCGTTCAGCGCCGCCTGGGTCACCATGATGTTCGGCTCGATTCCCCAGCAGGACGTATTCCAGCGGGTACAGTCGGCGAAAACCGAGAAAATCGCCGTATGGGGTTCGGTGCTCGGTGGCAGCCTGTATTTCTTCTTCGCCTTCGTCCCGATGTTTCTGGTCTATTCGGCCACCTTGATCGATCCGAAAATGGTTTCCGATCTGATCGACGTTGATCCGCAGCTGATCCTGCCGCGCCTGGTCCTCGATCATGCGCCGCTGTTCGCCCAGGTGATGTTTTTCGGCGCCCTGCTTTCCGCCATCAAGAGCTGCGCCTCGGCGACCTTGCTGGCTCCCTCGGTGACCTTCACCGAAAACATCCTCAAGCCGATGCTCGGCAAGATGACCGACCGCAAGCTGCTTTTCTCAATGCGCATGGTTACCCTGGTGTTCACGTTGCTGGTAACGATCTATGCGGTCAATTCCAAGTCCAGCATCTTCAAGATGGTCGAGAACGCCTACCAGGTGACCCTGGTGTCGGCATTCGTGCCCCTGGCCTGCGGCCTGTTCTGGAAACGCGCGACCAACCAGGGGGCGCTGGCGGCGATTTTCTGCGGCCTGGCGGTGTGGCTTTCATTGCTCCTGGTGGGCGGCGAGGATCCCTTGGTGCCTGCCAAGTTCGCCGGACTGATCGCCAGTGCCTGTGGAATGGTGGCCGGTTCGCTGCTGCCACAGGTGGTGCGCGGTCCTCTGCCGGCCGAACCGGAGCATGCATTTCTGCACCATCATGCCGCGGCGGAAAGCCATCATGTGCCTGAACATCCCCACCATCATCCGGCGCCGACCGGCAAGCCTTGACGGCCCGATCGGGCAGCCTGGCGGGCGATAAATTGTGGCCCAGCTGATCCTCAAGCCCGGCCGCGAACGCTCGCTTCAGCGCCGTCATCCCTGGCTCTTCGAAGGCGCCGTGGAACGCCTGGAAGGCCGCGCCCGCAGCGGCGATACCGTCGAGGTTCTGGCCGCGGACGGCGGCCCCCTGGGCAAGGCTGCCTGGAGCCCGCACTCGAGCATTCGGGCGCGCCTGTGGAGCTTCAACCCGTCCGAGATCATCGACGATGCGTTCTTCAAGCGGCGTGTTGCGGCGGCGCTGGCACGCCGCGCGGCTTTGCCGGAACTCGCCGGGCAGCAGGGCTTGCGCCTGATCCATGCCGAGTCCGACGGATTGCCCGGCGTCATCTGCGATCGCTATGGGGAAACCCTGGTCGTGGCGTTCACCAGCGCCGGCGCCGAGAAGTGGCGCGGCGCGATTGCCGCCGCGCTACAGAAGGCCACCGGCTGTGCGCGGATTTACGAGCGCTCCGACGCCGACCTGCGCGCGCTTGAGGGGCTGGAGACGCGCTGCGGCTGGTTGCAGGGCGCAGGCAGTGATGCAGCGCTGGTCATCCACGAACACGGCATCGCGATGGAAGTGGACGTTGTCGCCGGTCACAAGACCGGATTCTATCTCGACCAGCGCGATAACCGGCTGCTCACACGCGAACTGTCCGCCGGTCGCCGGGTCCTGAACTGCTTCTGCTACACCGGCGGTTTTTCATTGCAGGCACTGGCCGGCGGTGCGACACGGGTACTGTCGCTGGACAGTTCAGGGCCGGCGCTGACCGGCGCGCGACGCAACCTCGACTTGAACCCCCAGTTGCAAGCTAGTCTCGCCGAATGGCGCGAGGCCGACGTATTCGAAGAATTGCGGGCGCTGCGCGCCGCCGGCGAGATGTTCGACCTGATCGTGCTCGACCCGCCCAAGTTCGCGCCTACTCCCGCCCACGCGGAAAAGGCCGCGCGCGCCTACAAGGACATCAATCTGAACGCCTTCAAGCTACTTGCACCGGGCGGGTTGCTGATGACCTTTTCCTGTTCCGGCGGCATCGGCATCGAACTGTTCCAGAAGATCGTCGCCGGCGCCGCGCTGGATGCTGGCTTAACTACGTCCACTCAGGCGCGCATCGTGAAGCGGCTGAGCGCCTCGGCCGACCATCCGGTACTCCTCGACTTTCCCGAGGGGGAATACCTGAAAGGGCTGGTCTGCCTAGTCGGCTGAGGCTGGGTCCCGGGGGTGACGGATCGCAAGTCATTCAAATTGGACACGCGCTCATGGCGGTCAGCAACATCGAGTTGCTACCTGTACCCGATTGTGCTTTGATACGGCACCATGCGTCGCCGGCCTCGCCAGCTTATCCTGACCCTGTGCGCCCTGTTCCTGCTCGGCGCGCAGCAGGCGGCCTTCGCCCATCTGATCGGCCACCTCGGCCTGGGCGGACAGGCCATCGCGCAGCCGGCGGATGCCGCGGCTCACGCGGCCGCGTTGAACCTCTCGCACCTTTGCGCCAGCTGTCTCGCCATCGGCGCGCTGGCCGCTGGGGCGCCTCCGCCAGCGTCATTTCCGGCCACCTTGGCGACAGTCACCCGGACTTCCGCGCGCCTTGAAGTTCAGCACCTCCCCATCGCCGGTGCGCCTCCGTATACGGCGCGCGCGCCACCTGACTTTCTCTGAAGCCTGATTCAACGATTTCCGCGCGGCATAGTCGCGCGGAATGTCTATTCGCTTTGGAGATCATCATGAAGACCTTTCACACCGGCCCACTTGCGGGATTGATGGCCATGGCGCTGGCGCTTCCCGTGCCGGCATTCGCCGCCGGCGATGCCGAGTTGCAATCCCTGCGCGAGGAACTGCAACGCATCAAGGAAACCTACGAACAACGCATCGGCGCCCTGGAAGCGCGGCTGGCCAGGGCCGAGAGTGCCGGTAGCGTTGCACCGGCTGGAGGCACCCCAAATCCGGGTGTTGACACCCGCGGTAGCACCGCTCAAGGCGCATCCGGCAGCGAGGGAGCCTTCAATCCGGCAATTTCGCTGACCCTGGGCAGCACCTATACCCGCCTGTCGCGGGATCCGAACCGCTATCATATCCAGGGTTTCATTCCGGGCGGCGGCGAAATTGGACCGCCGCGCCGCAGCTTCGGGCTGGGAGAATCGGAGCTCTCGATCTCCGCCAACGTCGATCCCACGCTGCGTGGCACCTTCACGACCTCGGTTGCGCCGCAGGGCGGGACGGTCGATGTCGAGGAGGCGCACATTCAGACGCTGGGCCAGGGCAACGGGCTGAGCCTCAAGGCCGGTCGCTTTCTCTCCGGCATCGGTTACCTGAACCAGCAGCATGCGCATGCCTGGCACTTCGCCGACGCGCCACTGGCCTACAAGGCATTTCTCGACAATCAATTCAAGACCGACGGCGTCCAGGCAAAATGGCTGGCGCCGACCGACGTCTATCTCGAACTCGGCGCCGAGGCGGCCAGCGGCGGCGCCTTCCCGTCTTCCGATCGCAACCGGAATGGCTTATCTGTCGCTTCGGTATTCGCCCACGTCGGCGATGACGTGGGCAACAGCCATAGCTGGCGCGGCGGCCTGTCGTTGCTGAGCACCTCGCCGCGCGAACGCCCGTATGTCGATGTCGACAGCCGCGGCGCCATCGCAAGCAACAGCTTCTCCGGCACCAGCCGTACCTGGATCGCGGATCTTGTCTGGAAGTGGGCGCCCAACGGCAATGCCGGCGAGACCAGCTTTTCCTTCCTGGGCGAATATCTGCACCGCCGCGAATCCGGCCAACTGGCCTTTGATTCGGCGTCAGTGCTGATTCCGTTTGAGTCGACGCAGAGTGGCCTTTTTGCACAGGGAGTGTACAAGTTCATGCCTCATTGGCGCGCCGGTTATCGTTACGACCGCCTGGATTCCGGCACTCCGGCGCTGCGTTTGAGCGCCGGGCTGAGCGCGGCCGATTTTCCGCTGCTGGCGCCGGCCCGGCCGCGTCGCGATACCCTGATGATAGATTTTGCGGCGTCGGAATTTTCCCTGCTGCGCGCGCAACTGGCCCGCGACCGGTCTCGGGCGGGGATCGTCGACAACCAATTCTGGCTGCAATACGTCGTCAGCCTCGGCGCCCACGGCGCCCACAGATTTTAGGAGCGAAGCATGAAATTGAATATTGCCGCCTTGTTGTGCAGCGTTTCGTTACTGGCGAACTTGCCCGCCCACGCAACCCTCAACGTGTTTGCCACCGTTCCCGAATGGGGCGCCCTGGCACACGAGATCGGTGGCGACAAGCTCAAGGTGTTTGTCGCCACCAACGCCCTGCAGGATCCGCATCACGTCGAGGCCAAGCCCTCCCTGATCACCCGCGCGCGCAACGCCGACCTGGTGATTGCCACTGGTGCCGAGCTGGAGATCGGCTGGCTGCCGGTGGTGTTGCGCGAGTCCGGCAACTCCCGGGTCATGCCCGGTCAGCCGGGATATTTCGAGGCGGCCCAGCAGGTGCGCATGCTGGAGATTCCCCAGCGGCTGGATCGCGCCGACGGAGATGTGCATGCGGGCGGCAATCCGCACATCCAGACCGACGCGCGCAGCTTCCTTCCCGTCGGAAGGTCCCTGGCGCAGCGTCTCGCCGAACTCGACCCGGCCAATGCGGCGGCCTACCAGGCCGGTTACAAGGCTTTCGCCGACAAATGGCAGGCGGCGTTGGTGCGCTGGGAAAAGCAGGCGGCTCCCTTGCGCGGCATGCCGGTGGCGGTACAGCACAAGGCTTTCGTGTACCTCACTGACTGGCTCGGTCTGAAGGAAGTCGCCACGCTCGAACCCAAACCGGGTGTCGATCCATCGGCGGCCTACCTGTCCAGGCTGGCTGCGCAGTTCGCGGCCAAGGATGGCAATGCACCGAAGTTGGTGCTGCGCTCCGTCTACAATTCGCCGCGTGCCGCCGACTGGATCTCGGAGAAGAGCGGCGTGCCGGTAGTGATCCTGCCCTTCACGGTCGGCGGCAGTGAGCGCGCCAGGGATTTGTTCGGTCTGTTCGACGATACGGTCGAACGTCTGTTGAAGGCGCTGAAATGAATCCGGATTTCACCGCCATAGACTGGAGCGTGCTGGCACCGGCGTTTGCCGCCGGATTGCTGGTGCTGGCTACGCATGTTCCGCTGGGAATTGAGGTTTTAAGGCGGGGCATCATTTTCATCGATCTGGCGATCGCCCAGATTGCCGCACTGGGCGTGATTTCCGCCAACCTGCTGGGTTGGGAAGGTGACAGCCTGGCGGTTCAGCTCTGCGCCGCACTGGCGGCAATGGCCGGAGCGCTGCTCCTGACGTTGGCCGAGCGCCTCTGGCCGGAAATGCTGGAAGCCTTGATCGGTCTCTCCTTCGTGTTGGCCGCCAGCCTTGGCATCCTGCTGCTATCCGGCAATCCGCATGGCGGCGAGCACCTGAAGGACTTGCTGGCGGGGCAAATCCTCTGGGTCAGTCCGCGTCAGCTCACTGTCGCAGCGGTCATTGCGGTGCTTGTGCTGGTACTCTGGTTCGGACGCGGCGCTCGGTTGGGGAGAGCGGGATTCTATTTTCTGTTCTCGATCACGGTAACGATCTCCGTGCAACTGGTGGGCGTGTATCTGGTGTTCGCCAGTCTGATTGCTCCCGCCGTGGCGACCCGAGGCGGCGCTGGCGAATCGGATGTTGTGCCGTGGCGCCGTCTTGCCGCCGGCTATGCCATCGGGGCCACTGGATATGCCGTTGGCTTGATTATTTCTGCACTCTTCGACTTGCCTTCCGGGGCGGCGATCGTCTGTGCCATGTGCGGCTTGGCCATGGCCGCGATTTTGCTGGGCAGCCGCGGCAGCCTGAAATATGCGGCGACGACGCGTGAATAGGCGAAAAGTCTGCAAGAATGACCGCAGGGTCTTGAAATCGTGGTGTCACGCCGCCATCTGACGCAATGCACACTTTGAAAGTCTGATCATGGACCAGTACCACGGCACTACCATTCTCTCGGTGCGCAAAGGCAAGCGGGTCGCTCTCGGTGGCGACGGGCAGGTGACGCTCGGGAATATCGTCGTCAAGGCCAGCGCAAAGAAGATCCGGCGCCTTTATAACGATCGCATTCTGGCGGGATTTGCCGGCGGCACGGCAGATGCCTTCACGCTCTTCGAGCGCTTTGAAGCCAAGCTGGAAAAGCATCAGGGCAATCTGCTGCGTTCGGCGGTGGAACTCGCCAAGGACTGGCGCAGCGACCGCATGCTGCGCCGCCTCGAAGCCATGCTGGCGGTGGTCGATCGCGAGAATTCGCTGATCATTACCGGCAATGGCGATGTGCTCGAACCCGAGCTGGGCATCGTCGCCATCGGCAGTGGCGGTCCTTATGCACAGGCCGCGGCGCGGGGCTTGCTGGAGAATACGGAGCTTGGTCCCGAGGAGATCGTCAAGAAATCTCTGACCATCGCCGGCGACCTGTGCATCTATACCAACCAGAACCACCTTATTGAAACGCTGGACTGAATTTGAGAACCCGCGCTAGAGGATCTTCATGAGCCAGATGACGCCGGCCGAAATAGTCTCGGAACTCGACAAGAATATTGTCGGTCAGTCGCGCGCCAAGCGCGCTGTCGCCATCGCCTTGCGCAACCGCTGGCGCCGGGCGCAGGTGGATGAGCCTCTGCGCACCGAAATCACGCCAAAAAACATCCTCATGATCGGTCCTACCGGAGTCGGCAAGACCGAAATCGCACGGCGCCTGGCGCGACTCGCGAACGCACCGTTCATCAAGGTGGAAGCCACCAAATTCACCGAAGTCGGCTACGTCGGCCGGGACGTCGACACCATCATTCGCGACTTGGCCGAGACGGCCATCAAGGACGGTCGGGAGGCGGCTATGCGTGGGGTTCTCGATCGGGCCCAGGATGCAGCCGAAGACCGCGTGCTCGACGTCTTGCTGACGCCGGCGCGGGGGCAGGCCGGTTCGACCCCGGGTTTTCACGACAAGGCACCGGTCGCCGAAGACTCCGCGACGCGTCAGAAATTTCGCAAGAAGCTGCGTCAGGGCGAGCTCGACGGCAAGGAAATCGAAATCGAAGTGGCGGCAGTTTCGGCGCAAATGGAAATCTTCGCGCCGCCCGGCATGGAGGAGCTGACCCAGCAGATCCAGGGCATGTTCCAGAATATTGGTGGCGGCAAGCAAAAGACTCGCAAGTTGACGATCAAGGATGCACTCAAGACCATTGCCGATGAAGAAGCGGCGCGCCTGATCAACGACGATGAAATCAAGATCCAGGCGCTCAAGAACGTCGAACAGAATGGCATCGTTTTCCTCGACGAGATCGACAAGATCGCCTCGCGCTCCGAAATGCACGGGGCAGACGTTTCGCGCCAGGGCGTGCAGCGTGATCTGCTGCCGCTGGTCGAAGGGACCACGGTGTCGACCAAGTACGGCATGATCAAGACCGATCACATCCTGTTCATTGCCAGCGGCGCCTTTCACCTGGCCAAACCCTCCGACCTGATTCCCGAGATGCAGGGTCGTTTTCCGATCCGCGTGGAACTGGACTCGCTCTCGGTCGACGACTTCGCGATGATCCTCACCGGCACGGACGCCTGCCTGACGCGTCAGTATCAAGCCCTGCTCGGCACCGAAAACGTGACTTTGGTGTTCACCGACGAGGGCGTCCGGCGGCTGGCGGAGATCGCTTTCGCGGTCAATGAGACGACCGAGAACATTGGCGCGCGTCGCCTGTACACGGTGATGGAGAAACTGCTTGAAGACGTTTCCTTTGAAACCGGCAAGGTTCGTAGCGAGCCGGTGACCATCGACGCCGCCTACGTCGATAGCCGACTCAAGGAGCTGGCGCAAAGCGAGGACCTGGCCCGTTTCGTCCTGTAGCTAATTCTTGACCGGACGCTTGGCCAGCTTGCGCTGGAGCGTGCGCCGGTGCATTTTCAATGCACGCGCGGTTGCCGAAATATTCCCGGAGTGCTCCAGCAGGACGCGCTGGATGTGTTCCCATTCCATTCTTTCGACCGAAAGCGGCGCCGGGAAGCCCAGGTCTTGTTCCGACCGCCCCCCATCCACCCCAAAAGCGTTCAGCAAGATATCGACATCAACCGGCTTGGACAAGTACTGGGTCGCGCCGAGCTTGATTGCATCGACCGCGGTGGCGATACTGGCGTAGCCGGTGAGCACTACGATGTGACAATTCGGACAAATGCGCCTGAGCGGCTCGATCAGCGCCAGGCCGCCGGCGTTTCCGGCGCCCGCGGAGAGATTCAGGTCAAGGACAATCTTGGTCGGCTGCATCGCTTCCGCCAGGGCCAGGGCCTGCGCGGCATCGCCAGCACCATTGGCCACGTACCCGCGCCGCGTCAGGGCGCGGCACAGGACTTCGTTGAAGACCGGATCGTCATCGACCACCATCACCACGTGGCGCGATTTGGCTCCGTCGTTCATGCCCGGGTCGTAAGCAGGTGCTTCAATGGCAGGCTGACGTGCGTCACAGTGCCGCCGCCCGAACGTAGTTTGAAATTGATTTCGCCGCCGTACCGATTGAGGGTCGCCTGTGCCAGGAATAGTCCAATGCCGGCGCCCTCGGGGCGGGTCCGGAGAAACTCGCGTCCGGCGCCTAACTGCAGGACGGCATCCATACCCGGGCCGCGATCGAGGATTTGCAGCCGGAGATGATCGTTCGACCAGATGGCGGTGATATCTACGTCGCCTGGACTGGCATCCGCCGCGTTGTTGAGAAGGCTGAGCAGCGCCTGTTCCAGCGTTGCCTCGCCGAAGATGCTCGGCGCCGCCGCGGCATTCTCCATCGACAGGCGCGGCGCCACCCGTGGCCTCAATGAACGCCAGCGGGCAACCAGCTTTTCGATCCAGCGATCCAGCGCAATCGCACCGCCGCTTTCCGCGCGATTCGAACCGGCGCGCTCGGCGAGGCTGGTGATAATGTCCTTGCAGGCGGCAATTTGCCGGCGCAATAGTGCCATATCACCGCGCAATTCATCTGGAATGGCCGGACCTTCGGCCATTTCGCCGGCCAGCACGGCCATCGTCGCCAGCGGAGTGCCGAGCTCGTGGGCAGCACTGGCGGCCAGATTGCCGAGGGCAACAATGCGCTCGTCGCGCAAAGCCTGCTCGCGGGCTTTTGCCAACTGAAACTCTCGCTTGCGCAATGCCTGGGTGATGCGGGAGATGAAGCCGGCAATCAGCACGGCGGAAGCGGCGAAGGTCAACCACATTCCGGTCAAGTGCATGCGCATGGCGCTATCGACGTCCTCAACAGTCATCGGTGTGCTGACTCCCCATAGCAATGAATAGCCGAGCACTGCCGTTGCCGCCACCAGCCAGACCTTCCGTGCCGGCAGGATCGCCGCGGCGACCGCCACGGGTGGAAGATAGAGGGAAGTAAGCGGATTGGCCGGGCCGCCCGAAAAAGCCAGTAATCCGGTCAGCAGGGCGATATCGGTGAGGAGATGTGCCAGCAGTTCTTTATCGCTGACGAATGTCGGTCGCTTCAAGCGCAGCCACGAGGCCAGATTGATCGCCGCCCAGACCGAAAGCAAAGTCAGCGGCGGAGCGAGGGGAACATGAACCTGGAACAGCGGTTGGGCGAGGCCGACAGTAATCGAGAGGCCGATAATGGCCAGACCCCGCAACCATATCAGGCGCTCTAGGTGGCTGCGGCCGGCAGCGTCGAAATCAACTGGCTGGCCGCTGGCCTGTTGCGATAAGCGGTTTATGAGGCTCACGTCAGCTGACCGGGCATGAACGGGTCGGACAATTTTAGCGCAAGCAATGACGCGCCACTGCGGCAATTTGTCGCAGCGGCAACGGCCGAGACGATCGTGACGCATTCGACATGCAATAATTCCCCTTTGCCCGGAGGTAGTGAACATGAGAAATTCTGCTTTGCTTGTGGCACTCGCAATTTACGGCTCGACCGCTCTGGCCGAGATCAGCGTCAAGGATTCGTGGGTGCGCGGCACGGTGGCGAGCCAAAGCGCCACCGGCGCATTCATGGAATTGACCAGCAGCGACGATGCGACTTTGATTGGCGTGTCCAGCCCCGTCGCCGGCGTGGTCGAAGTCCATGAGATGACTCTGGACAACGGCATGATGAAAATGCGCGCCCTGCCTCGGCTGGATCTTCCTGCCGGCAAGACCGTGGCCTTAAGGCCGGGGAGTTACCACATCATGATGATGAATCTCAAGCAGCCGCTTAAGAAAGGCGACAGCGTGCCCCTGACGCTAAGGGTCGAGGGCAAGGACAAGCACGTCACCTCGCTGGAGGTGAAAGCCGACGTGCGCGATCTGACCGCCATGCCAGAGATGAAGGGACACTGATCCGCCCGCGACTCGCGTGACGGTTCGTCCGCGGTCGCCGAGAGCCTGCGACTGGCCAGTCGCGCGTCAGATTGACGCATGTGGCAATCTGTCGCACTTACCGCGGGCTGAAATTCATTACCCTTTGGCTTCGATGCACTTTACCATCGGAGCTGGAGATGAAGTTCGGCAGGGAAGCAGTGCTTGGCATTTTGCTGGCGGGCCTCGCCTTTGGTACAGTGGCACAGGAAGGCGGCTTGGTAAAGGTCACGGTAACCGGTACGCGCGAGGTGCAGAGCCTTGATCAAACGCCGGCGTCCATCGGCGTCGTCAGCGAAGAGTCGATCAAACTGACCAACCCGGGACATCCCTCGCAAATACTCAGTCAGGTGCCGGGAGTTGCCGCAGCGGTGACCAATGGCGAAGGCCACACCACATCCATCCGCCAGCCGTTTACCACCAATCCGGTGTACCTGTTCCTCGAGGATGGCATTCCAATTCAGTCCACGGGATTCTTCAATCACAACTCGCTTTACATCGTCAATCTGCCCCAGGCGGGTGGCATCGAGGTGAACCGCGGTCCGTCGACGGCGCTCTACGGTTCGGATGCAATTGGTGGCGTGGTGAACATACTGACGCGCAAGACACCAAAACGCGACGAGTTCAGCGTGTTCGGCGAAGCCGGCAGCTTCGGTTGGCGGCGCATCCTCGCCGGCGGCGGAATCGCGCGCAGCGCTGACAAATTTCGGGCCGATCTCAACCTGACCCGGACCGATGGCTGGCGCGAGCAAACCGCCTATCAGCGGCAAAGCGCCAACCTGCGCTGGGATCACGCGATTGACGGCAATTCGTCGCTGCGCACCCAGTTCGCCTATACCCACGTCGATCAGGAGACCGGTGCCAACTCGCCTCTCATCATGAGCGACTATCTCGACAATCCGACGCGCAACTACAAACCGATAGCCTTCCGCAGAGTTGGCGCGTTGCGTCTTTCGACCAGTTATGAACATGAACAGGGGGACACGCTGATTTCGATGACGCCCTACTATCGAGACAACAGCATGGATTTGCTGGCCTCCTTTTCACTCGCCAGCGATCCCACCGTGTACAACACCCAACACCGCTCCTACGGACTGCAGGGCAAGTGGCGGCGGAATTTTCCGCAATTGAAGGCGCGCTTGATTGCCGGGGTGGATGTCGATGTCAGCCCGGGTGCTCGGACCGAAGATCGGCTTAACCTGACGACCAGCGGAACCGGCGCCTCGCGGCCCTACACGGCCTATAGCACGGGAGCCCGGGTCTACGATTATGACGTGACATTCCGTGGCGTTTCGCCGTATTTGCACGGCGAAATCACCCCCTCGGAATCGCTGCACCTGACCGCCGGCGTGCGCTACGATCGCGTCGGCTACCGCTTCGAGAATCATATCGGCGCTGCCAGCGTCATGGCGACCAGTGCCTACGGCCAGTCAGCAAACACTTCGATCGACTACAACCACGTCAGTCCCAAGTTCGGCCTGGTTTGGGATGTCGCTCCCCGGACACACGCCTTCGTGTCGTTTAACCACGGTTTCAGGGCTCCTTCGGAAAGCCAGTTGTTCCGGCCATCGAATGACACCACGGCAGCGAAGGCCATCGCCGCCGCGGCGTCGGCGCTGACGCTCAAACCGGTCACCGCAGACCAGGCGGAAGTTGGCCTGCGTGGGCGCACAGGCGGTATCAATTTTGATCTGGTCTATTACTCTCTCAGGAAACGCGATGACATCCTCACCTACACCGATCCGGTGACCAATATCAAGTCCGGTTCCAACAACGGCAGCACCCGTCATCGTGGCATGGAACTCGCGCTCAATATACCCTTGGACAAGGCCTGGTTGGTCGATGTGGCGTTAATGAAAGCCAAACACCACTACTCAAGCTGGATCGTTCCGGGGGGCGCGAATTTCAGCGGCTTTGAAATCGAGTCGGCGCCGCGCTCGCTGGCGAATACCCGGCTGACCTGGACTCCCGCCGACGCCACACAGGTGCAGCTCGAATGGCTGCATATGGGCTCCTACTGGATGGATCAGGCAAACACCACCAAGTACGCCGGCCACGAACTCCTCAACTTGCGCGCGATTATGCCCATCGCCAAGGATCTGAAGCTCTCGGGCAGCATCGCCAACCTGGCCGACAAACGTTACGCGGACAGTTCGCAGATTTCTTCCGCCGTTGCGGTGCTGTCGCCGGGTATGCCGCGATCGTATACCTTGGGACTCGAGGCCAAATGGTAACCGGCAGGATCTGGGCTGGCTTGGTCTGTCTGATCGCCTGCGCGGCCTTCGCCGACGAAGGGCACGACAACCGCAATCCCGTGAGCATTCTAAACCCTCCGGCGGAGCTCGGTGCTTCGGCGGTGTTTGCCCCCGATGGCAGCCTATGGGCCGCAAGCAAGGAAGGTGGCCATGTGGTGGTCAGGCGTTCGGCGGACCGCGGGCTATCCTGGTCGGTTGCGCAAAGGGTTAACAGAGTGGCCGAGGCTGTTGCCGCCGACGGCGACAGCCGCCCAAAGATAGCAATCGGGGTGCAAGGCGATCTGTATGTGACCTGGACCAAACCGTTATCGCGACCGTACACCGGCGACGTGAGGTTCTCCCGTTCGCTCGATGGCGGGCAGCATTTCGATGCTCCGTTGACCGTTCATACCGACCGCCAGGAAATCACCCATCGTTTCGATGCGCTCGCCGTGAATGCGGAGGGCAAGGTATTCGTCGCCTGGATAGACAAGCGCGATATCGAGACGGCAAGGAAACTGCGCCGGGATTACCCGGGCGCTGCCGTCTATGTCGCGATTTCATCGGATCGCGGCGCCAGCTTTGCCGGCGACCGGCGCATTGCCGACCATAGCTGCGAATGTTGTCGCATCGCCTTGCTGCCGCGCCCAGACGGGTCGGTGCTGGCGCTGTGGCGGCATGTCTTCCCGCCCAATGTGCGAGACCACGCGCTTGCAAAAATCCGGCCGGACGGAAGCGCGGATATGCTGCAGCGGGCCACTTTTGATAATTGGCGCATAGACGCCTGCCCACATCACGGACCGGGGTTGGCGGCCGATGCCAGCGGCCAGTTACATGCAGTCTGGTTTTCCGGTGGCTCTCGGTCCGGTGTGTTTTATGGCCGACTCGGCGATGGACGAATTGGCGGGCAGCGGCGAGTCGGCGGCGATGGTGCCGCCCACGCGGATATCGCGGCTGACGGCAGACGCATCCTTATCGTCTGGAAGCAGTTCGACGGGCAGCAGACGCAGCTGCGTGCCGAGGTGTCCGACGACCACGGAGTCAGCTGGCAGCCGCATTTGCTGGCGACGACTGCACAGGCCACCGATCAGCCCCGGGCGCTGTTCCACGACGGGCGGTTCCTGGTGTTCTGGCACGGCGCCGAACGCCCGTTCGGCACTTACGAACTGCCATGAGTCGGCGCAGCATTCTCGGCTCGGCCGGATTGGTGGTATCGCTGATTGCGTCTTCTGTTGCGCTGGCGACCGAGGCGCGTCCCTTCGATGCCGGAAGCATGGCAGCGATTCGGGCGGAGCAGGCGGGACATCCGTTCGCGCTGGTGTTCTGGTCGGCAAGCTGCGTCCCTTGCGTCAAGGAGTTGCCCGCCTGGGGCCGCCGCCTGCGGGAACATGCGAAGGTCCCGGTGCTGTTGGTCAACCTTGATCCGGTCGCCGAACAGCCCGCCGCGATCGCCTTGGCGCGACGCAAGGTCGGCAGGGGTGTCCAGCAATGGTCGCTAGCCGATACGGTACAGGAACGCGTGTATTGGTCGGTGAATCCCGCCTGGCACGGGGAGACGCCGTATACCCTGTTGCACGATGCAAGCCATCGAGCGGAAATGTATTACGGGCTAATCAGCGAAAACTACCTGTCCCATTGGTACTCAGGCAAGTGAGTCGCTCTCGCGGTCGAATGTCAACGGGCCTGAGCCGCTGTATCGGTCGAGCGCGAGGTAAATCACCGGCGTGATGTAGAGCGTGATGACCTGGGAGAACAACAATCCGCCCGTGACCGCCAGGCCCAGGGGCTGGCGCAGTTCGGCGCCGGCACCCCAGCCCAGCGAAATGGGCAGCGAACCCATCAACGCCGCAAAAGTCGTCATCATGATCGGCCGAAAACGCAGGAGGCACGCCTGACGGATAGCTTCGGCCGGTAGCAAGCCGAGGTTGCGCTGGGCGTGCAGCGCGAAGTCGATCATCATGATGGCGTTCTTTTTGACGATGCCTATCAGCATCAGGATGCCGATGGTGGCGATCAGGGTCAGGTCCAGATTGAACAGACGCAAAGTCAACAGCGCACCCACCGCCGCCGAAGGCAGTCCGGCGAGGATGGTCAGCGGATGGATGTAACTCTCGTAGAGCACGCCCAGCAATACGTAAATCACCAGCAGTGCGATCACCAGCAGGATCGCCTGACCCGCCTGCGAGTCCTTGAATACTGCCGCATCCCCGCCGTAGCTGGCGATGATGCTGGCCGGCAGCTTGATTTCTTCCTCGAAGCGGTCGATCTTCCGTGCGGCGTCGCCCAGCGGCACGTCCGGTCCCAGATTGAATGAGATGGTGATGGCCTGCAACTGGCCCTGGTGGTTAACCGAGGTTGGCCCGACCGTGCGCTTGACCGTGCTGAAACTGGTGAGCGGCACCAGGGCGCCGGTCCTGCTGCGCACGGTAATCTTGTCGAGGGCCGCCTCGTCGCGCTTGAAGGGTTCGGCGAGTTCCATGATCACCTGATAGCTGTTGCTGCTGGTATAGATCGTCGATACCTGGCGCTCGCCGAAGGCGTTGTAGAGCGCGCTGCGCAGGCTGTCGATCTGCACTCCGAGCGTGTTGGCTTTGTCGCGATCGATGGTGATGCTCGCCTGCAAACCTTTCAGCTGGGAATCGCTGTTGACATCGCGGAAAGCCTTGTCGGCCGACATCCGCTCCATTAGACGGATTGCCCAGTCGTTGAGTTCCTCGGCGCGCACGCTCTGCAGAACATACTGGTAGCGAGCCTTGGTGTTCTTTCCCCCCAACTGCAGGTTCTGCTCCGGGCGCAGGTATACGGCGATGCCGGGAACGGCGCGAAATTTCTTGCGCAGACCCTCTAGCAGCGTATTCATGCTCTGGCGCTCGTTGCGAGGCTTTAGGTTGACGAACATCCGGCCGGCGTTCTGGGTGGAGCCGCCGAATCCAACGACCGAACCGACACTGGCGACGTTGGGGTCGGCGCGGATAATGTCGACGATCAGGTTCTGCTTGTTGCGCATCTCGATGTAGGAGATGTCTTCCACCGCCTCGGTGCTGACCCGGATCTGCCCTATGTCCTCTTCGGGGAAGAAGCCCTTGGGGATGGTGACAAACAGCCAGGCGGTGGCGATGAATGTCAGCAAGGCGATGAACAGCACCGCGCGCCGGTGTTGCAGGGCCACGTCGAGCGTCCTGGTGTACCGGGCCAGCATGCCGGTGAAAAAGCGTTCGAAGCCGCGCGTCATGAAATTGTTCGAGTCGATCGAATGGCCGGTCAGGTAGCGGCTGCACAGCATCGGCACCAGGGTCAGCGAAACCGCGGCGGAAACCAGCACCGAAAGCGAGACGACGACGGCGAATTCGTGGAACAGCAGGCCGATGACGCCGGGCATGAAGAAGACAGGGATGAACACCGCGACCAGCGAGATCGAAATCGACATGATGGTGAAGCTCATCTCACGCGAACCGATAAGTGCCGCCTGCAACGGTGCCATGCCCTCCTCGATGTGGCGGACGATGTTTTCCAGCATGACGATGGCGTCATCAACCACCAGCCCGACCGCCAGCGTGATGCCTAGCAGGGAAATGTTGTCGAGGCTGTAGCCGAAGGCAAAGAGCAGTGACAGTGCGCCGATCAAGGACACCGGCAGGGACAGGGTGGGGATCAGTGTGGCGACCACGCGGCGCAGGAACAGAAAGATCACCAGCACGACCAGGACCACGGTAATCCCGAGGGTAACGCCGACGTCGTGCAGCGCGTCGCGGATCGACACTGAGCGGTCGTTCATCAGGCTGACGTTGATCGACCCGGGCAGTTGTGCGCGGAACACCGGCAGCTTGGTACGGATGGCGTCGACCACGGCCACCGTGTTGGCATTCGGTTGGCGCAGCACCGCCAGGATGATGGCCCGCTCGTCATTGAAGCGATTGGCGCTGCGCACGGATTCGACACTGTCCTCGACCTCGGCGACATCGCGCAGGCGCACCGGAGTATTGTTGCGACTGGCAATGATCAGATCGGCAAACTCAGCGGCGTTTTTCAGTTGCCGGTTGGCTTCGATGGTGAGCATCTGCTTGGGACCGTCGAGCACGCCGACCGGGCTGTTGGCGTTGGCCGAGCGGATCGCGCCCATCAGTTCGTCGAGCGAAATGTTGCGCGCCGTCAGCAGGTCGGGGTTGACCCTTACCCGCACCGCATAGCGCTTCTGCCCATAGACCTGGACCTGCGCAACGCCATTCAGCGTAGACAGGCTGGGCGAGATCAGGTTTTCCGCATAGTCGTTGAGTTCGGCCAGCCCCAGGGAGGGCGAGGTGAGCGCCATCAGCATCACCGGCGCGTCCGCCGGGTTCACCTTGCGATACGACGGCGGAACTGTCATCTCGATCGGCAGGGTGCGCTGGGCGCGGAACAGCGCCGCCTGGACATCCAGCGCCGCTGCATCGATGTCGCGATCCGAGGCGAATTCCAGGGTGACGGAGGTGGTGCCGGTGGTGTTGGAGGAACTGATGACGTTCAGGCCGCTGATGGTCGAAAACTGTTTTTCGAGCGGCAGTGCCACGGAAGCGGCCATGGTGTCGGGGCTGGCCCCGGGCAGCGTGGCAAAGACATTGATGATCGGCGTGTTGTAGCTGGGCAAGGCCGCTACCGGGATCTTGGTGTAGGCCACCAGGCCGGCGATGACGACCGCAACGCTCAGCAGCACGGTCATCACCGGCCGCCGGATACAGAGTTCGGGCAGCGTCATGGCGCTTTGGATTCCGCGGGCCGCGGGGTCTTTTCCGCCTTGCCTTGATTGGCCGCCGCCGGTCCCGCGGGCTTGCCGCTGCCGGCCTCGCGCACTTTCATGGCCGGCCGCAGATTCTGCGTACCATCCACCACCACCCGCTCGCCACCTTCGATCCCCTTGATCGCCGCCTGGGTGCCGAAGCCGTGGAGTATCTCGATTTTGCGCCGTTGTACCGTCTGGTCGGCTGACACGGTATAGACATGCGTACCGTCAACCGCATTCACCACGGCCGTCAATGGAACGACCACGACATCCTTCAATTCCCGCACGGAAATGCGGATGCCCGTATAGGCCCCGGGCCAGAGCGCCTGGTCGGCATTGGAAAACAGCCCCTTGGCGCGGATCGTGCCGCTCTGCGAATCGACGGCGTTGTCGATGAAGCTGAGACGGCCTTCCCGGTTCCAGGTGCTGTTGGGCAGGTAGGCGACGACCGTCACCGGTCCGTTCTTGAAAGTCGCCATCAGCGAGTTCAGGTTCCCCTCGGGGATGGTGAAACCGACGCCGATCGGATCAAGCTGGGTGACGCTGGCCAGCGCGGGGGAATTCGGTTGAACCAGGCTGCCCGGATAGACGCCGATAGCCCCGACGCGGCCGGCGATCGGCGCGCGCAAGGTATTGAAACCGAGACTGACGCGCGCGCCCTCGAGTGCCGCCTGATCGGCGCGAACCGCCGCCTGTTGTGCTTCGAGTTGGGTTTGTACGGTATCCGTGGCGCTTTGTGCGATGAAGCCTTTTTGCCGCAGCTCCTTGCTGCGGGCCAGTTGGCGCTCGAGGTCGGCAAGGCTGGCCTGGTCTTTGGCCAATTGTGCTCCGGCTTTCAACAGATTGACCTGGTCGGCGCGGTCATCAAGCGTAAACAATACGTCGCCGGCCTTGACGAACTGCCCTTCCCTGATGTGCACACGGGCGATCACATTGCTGATCTGCGGACGAACGTCCACGCTGTTCAGCGACACGACGTAGCCGTTGACCTCCAGCAGCACCGGCACCGTCTGGCGCTTGGCGACGGTCGTCGTCACCGCCACGCCTGCTTTCGTTTCGGGCGCCGCAGCCGGCGCGCCCGGCTTCCCGCTCTGGTCGTTCCACAGGTACCAGCCTGCGGCCCCCAGCACGACGAGCAGGATCAATGCCGACAGAAATTTTCGATTCATCGATGACACTCGCTAACTAAGGATTGGAAGCAGCGGATAAAGGCACGGCTCAAGGCAATAACGATTCCAGCGCAAACAATTTGGATACTTCTTCCCGCTGACGGATGAGGTGCGCGGTGCCACCGTCGATCATCACTTCCGCTGCGCGTGGGCGGCTATTGTAATTGGAACTCATGGCCATGCCATAGGCGCCGGCCGACATCACGGCCAGCAGATCCCCTTCGCGCAGCGCCAGGCGACGGCCATGACCGAGGAAATCGCCGCTCTCGCAGACGGGTCCGACGATTTCATAGAGCTGCTCGACATCATTGCCCCGGCGGACCGGCAAAATGTCATGCCAGGCATCGTACAGTGCCGGCCGCAACAAGTCATTCATGGCCGCATCGACAATGGCAAAGTTCCGTTCGTCGCCATGCTTGAGGACTTCGACGCGGGTCAGCAGAATCCCGGCGTTGCCGACCAGGGATCGCCCTGGCTCGAGCAGCAACTTTTCCTTGCGTCCGCACAACTGGTCCAGCACAGGCTTCAGGTAGTCGGCCGCGGTCGGGACGGTCTCATCCTGATAGCGGATACCCATGCCGCCCCCGAGATCAAGGTGAGCCAAGGCGATGCCCTCGGCGGCCAGGCTGTCAACCAGCTTGAGAATTTTCTCGGTAGCCGCGGCGGCCGGCGCCGGATCCAGCAGCTGCGAGCCAATGTGGCAATCGATGCCGCAAATGACCAGATGCGGCAAAGTTTGCGCCCGTCGATAGAGCGGCAAGGCTTGCTCGAATGCCACACCGAATTTGCTGTGCCTCAGGCCGGTGGCGATATAGGGATGGGTTTTTGGATCGACATCCGGGTTGACTCGCAGGGATATGGGCGCCTTGATCCCCAGTGTGCCGGCGACCTGGTTGAGGAGTTCCAGCTCGGTTGCGGATTCGACGTTGAAACAGAGTATGCCTGCCTGCAAGGCGGCGCGCAATTCAGCGCGAGTCTTGGCGACACCGGAGAAAACCACTTTAGCCGGGTCGCCGCCGGCGGCGATGACGCGGGCGAGTTCGCCACCAGAGACTATGTCGAAGCCCGCGCCCAGGCGAGCGAAAAGATTCAGGATCGCCAGATTGGGATTGGCCTTGACCGCATAGCACAGC
>Ga0163199_1000812_pt1 | contig 19687 bp, 13 predicted proteins | sample PL_2010_150m_FD_113537 | JGI IMG/M metagenome (GOLD analysis project Ga0163199, IMG submission 113537) | Freshwater microbial communities from Powell Lake, British Columbia, Canada to study Microbial Dark Matter (Phase II) - PL_2010_150m | ecosystem: Environmental > Aquatic > Freshwater > Lake ...
CTACAATGCGGCGGGCAGCTACTTCCTGTTCCGCTGTCTGGTGCGCGAGTTTGAGGATGTCGAGGCGATCTTGCGCGGCATGGCGGTGCTTTGTGTTCCCTTGGCGATTTCGATGGTGGTCGAGAACTTTACAGAACGCAACCCGTTTGCTGTGTTCGGTGGCGTGCCTCTGATCCCATTCGATCGCTACGAGCGGTCTCGCTGCCAAGGGCCGTTTGAGCACCCGATTCTGGCCGGCACATTCGCCATCAGTTTGTTCCCCCTATTCGCGATGTTGTTTTGGGATAGTTTCGAGCAGAAGATGCGCGGAACGGGCAGGATGATCGTAGGTCTGGTGAGTGTATCGGCCATCCTTGTGACGTCCTACTCATCCGGCCCGTTCATGGGTTGGCTGGTGGGCACGGCTGGGCTCCTTTGGTGGCAGTGGAGGTATTTGATGAGGCCAGTGCGGTGGGGAATTGTGTTGATGCTAATCGGGTTGCAAGCGGTCATGAAGACGCCGATTTGGTGGCTCATCGGCAAGATCAGCGTCATCAGCGGCGGAACGGGCTATCACCGTTCCTTCATTATTGACTCGTGCATCAGGAACTTCACGGATTGGTGGTTGCTGGGAACGCGCTACACGGCTGAGTGGGGTCCTACCGCGCCGCTGTGGAACGATCCTGACAACACAGACATTACCAGCCAATACGTCTTGGAGTGCGTCAACGGCGGGTTGCTCAAGTTCATCCTGTTCATTGCCTTGATTGTCATTTGTTTCAAACGCGTTGGAAACGCCATCAAGGCACTGGAGGGTGTGGATCGCTCGAAGCAGCTCTTCTTCTGGGGGTTGGGCTGCGCGATGGTTTCTCACATGATGTCGTTTATTTCCGTGGCCTATTTCGACCAGGTTATCGTGTTCTATTTCCTCACGATCGCCATCATTTCGCGTCTGACCGAGCCAGAGGTTTTGGAAGACGTGATCAATGCCAGCAGTGCCGCCGAGTCGGAGAACGGATCGTCCCAGCCGTTGGACACGGCGCAGCCGGTTGTCACCTGAGCCTGGTTTCACGGGCATCCACCAGCCCCATGCACTCGTCTTTGCCGTCGGCAATGCTGCCGGTCATCACCTCGGACTTGGAAACCGCCATCGTTTCGGACGAAGCCGGTTTCAAGGCGTTGGCGGGAGATTGGGGAGCGATCTTCGATGGCTGCCCCAGCCTGACGCCATTTCAGTCTTTCGTTTGGAACCAGGTGTGGTGGCGGCATCGTCGGGGCGCGTGTTCACTGGCGGTGATCACCGTGCGCGAGAAGGGCAGGTTGGTGGGCATCGGTCCTTTCGTGACGGCGCGCCGGTGGGGGACTGCGTGTATTTACCCGATGGGCTTCGACCAGTTCGCTTACCTCGGTCCGTTGGTGTTGCCGGGGCGGGATGACGTGGCACAAGCCATCGCGACGGCACTCGCTGCCCGCTTCCCTCGCGGCTTGCTGCACATTCCTTATTTTCAATGCCGGGATGAGGGCTTGGCGGTGATGCTCGCGCATCTGAACACGTTGGGCTGGAATTCCTGTTCGTGGGCTAGAAATGTCTGCCACTACCTCTGTGAGACGCAGGGCTACGAGAAATTCCTCGCAGCCAAGTCCAGCAAGGTGCGTTACAACCTGAAGCGGGAGCGCAAGAAGCTGGAGGAAACCGGCCAGGTTGAAATCCGGCTGTTCGAAGGGGCTGCGCTCGATGGACAGGTTGTGGAGCGGGTGGCTGCGGTTCAGAAACGAAGCTGGCTGTTTCGCCGGGGACAGGAACCGCTGGGATCCGCTTTCTATCTTGAACTGCTCCCCGCTCTTGGGCGGCTGCACCTGGCGGACGTGTATCTCATGACCCACGGCGGCAAGGACGTGGCCTTCGTCCTCAACTATCACAAAGACCGGGAGAACATCTGTAGTTGCGTCGGCTTTGATGAAGCTCTGGCCCAGCTTTCGCCGGGCAAAGCTCTCATGAACAGCGTGGTCAAGACCATTCTGGATCGGGGCGACCACGTGCTTGATTTTCTTTTTGGAGACGCGGAATACAAACAGTTCTGGGCGAGCCGGAGCAAGTTCGCCATGGAACTGGTGGCGTGGAAGGGCGTGGTTGCAAACGCTCATTCGTGGTTTCCTGCGCGGTTGCGCGCGTGGGTGAAGCGCTTCCCCAAGACCCGGGACGCTCTCAAATGGTTGAGGCGGCTGCCGCATCGGTTGGTCGGTTCCGCCCGGCATGGCCACGCGGGCGGCGTCCCGCAGCCGGTTTCCAGCGAGGGTGATACATCAGCCAAGCGTGACGGTGTGTGACATGACACTGGACACGTATAACGAGACGCAACAACTCGGCGCCCTGAAAGGGGACTGGTGTCGTTTGCAGAACCACCCCAATGTTGACTGGGAGCATTTCCTCCTCTACTTGGAACATCAGGGGCCGTCGGCGCGCCCTTGGGTGTTGGCGGCAAAAAAGGATAACGCCGTGGAATGCATCGTGGCGGGCCGGGTGGAAGCCGATCGCGCCACGGTTGATCTGGGCTACTGGACTCCGACGCTGGGCCGCACCACGTCGCTGAAAGTTCTCACGGAAGGCGTGCTGGGCGCGATGGCGCCGGAAACAGCCGCGTCCGTCATCCAGAAGTTGTGCGAAGACTTGGGCACAGGCATCTTCGACAGGATCGTCTTCTGCAACCTCCGAACCAGTCATCCGCTTGCCGAGACGGCACTGAAGGCGCCCAAGCAATTCTTCCCCATGCTGGTGGCGGACCCGCAGACGCATTGGCGGAAGACTTTGCCAAAGGACGTTCCGGCTTTCTGGGCCGGGCTGAGCAGGAAGCATCGCTACTGGCTGAAACGGCTCGCCAAGAAACTCGACGGGGAGTTTCCAAACGCGTTGAGCTACGAAGTTCTCAAGGAGCCGGCGCAGACGGATGCGTTTTGTGAAATCGCGGAGCAAGTGGCCAAGAAGACATTTCAACGCGGCTTGGGCGTTGGGTTCAAGAATGACCGTTTCTTCCGGTCCCGATGCGGGGTTTTTGCGGCCAAGGGGTTCTTCCGCGGCTATGTGCTGCGGCTGGCCGGCGTGCCGAAAGCTTTCTGGATGGGGTGCGCCTATGGCGACACGTTTCATTCCGAATACACGGGCTACGACCCCGAACTCAGGGAGTATGAAATCGGGTCGCTGCTGCTCGCGCACGTCATGGAGGAGCTGATTCGCGAGGGAGTCCGGTTTGTGGACTTCGGTCTGGGCAGCGCATTTTACAAGCAGCGTTTCGGCGATGAATCCTGGGAGGCGTGCGACGTGGTGCTTTACGCGCCGACGTTCAGGAACCGGGTCATTGCGGTGTCATCGGCCGCCGCGAAACAGATCCGATCGGCAGCGATGAAGCTTCCTTTTGTTGACCGGATCAAGAAGATCTGGCGTCAGCACGCTGCCCAGCAAGCAGGGCAGCGGGGGGAGGATACGAGCGAGTAGCCGCATGTTCTGAAGTCGCAGAAGGTTGTTCTGCTGAACACCATTCGTTTGCTTCCGCGGCGGATTGCGGTTATTCCTTGTTCCGGAAAAAGGTTTCATTACATGAGCATAAGAGACGTTCTGCGGGAAAACCGTGTTTTGATGCGGCTGTATTCGATGCTCCGGGATTCGATCGGCCATGTGAACGACATGTATTACGGGATCAGGACCGAGTCCGTGGATTCGTTCCGATTCAGGAACATTTGCACGGATGCCACGCGCTACGAGGCCATTCCTTACTGGCTTCTGACAAGGATCGTGCAGGTGGTCAAGCCGCGCCCGGAGGACGTTTTCTTCGACATTGGGTGCGGCAAAGGGCGGGCGCTGGCGATGTTTGCGCAGTGCCCAATCAAGAAATGTGTCGGCGTTGAGATTGACCCGGCGCTCGCGCAGGTCGCTGAGCGAAACGCGGCCAGCTTGAGGGGGCGTGTCGCACCGATTTAGCTCCGGACGGAGAACGCCGCCGAGACGGATTACAGTTCGGGAACGATCTATTTTATGTTCAATCCCTTCGGCCCCGCGACGCTGGCCGCGGTGCTGAAACGGATTCGGGAGTCTCTAGTCAAGCAGCCTAGGAAGATATGCGTCGTGTATTACAATCCGCTGCATCTGGACGTATTGCGCGCGGAACTGGGATTGAGCGTTGAAGTGCGGACTGAAAAACATTTCCCTTGGCGTCCGCAGAAGGTGGCATTTGCCTGCAATGATTCACAGAAAGAATAGCGCGGAATGAGCGGAAGCATTGACAAACTGCTGGTTCGCAGCGGCGGCTCGTTGGGGCTGGCGTCGTTTTTCGAATACGGCTGCCGTTTTCTGCGGACGATCGTTTTGGCCCGGCTTCTGGCGCCGGATGCCTTTGGATTGGCGGCGCTTTTGGTGGCTTGCGTGGCGGTGGCGGAAGCATTGACCGAGGTGGGATTGCGCGAGGCGGTAGTCCAAAACCGGCATGGCAGGGAAAGAGAATTCCTTAGCACCAACTGGTGGCTTTCACTCGGCCGTGGGATACTCCTGTATGCGGCGCTCTGGGCGTTGGCGCCTTGGGTGGCAAAGACTTTCAACCAGGAGCACGCTGTCTTGATGTTGCGGGTCGGGTTTCTGGTGACGGTGTTGAATGCTGCCACAAGCCCGGCGCTGCATGTTCTACAGAAGGATTTCTCGTTTGGGAAATGGGTTTTGTTGGTGCAGGCCAGCGGGGTTGTTGGTGTCGTTGTGGCGATCGTGCTTGGCTTCATCATGCGGGACGTTTGGGCGATCATCGTGGGAGCGGTCGCAGAGTCGCTTTGCCGGTGCGTCCTGTCGTTTGCCGTCCTGCCGTTTCGGCCAATGCTGCGCGTCAATCGTATGTATCTGAAGGAGATCACGACCTTCTCGCGCGGCATGTTCGGCTTGCCGATCTTGATGGTCATTCTCATGCAGACCGACACCTTTGTGATGGGCAAGCTGTTCACGGCTTCCGTGCTGGGCATTTACTCCCTGGCGCGGGACCTGGCGGATTTGCCGAACAAGGTGCTCAGCCGCGTCATCAGCCCGCTGCTGCTCCCGACGTTTTCGGCGCAGCAGGAGGATTTGGCGGGGATGAGACGGCGGGTGATCATGGTGACGGAGTTGTTGGTGGCGCTGGGCGCGCCTTACACGCTGTTTTGCGTTCTTTTTGGCGAGCCGTATCTGGTGACGGTCTATGGGAACAACGTGGTGGGTATGGCGGGCGCGTTCTCGATGTTGTCGGCTGCCATTTTCTTGCAGATTCTTTCCTCGGTCATCATGAATGCGTTCATTGGAATGGGGCAGCCCCAGGTCCAGCGGCTTGCGTCGTTGGCGCGGACGGTCTCAGTGCTGGTGATCATCTATCCGCTCGCTCGTTATGTAGGCGCGTCGGGCGTCGCGCTGGCCGTTTTGATCTCGATCACGATTGCTCTTTCGTTGCAGGTCAGTTTCGCCCGGCGGATTCTTGGGTTGAAGCTCGCCGAATACCTGGCGCCGTGGTGGACGGGTCTGAAGTTGTGCGCTTTCGTCATCGTCGCGCGGGTGATCGTGCAGTTCGTGGCGGTGGCTCCGTGGGTTGCCGTTCTTCTGGGATTCGCGGGTTTCCTGGCGAGTTGGGCCATCGCGTGTCTTCGGATGGAGGCGTTTCAACGTGTGCGCGCCGCCCTGGCGCGTTAGGAAAGGTTGCCAATGGCCATGAATGACATGCAAGTGTGCGCGGCGGCCAGCGTGCTTCGCCTGCTGAGTCACACGCGCAGGACGCGGGAGCAGGCGCTGGACTTGGCGCTGCGTTGGGAAGGCGGGCATTTCTTCTCGCAGACGGCCCGGTGGATCATGCTGAAGGTGTATGGCGTGGAGATTGGCGACTACAGCTACGGCGAATGTTTCAAGCCCACGGCGTTTCCTCCCGGCGTGCATGTGGGCCGCTACGTCTCCATTGGTCCGGATGTGCGGGTATTCATGCGCAACCACCCGATGGACCGCCTCTCGACCCACCCGTTTTTCTACAACGCGAGTCTTGGATTTGTGCAGACGGACAGCGTTGATGCCGGCACGCTGGAGATGGGGCATGATTCATGGATTGGCGCGCGGACCATCATTCTCAAGGGATGCAAAAAGATCGGCGTCGGCGCTGTGATCGGCGCAGGCTCCGTGGTGACGCGGGACGTGCCGGATTTCGCCATCGCGGTTGGGAATCCTGCGAAGGTCGTCCGCATGAGGTTTCCGCCGGAGATTTGCAGCGCCATCCTGAAGAGCCGCTGGTGGGAGAAGTCCATTACCGAGTGCGCCAGTCATCTTCAGGAGATGGCGCTCAGCATGGACAGCGTCAAAGCCAATCACCCGCTGCTGAAGTGACTGTTGCGTGGAAATCATACTGATCAATCCCGAAGGCAAGGGTTCCTATCAAGGGGACGTTCGCGAGAAGAAGTCCCAGTATATGTTTCCCTACAGCCTCGTGTTCTTGCAGAACTACCTGGCGAAGAAAGGGCTGCACGCGCATCTGTTCGACCTGTTCGACCAGGAGGAGAAGGAACTCCTCGACTTCTGTCGGGGATTGGAGCGGCCTCTGGTTGGCATCACGTCGCAGACCTACAATCGCTACGATGCCGTGGCGGCGGCCAGAGACGTCAAGAAGGTTTGTCCGAGCGCCATCGTGGTCGTCGGCGGGAAACACTTCAGCTACTGTGCTCCGGAGAGTCTGGAGGACCTTCCGGATATAGACATCGTGGTGAGAGGGGAAGGGGAGGTCACGCTCTACGATCTGGCAACCACTCTGGAGCGAGGCAGCTCGTTGGCGCAGGTGGCGGGCATCACGTTCAGGTCCGGCGGCGAAGTCGTCCACAATCCGCCGCGGCGGCCGGAGATGGACGTGGAGCAGTTCGCGTTGGATTACAACCTGCTGCCGACGAATAAGTTTGCGAAGGGCGTTCACCTGCGCAACTACCAAAACGAAGAGATCATCTCCTTGCCGCTGCATTTCGGCAGGGGCTGCGCGCAGAAATGCGTCTTCTGCTCCTTTGGCCTGATTCCCTACCGCGTTCGGAAACTCGACAAGGTCGTCGCCGACATTGTCCATCTGAAGGAGCGATTTAACCGCCACTACTTCTCGTTCATTGACCCGTCGTTTTGCGAGCGGAAGGCGTTCGTGGAGGCGTTCTGCAAGCGGCTGATTGAGGAGAAGGTTGACATCAAGTGGTATTGCGAGGCACGGGCCGACACCCCATTGCATCTTTTGGATCTCATGGCCCGCGCGGGCTGCATCAGCCTGGATTTTGCGGTCGAGACCGGCTCACCGCGGATTCTTGAGGTGATTCGCAAGAGGATCAACCTTGGGCAGGTCCAGGAATTTGCCGCGGAGTGCAAGAAGCTTGGCATCCGGACGCTGGCGTTCTGGATGTTGTCTCATCCCGACGAGACGGAAGACGACGCGCAGCAGACCTTGAAGCTGGCTGAACGGCTGGCTCCCTACACGAACTATGTGACCTTCAACGTGGCGCAGGTGTTGCCGGGGACGGAGCTGGAGACCATTGCAAAGACGCGCGGCGTCCTGCCGGCGGGTTTTCGCTGGTGCGACGGGCGGGTTCTCAACGAGCACGAAGACTTGGGGCCGAAATACAATCCCCTGTATCTGGAACACCTTTCCGTGGACTACATCCGGAAGTTCAAGGATGAATTCGAAAAGCTGACGGCCGAGAGATTCACCACGCGGGCTGACTTGTGGCGCATGATGAAGAAAGGATTGCGCAATATCCCGCAACAGCCGGTGTCGGTGACGCTGCAAGATGTCGGCAGGTTCGGGTCGAGGCTCGGCCACAAGATCGCCGCCGAATGCAACAGGCGATTCCGGCGAAGCGCAAACTGACGGAGAAGCTGACGCTGAGACACGATGAGGAACGAACATCCCAAGGCCGTCTTATTGGGCGCGGGTTTTGCCACAGGCAATCACGGCGTGGGCGCGCTGGCTTCGGGAACATTGAGGGCCTTCTTGTGCGCGGATGCGGAAGCGCAACTGGCGTTTCTGGACTACGGTCGCGAAGCGGCGGTGAGCGGCGACCGGATTGGCGAGCGCGTGGTGGAGGTCGAGACGATCAACCTGCGTTTCTCGAAGAAGCCCTGGCAGCCGAATCATATTGCGCGGTTGTTGTTGATGGCGGCGTTGCTCAGGCTGGTGCCGTCTCGCGGACTTCGTCAGAAGATTGCGATGCGGAATCCGTGGCTACGCCGCATCCTCGACACGCAACTGCACCTGTCCATCGCCGGCGGCGACAGCTTCAGCGACATCTACGGGATGCAGCGGCTGTTGTATGTGGTGTTGCCGCAGGTGCTCGTGCTCTGGTTGGGCAAGCCGCTGGTGCTGCTGCCGCAGACTTACGGCCCGTTCGAGTCCGCGCTGGCCCGAATCCTCGCGCGCTATGTTCTGAAGCGCGCCGCTCTCATCTACTCGCGCGACAAGGAAGGCGTGGAGGCGGCGCGGGAACTGGTCGGCAAAGGCGACGCGCGCATCCAGTTTGCCTACGACATGGGGTTTGCGTTGGAACCGCAGCCGCCGGCGGACGACTCGCGACAGCAGTTGGAGGCCATCAAGCGAAACGGTCCCGTCGTGGGCTTGAACGTGAGCGGGCTGCTCTACATGGGCGGATACAACCGGAGCAACATGTTTGGCCTTCAAACCGACTACCCGCGTCTTGTCCACGCTCTGCTGGAGGAACTGATCCAGAAGCAGGGCGTGCAGATTCTGTTGGTGCCGCATGTCTTTGGCGGGGATGAAAACCTGGAGAGCGACGAGAAAGCCTGCGCGCAAATCCACGCCGAGTTTGGACAACGCTACGCCGGTCGCCTGCATTACCTGTCCGGCCAGTTCGACCAGCACGAGATCAAATACATGATCGGCCAGTGCGGTTTTTTCCTCGGCTCGCGGATGCACGCGTGCATCGCCGCGTTGTCGCAGTGCATCCCGGCGGTCGGCCTCGCCTACAGCCGGAAGTTTGCCGGCGTGCTGGACTCGGTGGGCGGCGGCTCGCGTGTGGTGGACTTGCGGAGTTCCAACGAAGCGCAAGTGCTCGACGCGGTCCGGGAGGCGTTCGGGCAGCGCGAGGTTTTGCGTCGCCAGTTGGAAGAGAAGATGCCATCAATCAGGGAATCGGTTTTGGGATTGTTTTCGAGAGACGAAGTTCGGCGGCTGCTGACGGAGTCATCGTAGAATGCGACGGTTGAAGAGCATTGCGGATGTGGTTCGTTGGCGCTTGTGCCACGGGTGCGGCACGTGCGCGTCCGTCTGCCCCAATGCCAACGTGCGCATGGTGGACGTTTTCGACGAAGGGAACCGGCCCGCGATTTTGGATCCTCTCAAGTGCCGGTCGTGCGAGGTGTGTTTGGAAGTGTGTCCGGCCTACGAGGTGGACCATTCGGTGCTCCAAGCGCAGGCCGGCATTTTGCCGGAGCTGGCTTGTTTTTGCGGGCCGGTGATCGAGGCTTGGGAGGGCCATGCAAAGGACCCGGAGATTCGCTTGCAGGGGTCGTCCGGCGGAGTGTTGACGGCGCTTGCGCTGTATTGTCTGGAGCGGCGCGGCATGCACGGCGTGTTGCACGTGGGAAACGATCCGGCAAGACCTCTTCGCAACTGCACCGGCCTGAGCCGGACGCGGCAGGAGTTGCTGGCAAAGACCGGTTCGCGTTATGCGCCAGCGTCGGCTTGCGACAGCCTTCATCTGATCGAGTCCGCGCCGGCGCCGTGCGTCTTCATCGGCCAGCCGACGGAAGTCAGCGGGTTGCGGAAGGCGCAACGGTTGCGGCCGGAGTTGGACAAGCGCGTGGGCGTGGCGTTGTCGTTCTTCTGCGCGGGCAGCTCGGCCACGCGGGGAACGGTCGAGTTGCTCAAGAAGCTGAAGATTGATCCGGCGCAGGTGGAGCGGCTCCGCTATCGCGGCAACGGCTGGCCGGGCATGTTCGCGGTCACGTTGCGGGGCCAGAGCGCGCCGTGTGCGGAGATGACCTATCACGACTCGTGGGCTTTCATCCAAGCCTACCGGCCGTATTCGGTCCGGCTGAACCCCGACGACACGGGCGAAGACGCGGACGTTTCGTGCGGCGACCCGTGGTATCGGGAGGTCAAGCCGGGAGAACCCGGCTCGTCGCTGGTGGTGGTCCGCACGGAGCTTGGCCGGGACATCGTGCGGGGAGCGATGAAGGCGGGCTACGTGGAGTTGACGCCGGCGGAGCCGGGCAAGGTGATCGCGTCCCAGAAGAACCTGATCAACAAGCGGCGGACGATTTGGGGGCGGAGACTGGCTTTCAGGGTGTTTGGTTTGCCGGTGACGCGGCTGAGGGGCTTCCCGCTGTTCCGCTTGTGGCTCCGCCTGTCGTTCAAGGAGAAACTCAAGTCCACTTTGGGCACCGCGCGACGGATTTTGCAGCGCGGCTATTATCGGCCTCTGGATTTGCAGAAGTGCCGGATTAACGTAGAGTTCAATTCGCGGTGAGGTCCATCGAGGAGAATGGCAGGGATTTGATTTATGAAAATAGCAATCGTCGGTCAGGGTTACGTCGGCTTGCCGTTGGCGCTTCAGTTCGCCCGGTCGGGCGTGTCGGTGTTGGGATTGGATATTGACGTTGCGAAAGTCGAGGCGCTCAACGCCGGCAAGAGCTACATCAAACACATCAGCGACGCCGCCATCGCCGAGCAGATCAAGGCGGGACGCTTCTCAGTCTCGACGGACCTGAGCCGCGTCCGGGAAGTGGAGGCGGTGATCATCTGCGTGCCGACGCCGCTCAACAAGAACCGCGAGCCGGACATCTCCTACATCGTGGACACCGGGAAAGCCATCGCGCCGCACTTGCAGCGAGGCGCGCTGGTGGCTCTGGAGTCCACGACTTTTCCCGGCACGACGGACGAGGACTTGCGGCTGGTGTTGGAACAAGGCTCCGGGATGAAGGCTGGCACGGATTTTCATCTGGCCTTTTCGCCCGAGCGCGAAGACCCTGGCAATCCGCACAGCGTGGTGGCGACGATTCCCAAGATCGTGGGCGGTTATACGCCGGCGTGTTTGGGAAAGGCGATGAGTATCTACGGCAAGGCCATCAAGACGCTGGTGCCGGTCTCCTCCTGCCGCGTGGCCGAGGCCGCCAAGCTGCTCGAAAACACCTTCCGCAGCGTCAACATCGCGCTGGTGAACGAACTGAAGATTGTCTATGCCGCGATGGACATTGACATCTGGGAGGTCATCGCGGCGGCCAAGACGAAGCCGTTTGGTTTCATGCCGTTCTATCCCGGTCCCGGCTTGGGCGGACACTGCATTCCGATTGATCCGTTCTACTTGACTTGGAAGGCGCGCGAGTATGGCCAGAACACGCGCTTCATCGAACTGGCCGGCGAGGTGAACTCGGCGATGCCGGAGTATGTGGTGCATCGGGTGGCCGAGGCGTTGAACAGCCGCTGTAGATCGGTGAAGGGAAGCCGTGTGCTGGTCGTCGGCTTGTCCTACAAACCGAACGTGGACGACGAGCGTGAGTCGCCGAGCTATGTGTTGATGGGCATGCTGCACAAGCGCGGCGCGGAGGTGGCGTATCACGATCCCTACCTGCCGGTCATCCGGCCGACGCGCGAGCATCCGCATTGGGCAGGAACGAAGTCGGTGTCGTGGAGCCGCGAAGTCGTGGCAAGCTTCGACCTTGTGCTGATTGCGACTCACCATGCCTGCGTCAATTACCAGGAACTGGCGGAATGGTCGCCGTGCATCGTGGACGCGCGCAATGCGATGGCGGCGGTCAAGACGGAGCCTGGCCAGGTTTGGAAAGCGTGAGGCGGGGGCGCAATTTGTTTGGAAAACCGTGGAGGCGCCGCCACTTTAGGCTTGAAGAACAGCGGGCAAAACCACTATCACTATGCAGGAGTTGAAACAATGCCGGTTCTACCTGTGACTGGAAAGTCGTCCAACTGGTTGTTTTTCGCCTGCAATCGCCGGCTCGGCAGGGCTTCGTTTCAAGCGATGCTGCTCTCCCTTCTGGCGTTTGGCGGCGTCGCAGGGGCGGAAGAGACGGTGTTTCGGTCGCGCGGTTACTGCGCGACGCCCGTTGTCTCGCAGCCGGCCCAGAGCGGCGGAATGGGGGCGATCCTGCCCGGCGTCATGGGGTCGGATGTTCCAGTGGGTGTGATCACCTATGCTCGCGACGGCGAGGTGAAGGAAGTGGTCTTCCGCAGCCGAAGTTTTTGCGCGACTTCGCCCGCGCAACAACAAGCTTCGCAGCAAACCCCGGCCGAGGGAACGGCGGTGGCCCCGATTGCAGCAACGGTTCCGGATGTCCCGCTCTATCTTCTGACCTCGACGGGCGAACAAGCGCCGTCACGCAGTGCGGCCAGTTCCGCCCCGGTTGTCGGAGCAGGTATCACAGCCGGATATTCTTCGGGTCCGGCATCTTGGATGTCGGCAATGCCGCCCTCTATGCCGCTGATGCCTGAGGACGTCATAACGTCAGCTCCATTCCCTTTGGCGCCTACGCAGGCGATTCGGGCTGGCCCACTGAATCTGTGGCCTCACTTGTTTTACGGACTTTATTACGGCAACGGCATTCAAGCTAGGCCGGGTGAGCAGGTGAAGACGGCGACGCATGTCATTTCTCCCGGGATTTTCATGAGTTTTGGCGACCATTGGACTTTGGACTACACACCCACGAAGACGGTCTATCTAAACGAGAAACTCCGCGACACTTTCGACCACAGCGTTCGCCTGAATGGTGGATACCGTTATGGCGAGTGGATTTTCAAGATTGAGCATAATTATGTTTCTTCTTCTTCGATCCTGCTTGAAACCGCTACGCAAACTGAGCGGGAGTTTCATGGGACAACTCTTCGAATTTACTATCCTTTTTCCTCCGAAATGGCGTGGGAATCGGAGATCCATCAGAATTTTCAATTCCTTGAACAACCACAGGTTGTGCCCCCCCTGCCGACGGCGCTTCAGCGGAACTCTCGCGAATGGTCAACGCTGAATTGGGTGAACTATCAGCTCCGGCCTGGCCTGAATGTTGCGATCGGGCCAGGAGGGGGGCACATCAGTGTGGATCCAGAAGGCGTCGACATGACTTACGAACAGCTTCAAGGGCGCATACGTTGGAAGGCGACTGACAAGATTTATTTCGTGTTCGAAGGTGGCGGAGAAAATTGGCAGTTTGACAACTCGCCCGTAGGCGACCAGATGAATCCGACTTATAAGGCGATCATCCAGTATTCGCCATTTCAGACGACGTGGTTGGGCTTGCTGTATGAGCACCGCATGGCTCCTTCCTATTTTGAAGGCTTGGTTACGGAAACCTCCATAGCCAGAGCATATTTGCAGCAACGTTTGTTGCAGAAGTTTAAACTAATCGTGGGTGCTCAGTATGGTGAAACCGAATATCAGGCTTCGCAGAGGAACGCCATAACAGGCACTGATAGCTTCTACTCTACCGACATACGGTTGGTTACTCCTTTTGTTGGGAGAGGAACAATCAGCGCTTTGTGGCAATACGGCAAGAATGCTTCTACGCGTCCTGGTGGATATGGTCTTGAAAGCACGACAATTGGAGTCGAGCTTCAATACCAGTTCTAACCGCTGTCTTCAGTCATGAAGCCTTATGTTTACACGGTTGTTCTGGGTGCCGACAGTGGATCGCAAGGCATAATCCATGGCGGCCAACTCGCCTGCTAAGCCCGCGCAAAAGCAAAACCAAACTGCGGCAGAACAGTTATCTGCCATGCGTAGCGAAAAACCGTCTGAGAATTTTGGACAGTTGCGAAGTTTTGTGGCGGCAACGATTTTGCTCGCACTCTGTTTCAGCGTGCCCCTATATCACCTTCTGTGGTTCGCAGCGGGAAGCGCGTTGTATTCGCACATTCTTCTGGTCCCATTCATCAGTTCGTATCTGATTTGGTTGCGGCGGAAGCATTTGCCGCCTGCCTCCGAACCGGCCCGGCAACTGGCGGCGTTCGCATGGATCGCGGGTTTGGTGGTGCTCATTGGTTGTTGGGTTGCTATTAGCTCGGCGCTGACGTTAACCGAGGAGGACTCCTTGGTGTTAACCACGCTGGCTTTTCTTCTGTTCTCCTACGGCATTTGCTGTTTGTTCCTGGGCGCAGACACGCTGCGAGCCATTGCGTTTCCCTTGGTGTTTCTGGCTTTCATGGTGCCGTTTCCCACGTTCGTGCGGGAGGGGATTGAACTGCTGTCCCGGCACAGCTCGGCTGCCACTGCCGACGCCATGTTCCGGTTGTCCGGCATGCCGATTTTCCGGGAGGGATTGGGGTTTCAGTTGCCGGGCATCCGGTTGTATGTGGCGCAGGAGTGCAGTGGCATCCATTCCAGCTTGGTATTGTTTCTCACCAGCTTGGTGGCGGGCCACCTGTTCTTGCACACACCTTGGAAACGGCTGCTGTTGGTTTTGGTTGTGATTCCGCTGGGCATTCTGAGAAACGGTTTCCGGATTTTTGTCATCGGCCAGCTTTGTGTTCACATTGGCCCTCAAATGTTGTATTCTGCCATTCATCGCCAAGGCGGACCGTTGTTCTTCGCCTTGTCGCTGGTGCCGTTTTTTTTGTTGTTGATCGTTCTTCGGAAGTCCGATCGTGTTGCGGCAGAGATGAAACCAGAACAGTTTGGAGACTAGCATGCGAAAGCTCGCACAATGGGTCCTTACCGCGGGGGCGTTGTTTTTGTTGGCCTTGGCCGGCGTCAGTTGCTCGCCAGCGGCCAGCAAGGCGCGCCACATGGAGCAGGCCGACCAGTATTATGCCGCGGGCGAGTTTGACAAGGCGGAGGTCGAATACATCAGCGTTCTTCACGTGGATTCCCAGGATTCCCACGCACTGGGCCGCCTGGGCCTTATTTATTTTGAACAGGGGCGCTCGGAGCGCGCGCTGCCTCTGTTGCTCCGGTGCTTCGAGCTGGATTCGGGCAATCTGGATGTGCGCTTGAAGCTGGGCCTTGTCTATCTGGCAATGGGGAAACTGAAGGAGGCGCAAACCGAGGCCGGTTTCGTGATGGAGCGCAGACCGCAAGACGAAGACGCGCCGATCCTGTTGGCGGAGGGAGCCACAACGCCGAAAAACATCGAAGAAACCCGGCAGCGGTTGCAGAAGGCGCTCCAAGCGAGCGGCGAAAAAGCGGCCCTGCTGGTGGCTCTGGGCAACCTTTCCCTCCGGCAGCGCGATGTGAAAGCGGCTGAAACCGCCTTCAAGCGCGCGCAAACCCTCGACCCAAAGTCGAGCGCGCCGTATTCGGCGCTCGGGAACTTGTATTGGACGGAGAACAATTTGAAGGAGGCCGGACAGGCGTTCCAAGCCGCCGCCGAACGCGCTCCAGCCAGGTCGCCGAAACGCCTGAAATACGCGCAGTTCAAAATCTATAGCGGGGACACCGAAGGCGGCCGGCGCTTGTTGGAAGAGATGGTCCAGAAAACCCCGGATTATCTCCCGGCTTCGGCGCTGCTGGCTGAGATTGCCTTCAAGGAGAAGAAGTATGACGACTGCGGCGCGTTGTTGCAGAAGATGTTGACGCGTGACCCGATGAACTACGAGGCTTTGCTGCTGAGCGGAAGGTTGAAGCTGGTCAAAGGCGAAACCGCGAAGGCCATCTCGGAATTCGAGGGAATGCTGTTCCGTTATCCGAAGGCGGCTTACGTCCGTTACCAACTCGCGCTCGCGTATCTCGTGGACAACGAGACAGGGAAGGCCAGGGGTGTCCTGGCCGAGGCCGTGAGCCTGAACCCCGACCTTGTGGAAGCCGCGCTGCTTCTGGCGGAACTCAAGATCAGGGCTGGCGATATCAGTTCAACGGTGGCTTTCCTGAAGCAGTTCATCCAACAACACCCGCAGACCGCCCAAGCTTGGTTGTTGTTGGCGGAGGCCTACCGCGCCCAGAACAATCTCGATGATGCCCTCGGCGTGTATCGCAAGTTCGAGGAGCTGTTTCCCAAAAGTCCGGAAGTGGCTTTGCAGACGGGATTGGTTTGCCTCCAGCAAGGCAGGAAGGACGACGCCCGCAAGGCGTTTGAGAAAGCGATCGAGCTGTCGCCGGGTTATCTGCCCGCGCTGGACCAACTGGTCGGGCTGGATGCGGCGGAGAAGCAATACGCAGCGGCTTTGCAACGCGTGGGGAAGGAAGTGGAGAAGAATCCGAAACAGGCGGAACTGCGGTTTCTTCAGGCGAAGATTTTTCTGGCGTTGCGGGACATGGCTCAGGCGGAAGCCGCCTTGCGCAAGGCCGTGGAACTGCAGCCCGATTTCCACGCCGCTTATTTCCTTTTGGCCCAACTCTACGTGAACTCGAGCCAGCGCCAGCGGGCGATGGAGGAGCTTTTCACGGTCGTGGCCAAGAACCCCAAGGATTTCAGTTCGCTCATGCTCATCGGCATGATCTACGACCACGAGAAAGACTACAACGCCGCCCGCGACGCTTACGAGAAGCTGCTGGCGGTGAATCCGAAGTTTGGGCCGGCTTTGAACAACCTCGCCTATCTGTATTCGGAGCACCTTGGGAAGCTTGACAGGGCTTATGAGTTGGCGAGCAAGGCCAGGGAATTGCAGCCGAGGGACTCGTTCACGGCGGACACCTTGGGCTGGATTCTTTACAAGAGAGGACAGTATTCGACGGCGCTCAACCTCCTCCGGGAAACGGCGGACAAGTTGCCCACTGAGCCTGAAGTCCAGTTCCATCTCGCCATGACCCACTACATGATGGGAGCGGAAGATCTTGCCCGCCTCGCGTTTCAACGCGCTCTCCAACTGAACCGGGAGTTCCCTGGCAACATCGAGGCCAGCCGGTGTCTGGCTGTGCTGGCGGTGGATCCCAAGACGGCCGGTGCCGAGACGCGTGCTGATTTAGAAAAGAGGATGGCGGAGAAACCGAACGATCCGGTGGCGCTCCTGCGGCTCGGCGCCATCTATGCGCGTGAGGGAGCGTTCGACAAAGCTGTCGCAACCTACGAGACAATCTCGAAAGCGAATCCCAGGAACGTAAAGCCGCTCATCAATCTGGCGCTGTTTTATGCCTGGCGCTCCCAAGGCGAAGCCAAGGCGTTTGAATACGCCAAAGCCGCGTATAAACTGGCGCCGGATGACCCGGTGGTGGCCGGCCTGTTGGGCCGCCTGGCCTACCGGATGGGCGACTACAGGTGGGCGTTGAGCCTGCTCCGCCAGACGGCGGCCAAGCAATCGGCGGACCCTGAGTTGCTTTATGACCTCGCCGAGGCGGCCTACAGCTTGGGACGGATTGCGGAGGCGGAAGCGGCAGCACGGGCCGCGATCCAAACGGGCGCGGCGTTCAGGCGCGCCCCTGAGGCCCAGCGGTTCTTGAGCATGATCGCGCTTGCCAACAATCCTTCTCAGGCGTTGGCGTTCGAACCGCAGGTTGAGAAGGCGCTGAAGTCGGACCCGGCTGACGTGCCCGCGCTCATGGTGATGGCCGCCATCCACGAGCAGAAAGCGGACATCAAGGCGGCCAAGCAAGCTTACGAGAGGGTGCTCGCCCGCTACCCGGATTTTGCGCTGGCGAAGAAGCGGCTGGCGATTCTCAGCGCCGAAGATGCGGGCGACAACCATAAAACCTACGAGATGGCGGTCACGGCGCGCGAAGCATTCCCCGACGACGCGGAGCTTGGAAAGGCCTTGGGCATCATCATCTACAAGCGGGGCGATTACAGGTCGGCGGCGAATCTGCTGAAGGAGAGTGCCAGCAAACGCCCGGACGACGCCAAGGCGGCGTTTTACCTGGGCATGTGCCAGTATTGGCTCAAGAAACCGGACGAGAGCAGGCAATCGCTCCAGCGCGCCTTGGAACTGAATCTGTCCGCCGAGCTTGCCGCGGAAGCGCGGCGTGTGTTGCTGACGATCAAGTGACGGCGAGGTTAGTTCTCCGCTGAGTGCAACCCGCCTGTCCCTGCGTGGAACTCGATGTTCGTGCGCTTGGCGTCCTCCGGCAGCGGCTGGGCGCAATTCCAGAGACATGCGCCGCAGTGGACGCACTTCTCCCGGTCGAAAGCCGGCACACCCTTCGGCCCCGGTGTGATCGCTTGCCCCGAACAGACCTCGATGCAAATCTTCGTGCCGCAGCCCTCGCAGAGGTTGGGGTAGAGGAACGCCACGTGATCCGCGTAGCCGGCCGGTGCTTGCACTTTCCCGCCGAGCAGCAGCGCATCCTGTTGCGACACCAGCAGCTTCCCGTCGTAGGGGATCGCCGGCCAGCCGCTGCACTCCATCAACGCCGCGTGCGCCGACAGGCCCCTCGCCGCGCACGCGTCCTGAATCTTCCTGACCTCCTCGGCGGGGATTCTCCCGCGATAGTATTCCTCCAGGCTCGGCAGCCGCTCGTGCGGTGCGAACGGCTGGCCGGGAATGGCGACCTTTCCCTTGGTGAATCCCGCCAGTCCCATGCCGATCAGGCCCGTTATGACGCCGTGATGGAAACCGTCGCGCGCACGCTCCGCCTCGCGGCCCTCACTCTCGATCCAGCTCGCCCGCCGCCGCCGCGCGTAGGCCTCCTCCAGGTTCTCCTTCGTGAACGGCTTCTTCGCCGCGAGCAGCTCCACGACTCCCTCGGCCAGTTGCACGCCGCTGGTCCACGCTTCATCCACGCCGGAGCCGGTGAGCAGGTTCGTTGTGCCGGAGCCTTCGCCGATCCGCGCGTAACCATTGCCGACCAGCCACGGCTCGCCGCGCTTGCCGGACTCGCCCAGCGTCTTCGCGCCCCACGACCGCAGCGTGCCGCCTTCCAGATAGCGCCAGAGATAAGGGTGCATCATCCAGTGCTGGAGATAGCGGTAGCTCGTCCGCACGGGACTGTCGAACCACGACGGCACGAAGATGCCCAGCGACGCCGTGCGGTCGGGATACACATACATGAACCCGAAAATCTCCGGCTCCGGGTAGCCGAACGTGTGGAACACCGTGCCCGGCTTCAGGTCGCAGTCCTCGCGCAGGTTCACCACCATCTTCATTCCCACGGCCCAGTCGTGTGTGTGATGACCCGGCGGCATCCCGAAATGCCGGTCGAGCTGCTGGCTCACCGTGCCCACCGGCCCGTCGCCGACCACCGTCAGCGCCGCGCGGATGTCCATGCCGGGCATGAAGCCCGCCTCCGCCTTGCCTTGCTTGTCCACGCCCTGGTCCAGCAGCCGCACGCCGGCCACGCGGTCCTGCTCGATCAACGCCTTCGCCACCGGCGTCCCCGGCCAGACCTGCACCGCCCCCGTCGTCATCACCTGCTGCCCGACCCACTGGTTGAACTGCCCCAGCGAGAAGATCAGCCCGCCGTGCTTGCTCAGGAACGGCGGGATATACGGCAGCTTCACCGCCTCGCGCTCGTAGGGCAGCATCCACTTCAACGCCCGGATCATCGCATCCCCGGCCCGCAACATCGCCGAGCGCCGGCTCGCCCCGACCGGATCGAGCAGATACAACACCCGCTCCTCCGTCACCGCTGCCGCCGTCGGTATCTGGGCCGGATCGAGATCGGGGAACGTCGCCCGCAGACCGCGCCCCCGTGTCACCACGCCCGACACCCCGAAGCCGATGTCGTCCGCGCGCTCGTAGCAGATCACCTGCGGCGGCATCCCCGGCGCCACGGCGCTCTCGAACCGCGGCGTGCCGTCCGCGTTCGTCAGTTGGCGCGACAGCGTGGTCAGGAACCCGCCCGTGGCCGGCCCGAAGCCGACGCAGACGATGTCCAC
>Ga0163199_1000813_pt1 | contig 19670 bp, 16 predicted proteins | sample PL_2010_150m_FD_113537 | JGI IMG/M metagenome (GOLD analysis project Ga0163199, IMG submission 113537) | Freshwater microbial communities from Powell Lake, British Columbia, Canada to study Microbial Dark Matter (Phase II) - PL_2010_150m | ecosystem: Environmental > Aquatic > Freshwater > Lake ...
CAATTCCAGCCTGTCCGCCGATGCCGGGCGCGAGGTGTTCAAGAGCTTGATGCGCGGCGAACTGGATATTTTGTACGTCGCGCCGGAACGCCTGCTGATGGGCAGCTTCCTCGGCTATCTCGACGAGTTGCAAGCCGGGCCGGGGCTGGCGCTGTTCGCCATCGACGAGGCGCATTGCGTGTCGCAATGGGGCCACGATTTCCGCCCCGAATACCGCGAGTTGACGGTATTGCACCAGCGCTTTCCCGAGGTGCCGCGCATCGCCTTGACCGCCACGGCGGACGCGCCGACGCGGCGCGAGATCGTCGAGCGGCTGGCGCTGGAGCAGGCCAGCCAGTTCGTCTCCAGCTTCGACCGCCCCAACATCCGCTACCGCGTCACCCAGAAAAACAATGCGCGCAAGCAATTGCAGGCCTTTCTCGAAGCCGAGCACCCCAGCGACGCCGGTATCGTCTATTGCCTGTCGCGCAAGAAGGTCGAGGAAACCGCCGCCTGGCTCAAGGAACAGGGCTGGGATGCGCTGCCCTACCACGCCGGACTCGACCCCGCGACGCGCAACGCCAACCAGCGCCGTTTCCTGCGCGAAGAAGGGGTGATCATGGTCGCCACGGTGGCCTTCGGGATGGGCATCGACAAGCCCAACGTGCGCTTCGTCGCCCACCTCGATCTGCCCAAGAGCATGGAAGGCTATTACCAGGAAACCGGCCGCGCCGGGCGCGACGGTCTGCCCGCCGACGCCTGGATGTCCTACGGCTTGGGCGATGTGGTGTCGATGCGGCAGATGCTCAGTTCCGGCGAAGCCTCCGAGGAACGCAAGCGCCTCGAATTGCGCAAGCTCGACGCCTTGCTGGGCTTCTGCGAAGCCACCGGCTGCCGCCATCAGGCGATCCTGCGCTACTTCGGCGAGGAACATCCCGGCGATTGCGGCCAATGCGACAACTGCCTGGAACCGGTCGATACCTGGGATGCCACCCAAGCCGCGCAAATGGCTCTCTCCAGCGTCTACCGCACCGGCCAGCGTTTCGGCGTGGTGCATCTGATCGACGTGCTGCTGGGCAAGTCGAATGCCAAGATCGAACAATTCAATCACCAGCAACTCACCACCTTCGGCATCGGCAAGAATCTGACCCAAGCCCAGTGGAGCAGCGTCTACCGTCAACTGGTGGCGGGCGGCCTGCTGGAGACGGACATGGAAGCTTACGGCGGCCTGCGCCTGACCGAAGCATCCCGCCCGGTGCTGCGCGGCGAGCGCGAAGTGTGGCTGCGCCGCGATCCCGAACCGGTCAAACGCAAGACCAGCAAGGCCGAACGCGGTTCCCGCGCCAGGGAAGACTACGTCGCCGCCAGCGACGACCCGCTGTGGCCGGCGCTCAAGGCCAAACGCCTGGAACTCGCTCGCGAACAGGGCGTGCCGCCTTATGTGATCTTCCACGACAGCACGCTGATGGAAATCCTCAATCGCCGACCCGGCAGCCTGGCCGAGTTGGGCGAGATCAGCGGGGTGGGGCAGGCCAAGTTGAAAAAGTATGGGGAGGCGTTCTTGGGGGTGGTGGAGGAAGAGGCGAACCGGATGTAGGGTGTGCAGTCTTAGTCAGCAAAAATGGTAACTTCTGGATATTGCTTGCTATTCGCCGGATTGAAGGGAATGTCACGAAGACAAAATATTACGGCAATGAGAGACCGAATAGAGCTTTCGCTTCCCTGCGCCACCGTGGGGGCAGGTCATCTAGCCAACTCAAGTATTCCATGGCAGACTGGATTTTTTGAATCGTAATAATTTCCATGTCTAACAGTTCTTTGAGTAATTCGTGACCACCAATAAAGCAAATTTCAAATTCCCTAGCTGTGTAAGCCATACCTGCATCATCTGAAACAATGGCGAATCCCATCACGTATCCGTGAGCAAGAACTGCACAATCCACAGGGGAGGGGGGCGTGAGGCGTTGAGATTGAAATTTACTTCGCTGTTCTTTAACCCAGTCACGAATAAAAATGGATGCGTGGTGTATATCATCAACTTTGTCGCCAGAGGCAGAAAAAAGATTCTTTTTTCGATTTGCCGTGAATTCTGCCTCGGATACCCAACTGAACTTCGAGTCAAGGCGGGGATTTTTTGAAAATTCGGTATCTACATCTACCAGCACCTTCAGCACCAGTTCGTCTTTTCCATATGGACCTCCCAACAGGGGATGGAAACTCTTGGCGAGGCGGAAGTAGGCGTTGCTGTCAAGCAACCGCTGATTCAACCGAGCAACTCCGTATGCAGAGCCTTGGCGTCCGCAAGTGATATATCCATGACCTGTTGGATGTAGGTGGCAGTATCGCCGCTAGCTTTGAGGTGGCTGGCGAGTGCATCGAAGAATGGAGTGCCAAAAGCTTCTTTTGCTGCTTTTACATACTGACCGGGCTTGGTGGTTACCCCTTCGAACAACAGTTTGCTTACTGTGGGAAACTGCTTAGCTACATTGGTTGCAGCTCCGCCAACCGTAGAAGCGGCAAGGCTGATCGGCGGCTTTCCCGCGTGGTTCGCAAATTTGTTGATCTCGTAGTAAACCGTGTAGAACGAAATGACGGCTTTCGTAGCGATAGTTTTAATGGCATTGACGCGAGTCGCCTCTGTGCGCAACCGCACAACCTCGGTATACGCAGATTCGGCACATTCTGCAGGAAAGAGAAAAGCACCCGCGAGCGCATCGGCAAAGTCTTCGCCTTCATCGGTTCCGCATAAGTCTGGCGTATATACATGAGCCAACTCGTGAGCCATCCAGAATTTGAAGTCAATTAGATTGCTGTCCAGATTCAGGAAGACCCAAGTCGAATGTGATTCCGGCAGGTAAATATGAAGTGCGTTTTCATGACGGTCTTTCTTGCCCCACATGACGGGTACCAACACGGTTTGCAAGTCGTGAAAACGGCCAATCAGATCCTTAAAATCCACCACCTCATTTGCGGGAAGCTTCAATTCGACACGGAGATTTTTGACAGCGTCCTGTACGTAGTCATAGTTGGTTGATGGCCTTATGAGTGTCGCCGGTTTAACCAATCGATTAAAAGGCAGATACTCTACTAGGGAAGTGAGTAATTCGCCCATGGACTTTGCACGATTTACATGGTCGTCGTTGGTTATTTTTCTCGCCATGCGGCGAAATGCAACCACAGGCTCAGGGCCTGGCATGGTTTCAACCAATTGGGAAAATGGGAGTTTTAGCGCTAGCGACAACTTGAGAAGCTTGTCAGGGCGGGGGAAATCACATCCTTGGAGCCATTTGCTTGCAGCTTGGCGTGTTACGCCAACCTCGCGGGCCAATTCTGCAGCGCTGAATCCTGCTTTTTGCATTGCAGCTTGAATGCCTGCAATTTTGAGTTTTTTCTCCATAAATACAAGTATATTCCCACTGCAGTGTGTCGTCAACTTATGTCAACTTTATCAAGCAAAGGCAAGCAAGGATGTGTTCTACGCACCAGCTAGCCTACAACGCCCCGGCATTCTTGATCATCTCTTCCAGCGTCTCCGCCGAAAACCCGACCATTTTCTGCTTGCCGACCAGAATCACCGGCACGCCCTTGGCACCGAGTTCGTTCATCTTGGCGCGGGCGTATTCGGACTGGTCGATGTCCCATTCCTCGAAGGCGATTTTGCGTCCTTTCATGTAGTCCTTGGCGCGGGTGCAGACGCCGCACCATTGCGCGGAGAGGATGGTTACTCTTTTGACCGCGCCGTTGGTCGCGGAAACTGATGGCGTGCCGCTATAGGTCTGGATTTTCAGCTTCTCGGTTTTGCCGCTGTTGGGCTGCGGTTCCTTGTCGCTGTACGACACTTTGCCGTCGGCGCCGACGACCTTGTAGATTTCGGCTTGTGCCGCCGAGGAGGCGAGGGCGAGGCACAACAGTAAGAATATCGGCCAGCGGTTCATGTGTCGCTCCTGCAAAGTCGGAAGTTACTCCGGCACCGTCCATTCCACGCTGCTGGCGCCCTCTTGGTCGGCACCCAGCGCGGCCAGTAGTTCCGGCAGCAGCGTTTCCAGTTGGGTGTCGAGTTGCCAGGGCGGGTTGACGATGCTCATGCCGGTGCCGTTGAGCTGTTGGTTATTGAGCGGGGCGAGGTGGATTTCCGCGGAGAGGATGCGGCGGATACCGGTGGCGGCGAGGGTGCGGTGGAAATGGCGCACCGGCGCGGGGCTCTTGATCGGGTACCAGATCGCGTAGGTGCCGGTGGGAAAGCGCTTGTGCGCATCTTTCAGGCTCTCCAGCAAGCGGCGGAATTCGTCGGGCTCTTCATAGGGCGGGTCGAGCAGGATGATCGCGCGGCGGTTTTCCGGCGGCAGCCGTGATTTCAGCGCGAGCGCGGCGTCGATCGGCTGGATCTGTACCTGGCGGTCGTTGCGGAACAGGCGCTTGAGCGCGTTGAGCGCGTCGGGGTGGATGTCGCTCAACAGCAGCTTGTCCTGCGGGCGCAGCAGCGCGCGCGCCAGGCGCGGCGAGCCGGGGTAGCTGGTCAGTTTGCCTTCGCTATTGGGCAACCCGAGGCGGCGCACCAGTTCGAGAAAGGCGGCGAGCGGCGGCGAGGGTTTGGGGAACGCCAGCGCGCGCAGGATGCCTTGTTCCGCCTCGCCGGTCTTGGCGGCCAGTTCGCCGCGCAGGCTGTAGCTGCCGTCGCCGGCGTGGGCGTCTAGCACGCTGAAGCCCTTGTCCTTTTGCTTGAAATGTTCGATCAGTAGCATCAGGATCAGGTGTTTGAAAACGTCGCAGAAGTTGCCGGCGTGGTAGCCGTGGCGGTAATTCATCGGAGGGCGGTCCCGGTTCTGGAATTCGCCCATTGTATAGCGCCTCGGCTCGCCGGCCAAAAGCAGGAAAGTGGGCCACGCAATGTTAATATGCTGCGCGCCAACATCCTAACCGAATCGAAGAACTCCCATGGCCCTTAAAGCAACCATCTTCAAAGCCGATCTGCAAATTGCCGATATGGATCGCAATTACTACCAGACGCATACGTTGACCCTCGCCCAACATCCCTCGGAAACCGACGAGCGCATGATGGTGCGCCTGCTGGCCTTCGCCCGTCATGCCGGCGAATTCCTGGCGTTCGGCAAAGGCTTGAGCGCCGACGACGAGCCCGATCTGTGGCAGAAGGATCTGACCGGCGCCATCGAGCTGTGGATCGACGTCGGTCTGCCCGACGAAAAACTGATCCGCAAGGCCTGCGGCCGGGCGCGCCAGGTGGTGATCTACACCTATGGCGGGCGCGGCGCCGACATCTGGTGGAATCAGAACGCTGCCAAGCTGGCGCGGCTCGACAACCTGAGCGTGGTCAACCTGCCGGAGAGCGCCAGCCAGGCCCTGGCGAAGCTGGCGCAACGCAATATGCAACTGCAATGCACCATCCAGGACGGCCAGGTTTGGCTGGCCGACAGCAAGGATACGGCGCAGATCGAACTGGTGGTGCTTAAGTAAAACGGTGCGTTTTTGGTAGGAGCGGCCTTGGCCGCGATCCGGGTGGAATCGCGGCCAAGGCCGCTCCTACCGCGCGTCTTTACTCCGCCTTCGAATTGAAGCGCACCTTCTTGATCAGCGGCTGAGCCGGTTTGTTCGAGGGGGTCACGACGAATTCGAATTCGGCGATGCTTTGCACTTCCGCCGGGCTGAGATCGACGCTGGCCAGCACCAGCACGCTCTTGCCGGGACGCACGCTGACATCGCTCATCGTGCCGATGTCGAGTGCCTGTTCCGGCAGGCCGCGCACCGCGATGTGATAGCCGTGCTCTTCGACCGATTTGTTGGTGATATGGATCTGGTAGCGGTTGCGGATGTGGCCGTCCGACATTGTCACGAACAGCGGTTGGCGCACCGGCTGGATGGATAGCTGGACATCGGTGCGCGATGCCAGGTTGTAGATCAGCACGCCCACCATCACCAGGATCGCGACGCCGTAACCGACGGTGCGCAGGCGCAGCAAGTCGAGATGCACCTTGCCGGGGGTGGCGCTCTCGATGTTGACTTCCGAATCGTAGCGCACCAGCCCGCGCGGATAACCCATCGAGTCCATCACGGTGTTACAGGCGTCGACGCACAGGCCGCAGGAAATGCACGGGTATTGCAGGCCGTTGCGGATGTCGATGCCGGCCGGGCAGACCTGCGCGCACAAATCGCAGCCGATGCAATCGCCCACCCCCTTGGCGTGACGCTCTTCCAATGTTTTCAGACCTTCCTTGTGCGGCGCGTGTCCCGCTTGGCCTTCGCCGCGCTGGAAGTCGTAGTAGGGAATCAGCGTTTCCGGTTCGTACATCACCCCCTGGAAGCGTGCGTAGGGGCAAAACAGGATGCAGATCTGCTCGCGCAGCAGACCGGCCGAGGCGTAGGTGGTCAGCGTCAGCACCAGCGCCGTGAGGTAGGCGGCAGCGGGCAGCGATCCGGCCAGGAAGCACGCGGTCAATTCCGGCGCATAACCGAAATAGAGGATGAAGCTGAAGGCGGTCCAGAACGAGAACGCCAGCCACAGCGCGTGGGTCGCGGATTTCTTGAGGATCTTCTCGCCGTTCCAGGATTGCTTCTCAAGGCGCAGTCGGGCCGGGCGCTCGCCCTGTATCCAGCGTTCGATGAAAATGAAGGCATCAGTCCAGATCGTCTGGAAGCAGAAGTAGCCGCAGAAAGCCCGTCCGACCAGCCCGGTGACGAAGAACAGCGTGGCGGCGGAGATGAACAGCAGCAGCGACAGCGAAATCAGGTCCTGGGGATACAGCGCCATGTCGAAGACGAAGAAGCGTCGCCCGACCAGGTCGAACAGCACCGCCTGGTTGGGAATCACCCCATGGCGCTCCCACGGTAGCCACGGCAACAGGAAGTAGACGGCGAACGCCAGCAGCAGGATCGCCGTTTTGAATGTGCGGAACGGCCCTTTGATCGAGCGGGGATGGATCGGGATGTGCGTCAACGAGAAAGTGGACTTTTTTTCTGTCGCCGTAGTTTTATCTGTCTGCACAACTTGCTCCCAAGATTAAACGCGCTGATGAATCTTCCCCGGTAAATATCGCCCCCATCCCGACCTTCCCCCGCTCGCGGGGGAAGGGGTAATGGTTTTACCCCTGTTTCATCGGGCAGGAATTGACGCCCAGCAACGGGTAGAACGGGCAAAAACTGAACACGCCGGTGACCAGCGGCACGACGCCGACCCAAGTCCAGGGGGCGCCGATCCCGGCAATGGCCAGACCGATCAATACCAGACCCGCGACGATACGCATAATACGATCTATTCCGCCGACATTCGCTTTCATGGTGCTTTCCTTCCAAAAATTAAGAAACGGTGAGCGTATTTGGCCACACGTTGCCCGGATAGTCTGTAACCAAAGTCACTCAGCAATCCGCCGCAAGCCGGCGGCATCGAGAATTTCCACCTGCTCGCGCCCGAGCGCCACCAGCCCTTGTTCGGCGAAGCCCTTGAGCAGGCGGGTGACCATTTCGCGCACGCTGCCCAGTTCGTCGGCCAGCTGCTGATGAGTGATGTGCAAAGTCCGGCCCTTGCCCAGCAGCAGCGCGGCAAGACGCTGATCCAGCTTGCGGAAGGCGACTTCCTCAACCAGTTGCATCAGCTCGGCGATGCGCTCGGCGAACAGTTGAAAAATGGAATCGCGGAACGGCGGGCTGGCGAGCAACAGATCGAACTGCGGGCGCGGCAGGAACACCAGTTCGGTGGCGCCTTCCGCTACGCCGCGCGCATTGTAGTCGGCGTGGCCGAGCAGGCAACTGGAAGTGATGATGCAGGTTTCCCCCGGCAAGACCCGATACAGCGGCAGTTCGCGCCCGTTGGGGGCGCTCTTCAGCACCCGCACCGCGCCTGCCAGCACGAAGGGAAAACCTTGGCAAGGCTGGCGTTCGTCGAACAATACCGTGCCGGCGGGCACCGCCAGCCGCTGCGCTTGCGCCAGCGCAGCGGCGCGGGTTGGCGGGGCGACCTCGGCCAGCGCCGGGTAAAGCTCGAAAAGTCGGGGATCGTTTTCCATGAAACCTCGCTAGGCCAAGGGAGATGCGGAATTATAAGCCACGCCGTGGCGCAACACGGATAATATGCCCGTTTTGATTTTCGGAGCACGACCTTGAAACAGATCACCGAGACGCTGCTGGCGACCCTCAGCCAGCAGGCGCAACAATCGCCGCGCCGCCGCGCCAACCATAACCTGCACCAGGAATTGAGCGACCCGATCCAGCGCCTGGCGATCGCCATGGAGCCGGATACCGTGGTGCTGCCGCACCGCCACCCGCACACCTGGGAATTGCTGTTTCCGTTGCGCGGCCGCTTCCTCGTGCTGCATTTCGACGAGGCCGGGACGGTGACCGAGCGTAGCGTGCTGGGGGAAGACTGCAAACTGCTGGAGAACCCGGCCGGGGTCTGGCACGCCGTGCTGTCGCTGGATCAAGGCGGGGTGATTTTCGAAGTCAAGCACGGCCCTTATGCGCCGCTGTCCGAGGCGGATTGTAAGGCCGTCGCGGGGATGGACGCGGCTGCGCTGCTGGCCTGGTATGCCAGCGCCCAAGTCGGTGATCGCCTGGCATGAAGTCGCATTAACTGTGCGGTTTTGCGCGGTTGCGCCAAATGCCACAAGGCTGACGCAGATCATGAATTGATAGTTAACGGTTTTTTACATGGCACGCGAATTGCCTTATGAGCGTGGTTTGCCGCCTGGGAAGTTCGACAATATGAAAAAAACCGTAGTGCGCCGGGACGCGGCGGCAGTGCTGGCGGCCGTCGGGCTCAGGCGCCTGCTTGTGCTATTCTAGGGGCTTCCGAAATAATTATTCCGTACGCAATGCCGCAACAAGATGTGAGTCGCAATTGGCTGCCGTCCCTGGGGCTGGTGATGGCGTTGCATGTCGCCGTCTGGTGGGGGATGACGCATTTCAAGGACGACACGACGCGCCCGCAGCCCTTGCCGCTGGTCAACGTGGCGCTGTTGCCGCCGCCCGAGCAGCCCCGGGTCGAGCCGCCGCAGCCTCGTCCAGAGCCGCCGCAGCCGCAACGCCAGCCGGAACGTCCGCCCATGCCGCTGCCGGTGCTGCGCACGGCAGCGGCGGATGCCCCGGTGATGGTCGCCGCGCCGGTCGAGGAAGTCAAACCGCCGCCTCCACCGGTCGCTACGCCGTCCGCGCCGCGCCCGGTGGCGGAAGCCGCGCTCGAACCGCCGCGCTACAATGCCGCCTACCTGAGCAATCCCCCGCCGGCTTATCCGCTGTCGGCACGGCGGCGCGGTATCGAGGGGACTGCGCTGATCCATGCCGAGGTTTCCCCCGAGGGACTGTGCTTGCGCGCCGAACTGAAAAAAAGCAGCGGCGCGGAAGCGCTCGATCAGGCGGCGCTCGATGCGGTCAGAAAATGGCGTTTCGTCCCGGCCAAGCGCGGCAGCCAAGCCGTGGCGGCGTGGGTGGAAGTGCCGATTACTTTCAAGCTGGATAATTAGCGCAAGCTCTCAAGAAAGGATATTTATGTTCGGTTCTACCTCCGCCATCGTCAACGGGACATTGTGGCTGCTGGTCGCCTTTTCGATGCTGACCTGGACCCTGATCGTGATGAAAGGCTGGTTGCAGCTGACGCTTTCCAAGCAGAACGGCGCGTTTCGCGGGGCGTTCTGGAATGCCAAGGGGCTGAACGAGGCCGAGCGCGTGGCGGCACAGTGCGACGGGCCGCTGGCGCGGTTATGCCAGGCCGGCTTTGCCGCGGTGCGCGACATCGCCAAGGGCGGCGAGCAGAACCTGCACCGCAGCGGGGATCAGCAGGACATCCTGGAGCGCTGTCTGCGCAACCAGGTGCAGAAAGAGCAGCATCGCCTCGAAAGCGGCCTGATGGTGCTCGCCAGCATCGGCTCGACCGCGCCCTTCGTCGGCCTGTTCGGCACGGTGTGGGGGATCATGCATGCCCTCACCGAAATCAGCAAAACCGGTTCGGCGGGATTGGACGTGGTGGCCGGGCCGATCGGCGAGGCGCTGATCGCCACCGCCTTCGGCATCGCCACCGCGATCCCCGCCGTGCTCGCTTACAATTACGGCCTGCGCCGGATGCGTTTATACGTGGCGGAGATGGAAGAATTCGCCACCGACTTCCTGCATCTAGCGATGAAAGCCGGTTTCAAGGTGGAGTAATCATGGCCTTCAGCAACAAATCGGAACAGGCGGCGATGAGCGAAATCAACGTCACGCCGCTGGTGGATGTGATGCTGGTGCTGCTGATCGTGTTCATCGTCACCGCGCCGCTGCTGATGCAGGCGGTGCAGGTGAAATTGCCCACCACCGCCAAGCTGGAGCCGCCCAAGGACACGCGCACGGTGCAGCTTAGCGTCAATGCCGAGGGAACGGTTTACCTCGACCAGCGTGCGACCCACTTCGATATTCTGGAAGGCGAACTGAAGAAACTGCTGGCGCAGAACCCCGAGCTCAACGTGCAGATCCACGCCGACGAGAGCGTGCGCTACGGCCGGGTCGCCCAGGTGATGGCGGCGGCGCAGCGCGCCGGGATCAGCAAGCTGGCGTTCGTCACGGTGCCGAAATGATGTTCCCTCTCCCTAACCCTCTCCCACAAGTGGGAGAGGGGACAAACGCCCTCTCTCCCTCTGGGAGAGAGCTGGAGAGAGGGTTGGCTCGGTTGCTATCGGGAAGCGGATTTACTCGGCGCTGCCGCATACCCGGTTGCGCCCCAGTTCCTTGGCCTGGTAGAGCATTTTGTCGGCCTGCTCCAGAAGCTCCCTGGGCGACTGGTCCGGCGCGGGCTGGATTGAAGCGTAACCGGCACTGATCGTGACGTGCTCCGCCGCGTTGGAAAATTGGTGCGCTAAGCGCAGCGCCGCGACGCTGCTGCACCAGCGTTCAGCCAGCAGGCGCGCCCCCTCCGCGTCGGTATCCGGTAGTACCGCGACGAATTCCTCGCCGCCGTAGCGTGCCAGGATGTCGTTGGCGCGCCCGAGTGAATCGGCCAAGGCTTTCGCCACCGCTTTCAGGCATAGATCGCCGGCACCGTGTCCATAGTGGTCGTTGTACGCCTTGAAATAGTCGATATCCGTCATGATCAGCGCCAGCGGGGTGTCGTTGCGCAGCGCGCGCTGCCATTCGTTGTCCATCGCCTCGTCGAAACGTCGCCGGTTGGGAATGCCGGTCAGCCCGTCGAGCAGCGCCAGCGATTCGAGCAGGTCGGTTTTCATTTTCAGGCTGATGTGGTTGGCGACGCGTGCCTTGACGATGGCCAGATGGAAGGGCTTGACGATGTAATCCATGGCGCCCAGGCGCAGGCCCTGTTCCTCGTCGGTCACGTCGTTCTTGGCAGTGACGAAAATCACCGGGATATTCTGCGTGGCGGGGGCCTGCTTGAGGCGGCGGCACACTTCGTAGCCGTCCATTTCCGGCATCATCACGTCGAGCAGGATCAGGTCGGGGCGCGACTCGGGTTGGTTGGCGATGGCCAGCGCGGCTTTGCCGCTGGTCGCCACCTTGACGCGGTAGTCGCTGCGTAGCGCTTCGGCCAGCACCTGGATATTGGTCGGGGTGTCGTCCACGATCAGGATCAGCGGACGGTCGTCGGGTTTTTGCATGTTTAGCCTTTCAGGCTATGGTTCTGCGAGCACTCCAGGCTCGTCAACGTCGCCAGTGCGCTGTCGTAGTCGAAACTGTCCACCTGGCGCTGCAAGATCGCCAGTTTGTCGCGGAAAAACCGGCAGCCCACCGCCTCCTTGAATTCGTTGGTCAGTTCGTGCGGGACGAAGTCGTTGCCTTCGAGCAAGCCGCGCAATTGCCGCGCCAGCGCTTCGGCGCGTTGCCACTGGCATTCCGCGCATTCCTCCGGGCCGGCTGGCTGCGCCGTTTCTTCATCCTGACCGCCGAGCGAGGCGATGGCGGTCAGGGCTTGCGCCAGCGTCTGTGCGAACGCCGTTTGGCCTTCCGGCGGCAGTTCCGCTTTGAGCTGGTTTTCCAGATCGGCGGCGGCCTGCTGTACGGCGGTCGCCCCCAAGTTGGCTGCCGCACCCTTGATGCGGTGCAGGTAGTCGGCAGCCTCCCGGCGCTTGCCTTCCCGGATCAGCGTCGCCGTTTCCTGCGCGGCGCCGGCGAACTGTTCGGCGAACTGGAGCAGCAATTTCTTCAGCAGCGCCCGGTTGCCGCCCAGCAGTTCCAGTACGCCATGCAGCGCAAAGCCGGGCAGTTCGTCCAGCAACGGTGCCGTTGGAGCGGCAGTCTGGAGGCGCTGCATGGACTCTTGCTGCGACTGCTGATATGGCTGGATGTATTTGAGCAGGGTTTCGCGCAATTCGTCGGGCAGGATGGGCTTGGCGACGTGGTCGTTCATCCCGGCGGCGAGGCAGGCTTCGCGGTCTTGCGCCATCACCGCGGCAGTCATCGCGATGACCGGCAGGTCGCGGAAACGCGGGTCCTGACGGATGCGCCGAGTTGCCTCGAGGCCGTCCATGACCGGCATTTGCAAATCCATCAGCACCGCGTCGAAAGTCTGGGTTTCCAAAATCTGTAGCGCTTCCACGCCGTTTTCCGCCAGCGTCACTTTCATGCCGGAACGTTCGAGGAATTCCAGCGCCACTTGCTGGTTGATGTCGTTGTCCTCCACCAGCAGGATCTGCGCGCCGCGAATGGCGGCTAGCCTTACGCGCAGGTCGGGCTGGACGGCTACGGCCTGCTCCCGCACTTGCCCGCCCTGGAAGCGGATGATGGTGTCGAACAGGCCGGATGCGGTCACCGGTTTGGTCAGCACGGCATCGAGAGGCACGCCCTGGGCTTCCTCCAGCAATTGTTCCTTGCTGTAGGCGGTGACCATGATGATCACCGGCAGACGGGGAATGCCGTGGGTGCCGGCCAGCCGGTGGATGCGCCGCGCCACTTCCACGCCGTCCATTTCCGGCATTTTCCAGTCGAGCAGCACCAGTTCCACCTGCTCGGAAGATGAGTCGGCCTGTTCCAGCAGCGCCAGCGCTTCCTGCCCGTTGGCCGCTTCGCTGACCCGGAAACCCCATAGCGTGAGCAGTTCGGTGAGAATATTGCGCGAGATGTCGAGGTCGTCGACTACCAGCACGTGCATCCCGCGCAGGTCGGTGGGCGAGCGGGTGAGCTTGGCGTGCAGCGGAACCGGGAAAGTGAGCGTGAAGGTAAAGCTGCTGCCTTGGCCGAGTGCCGAGCTGACGGCGATGTCGCCCCCCATTTTTTCCACCAGGCGTTTGCTGATGGTGAGGCCCAGCCCGGTGCCGCCGTACTTGCGGGTGATCGAGCCGTCCGCCTGGGTGAAGGCCTGGAACAGGCGCGCCAGCTGTTCCGGGGCCATGCCGATGCCGCTGTCGCGCACCGCGAAGCGCAGGGTGGCTAGTCCCGGCGGGGTGGCGACCTGCTCGATTTGGATGTGGATTTGCCCTTTTTCGGTGAACTTGACCGCGTTGCCCACCAGGTTGTTCATCACCTGGCTCAGGCGTAGCGGGTCGCCGATCAGGGCCGGCGGCACGTCGTGGCCGATCTGGAACAGCAGTTCCAGGCCTTTTTCCTCGGCGCGTACGATGAACAGGTTGGCGACGTTTTCCAGCACCTCCTCCAGCGAGAACTCGACGCTGTCCAGTTCCAGCCGGCCCGCCTCGACCTTGGAATAGTCGAGGATGTCGTTGATGATCGACAGCAGGGCTTTCGACGAGGTGTGAATCTTGGCGCAGTAGTCGCGCAGCTTGGGCGGCAGCTCCATGCCCAGCGCCAGGTCGGAAAGGCCGATGATGGCGTTCATCGGGGTGCGGATCTCGTGGCTCATGTTGGCGAGGAATTCGCTCTTGGCGCGGTTGGCCTGTTCCGCCACCTTTTTGGCGTCGATCAGCACCTGCTCGGCCTGGCGGAACGAGCTGACGTCGTTGACCAGAAACAGCAAGTGCGGCTGGCCGCCGCGGTTGATGGGGATGAAGTCGCATTCGATCCAGACTTCCTTGCCGAACGAGGTGACGAAGTGGATTTCCTGGTGGCGAGGGGTATGGTCGGCGAGGGTTTGCAAGGCGATGTCGCGCAGACCGGTTGTTTGCCAGTTCTCGACCCGGCGAAAATCCTGCTGCAACATCACCTCGGCGGTGGTGCCGGCAATTCGCGCCGCCGCTTGATTGGCCAGCACGCAGGGGCCGTCGGTCCGATAGACGAGGATGCCTTGCGTGGAATCGGCAACGATCTTGCTGTTGAAATCGAGCAGTTCGGCGATTTTTTTCTCGTCCTGTTTGCGCAGGGTGATGTCGCGGATGAACGCCACGATCACGCCGCCGCGAACCTCCAGGTATTGCGCGCTGATCTCCACGTCGAACAGGCTGCCGTCCTTGCGGCGGTGGCGGCTTTCGAAGCGCAGCGGTTCGCCGCGCATCAGCGTCTGGATGTTGCGGGCGATTTCGGCCTCGTCCTGTAGCGCTTCCAGGTCGGCAGCCCGCATCGTCAGGAGTTCCTCGCGGGTATAGCCGGCCATCGCGCAGTAGGCGGCATTGACATCGACGAGCTGGCCGTTCTGGGTGGAAGTCAGCCAGAAACCGTCCGGCGTGGTTTGCACCAAAGTCCGGTATTCCATCTCGGCGCGTTTGCGCTCGCTGATGTCGCGCGCGACCGACAACACCGTGGATTTGCCGTTGAGGGTGAACAAATGGGCGCTGATTTCCACCGGGATGCGCCGCCCGTCCTTGGCGATATGGACGCGTTCGAACAGCGCGTGCCAGTGCTCCTGGAGCTCTTTGCCGACATTCTCGGCGTCGGTCGGGGATAGCTGCGGGTCGTCGATGTCTATCGGCGTCATGTTCAGCAATTCTTCGCGGGTATAGCCCAGGCGCTGGCACGCGATGTCGTTGACTTCGATGAAATGCCCCATTTCTTTGCTGATCTCATGCACGAAAATGGCGTCGCTGCCGCTGTTGAACAGCAGGCGGAAGCGTTCCTCGCTTTCGCGGATCGTCCGTTCGGCGGCGAGGTGTTCGCCGATGTCCTGGAACGTCACCACCGAGCCGGCGATCTCGCCGTGGCGCAGGATCGGCGTGGCGGCTACCGAAACGCTCAGGTAAACGCCGTCTTTGCGGATGAAAAAGTCTTCGGGGGTGCGGAACGCTTTGCCTTGTTTGACGGCCAGATGTACCGCGCATTGCTCGGCGGGCAGGGAGAATCCGTCTGGTTTGGTGTGGTGCAGCGTGGCGTGGCTGTCGCGCCCGAGCAATTCCTCCGGGTGATACCCCCGCAGCTTGGCCGCCTGAGGGTTGACGAAGGTGATCTTGCCGCCGGGATCGACCACGAACACGCCGTCGGCCAGGGATTCGGTGATTTCGCGGATTCTGGCTTCGCTTTCGGCCAGCGCCTCTTCCTTGGCACGGCGCTCCTGGTCGCGCTGGAGTATGGCCACGGTCATATGTTCGAGAGAATCGGCCACCTGGTCGATTTCGTCGTTTCCGCCGCTGCTGGCGATGGCAAACTGCTGGAGGACTTCGTCGGATTGCCGGTAGTCCGCGTCGAATGCCTGCGAGACTTTGCCCAGCGCGCTGATGCGCCGACTAATGCGGATCAGCCACAGGCCCAGCGTTCCCCACAGGATGCCGAATAGCGCCAGGGTGGCGGCCAGGCTGCCCAGCACCAGTTGCCAGGTTTTGAACAGCCCGGCGGCTTTGTGGCGCACCAGCAGATTGGGGGCATCCTCTTTCGCGTTGACCCACTTCAGGTTGCGCTGGTAATAGACGGCATTGTCCAGCCGGTAGCTGCCGTCTTCGAAGCCGACGAGTTTCGCCGCCGAATTATTGCCCAGTGAGCTGGCGACCACCTTGCCTTGCCACAGCAGGAACAGGTCGGTGTATGCATAGGTGTTCTGGTAGAGCAGCGCGTTGTCGATCTGCTTGAGCAAAACCAGATGCCCCATGCCTTGCGCACCGAGCCAGATGTCCTGATGGTAAATGCGAAACAGCTTGTTGCTGGCGGCGTCGAAATACCACCAGGCGGTGGCTTTGTGGGGCATCACGGCAGGCAGTTTCTCCCCGTCCGGGCCGAAGCGGAACAGTACGTGGTCTTCGGCATCGCTGATCAGCACATTCTGGAACGCCTGTTGCTCGCCTTGGACGGTCAGGTAGCTGTACAGACTGGCCCAGCGGGTTTTCGGGTCTTCCAGAAAACGGGTGAATTCCAGGCGCGATTTGGCGCGCAGCGCCTCGCTTTCCCATTGGTTTTCCCATTCCTTGAGCTTGTTTTGGTAAAAACCGAACGCCGCCTGGGTTTCGTTTTCGGTCGCTTGGTGCTCGCTGGCGGCGTAAAACCCCCAGCCGATGCTGCCGATCAGCAGCAAAGCGGCGAGCAGCGCCAGCACCAGGCGCAGGGTGGCTTGGCGCAGCAGGGGCGAGGTCTGGTGGGATGGCATGGATCAGCCCTTATGAAGAAATCGTAGCGAGCGGCCCGAGTGCAAGGCGCACGGCGCGCAGCGACGAGACATATCAGATAGATAGGCGAGGAGCGAGCACCGTGCAACGCAGCAATCGGGACGCGCAGTAGATTTATTCATAAGGGCTTAGTCCTTTTTGCCCGCCCATTTGTCTACGACCATGGTTTCCACCTTGAGCCCCTGGGCGGCGGCGTTGCCTGCGGAAGTGCTGTGGAAAAAGCGCGCGGTTTCGCGCAATTGGCGGGCCGACAGGCGCCCGTCCTTGCTGAACAGGTGGGGGTATTTTTTGAGGCTGTCGATCATCGCGGTGCGCTCATCCTTATCCGCGATGCCCAGCGCGTCGACGATCTGTTCCGGGGTGTGGCTGGCCACCCATTGCAGGGTGCGGCGCAGGATGGCGACCATTTTCTCCACCTTGCCCGGAGCCTCGCTGAGGGTTTCCTCGCGCGTTTCCAGCGCGGCGTGGAGGAAGTTGGCGCCGGGGATTTTTTCGCTGGTCTTGGGGTCGGCCAGGTTGGCGAGGAAAAATATCTTGTTCTCCGCCAGCAAGCGCGAGGCGAAGGGTTCGTCGCCCATGATGGCGTCGGCGGTCTTGCTTTCCAGCAGCGAGGATTGCTCCATCCAGCTTTGGCCGGCGGGTACCAGGCGTACCATGTCGGCGGCAACGCCGTCAGCCTTGAGCACCAGTTCCGCCAGTTGCTGGGAAGTGGTTTTGCTCGAAAGCGAGCTGGTGTTGACGCCGACTACTTTGCCTTTGAGGTCGGCGACGCGCTTGACCTTGCCTTTCAAGTCGGCGCGTACCATCAAAATGAACAGCGGGGCATCGTCCACCGCGGCGATCACCGTGACCTTGCCGCCGTTGGCGCGCAACGACATCGCGGCGGGCATCCCGGCCACGGCGAAGTCGGCGTTGCGGTTCATCAGATTGCTCAACGCCACCCCGCCGCCGCCGGTATGCAGCAACTGGATTTCGGCGCCCTCGGCCTTGTCCGCGCCGATTTTCGGGATCAGGTCGATCGGCAGGTAGGAAATGTTGCGCGGGCCGGGCGCGCTGACGGTGATTTTCAGCGGCGCCGGGTCGGCTTGGGCGGGAAGCGAGCCGCAGCAGAGTGCGGCGATAAACAGCGCGGGGGAGAGCCAGACATTTTTCATGGGGGGAGCCTTGTCGATTTTCTTCTATGCCTCAAGCCTAGCAAAGTCTGGCGTTGAACGGTATAGCAAAAATGGGCTACACCGGAGTTATACTCCGGCGAATGCGATCCGATGAGTTCGATATTCCCGAAATACAGGCGGCCGAGGCGCGTTTGATCCTGGCGCTGGTGTTGTCGCTGGCACTGCATCTGGCGTTGCTGCTGCTGGTGCAGGTCAGGCCGCCGCCGCGCCCGCAGCCGCAGCGCATCCTGCAAGTGACGCTCGCCGAGCGGCCCGCAGCCGCCCGGCGGCTGGCGGAAGTCGTGGTGGCACCGCCGGCTCAACCCAGCCCGGCAGCATCAGTAGCCGGTGCCGGCCCGGAACAGCCGCCCGCCGTGCCGTCCCTTCAGTTACCCATTCCAGCGGCAGCGTCGCCGCTGCCGACCCTCGATATTCCGCTGGCGGACGACCCGATCTATTACACCGCGAAGCAACTCGACGTGCATCCGGCAGCCGCGCTGCCGATCGCGCCGGATTACCCGGAGGGGGCGGCGGGTGGCGATGTCGAAGGGTTCGTGACGTTGAAGCTGCTGATCGACGAGAGCGGCGCGGTGCGCGAAGTGTCGGCGGTGGATGCACAGCCGCCGGGCGTCTTCGAGGTTTCGGCGGTGGCGGCTTTCCGCGCCGCGCGGTTCCTGCCGGGGCAGCGCAACGGCCGCCCGGTGAAAAGCCAGATCCTGATTCGGGTGACTTACGAGTTGGTGAACCGGCCCAAGAAATAAGGATTAACCTAAGCCGGGCAAGTCGGAGCCAAAAAATATTTACCGCAGCGGCGCCAACCCCCATCCCAACCTTCCCCCGCAGGCGGGGGAAGGAGCGATTGCCTCCCCTCTCGCGCTTGTACCCAAGCCGTGAGGGGAGGTCTGACAGCAACGCCTAGCTTGTTTTCTCAGCGCCTCCGCGTCTCTGCGGTTCAATAGCTTTTAACTGAATTAACCCCCGCTCTGCGGCGGCAATCCCTTCGGCAGCAGCACCCACATTTTCCCGCTTTGTTTCATGCCGCCGGCTTCCTTGCCGGCGTCCTTGCCGAAGCCCCAGAAAAAATCCGCGCGCACCGCGCCGCGGATGGCGCCGCCGGTGTCCTGGGCGACCATCAGGCGTTGCAGCGGTTTGTTGCTGTTCGGCCAGGTGGTGGCGAGGAACACCGGTGCGCCCAGCGGGATGTTGCGCGGATCGACGGCGATGCTGCGGCCGGCGGTGAGCGGCACACCCTGCGCGCCGAGCGGGCCGTTGCCGGTATTCGGCAGTTCGCGGAAGAACACGTAGCTGGCGTTGAAGTTGAGCAGGTCGGTCAGTTTGTCGGGATTCTGCTTGCCCCAATCCTTGATGCCCTGCATCGAGGCTTTTTCCAGCGGCAGGTCGCCGCGATCCACCAGTGCCTTGCCGATGGATTTGTAGGGATAGCCGTTCTGGTCGGCATAGCCGATGCGTACCATCTCGCCGTGCTCCAGCCTGACGCGCCCGGAGCCCTGGATTTGCAGGAAGAACAGTTCGACGGCGTCGTCCACCCACAACAATTCGCGCCCTTTCAGCGCGGCGATGCCGTTGTCGATTTCCGCCCGGCTGTAGTACGGTACCACGCGGTTGCCTTGGAGCCGTCCGCGCAGCCGCATGTTCTTCAGTTCCGGGTAAACGGCGCCCAGGTCGATGGTGAGCAGGTCGTCGGGCGCGGCGTACATGGGGTGGCGGTAGCGCTTGGTGGGGGCGCGGCTGCCGTGCAGCAGCGGCTCGTAATAGCCGGTGATCAGGCCGTCGTTGCCGCCGTCGGGGTTGGTGACCTGGTAAGGGGTGAAATACTGCTCGAAAAATCCCCGCAGCAACTCGCTATTGCCCGGCTGGAGCGCGGCTGCCGCAGCGCACGGAACTTGCCAGGCGGCTTGGCTTTGCAAGGCCGCGCAGCTTTTGCGGAAGGCATCCCAGGCTTGGCTGAGATCGTCTTCCGGCCAGCCGCTGAGGGTTTCCCATGCGCTCGGCTGTAGCGGGGCGATGGCTGGAACCGGGATGGCCGGCGGTGGTGCGACCACCAGCGGCGGCTTGGGCGGGACGGTGGGCGGCGGCGGGGCGATGGCGCAGGCGGAGACAAGCAGCGCCAACC
>Ga0163199_1000815_pt1 | contig 19617 bp, 21 predicted proteins | sample PL_2010_150m_FD_113537 | JGI IMG/M metagenome (GOLD analysis project Ga0163199, IMG submission 113537) | Freshwater microbial communities from Powell Lake, British Columbia, Canada to study Microbial Dark Matter (Phase II) - PL_2010_150m | ecosystem: Environmental > Aquatic > Freshwater > Lake ...
CTCTTTTACCGGGACGACGTCGAGGACGAACGCGCGGCTGTCACCCATGCGCTCGAGATCGTCGGGCTCAGCGACCGTGGTCACCACAAGCCGAACGAACTTTCCGGAGGCCAGCGGCAGCGCGTAGCGATCGCCCGCGCCCTTGTCGGCAACCCGGCGATCCTTCTCGCCGACGAGCCCACCGGCGCACTCGACAGCAAAACGGGGCAGGAAATCATGGATCTCTTCCGCGCCCTTCACGGGCGGGGATGCACGATCATCATGGTCACCCACGACCGCCAGGTCGCCTCCCACTGCAAGCGCATCATCGAAATCAAGGACGGACGCATCACTTCGGACAGTCTGACATGAAAATCAAGAAATCCATCTATCTCATTGCCGGCCTCGTGGTCGTGGTCGTCATCATTGCCGGCCGGGGAGCCGGCGGGCATCAGGTCGAGTTGAGATGCGCGGAGCCCGTGCAGAAGGACACCGTCATCGAGCTTGTGGAAAACGGCATGCTCGAGGCGGAGTCCGCGACCCACATCGCCGCGCCCAACGTCAACTACGAGCGCAAGCTCATCGACATCATTCCCGAGGGGACGATCGTGAAGAAGGGGGATATCCTTGCGAAGTTCGACACCGCGCGGCTCGAGGAGACCCTCGAGGCGCTCACTCACAGCGGCCTCGGAGCCCGCCGCAAGGACATCGAAATGGAATCGGAGATCAAGGTCGCCGACCTGAAGGCCGCCAACCAGACGGCCATCGAAAATGCCAAGCTCGCCGAGCTGACGTTCAAGACGATGGCCTATGCCGCCAAGCTCGACCGGGATGCCTCGGAAGCCCGCCTCAACAACGCCCGCAACGAGATCAAGGTCGCCGCCAACCGGGTGAAGCAGGAGGAAAACCGCCGCGATGTCCAGCTCCGCCAGATGGACGACCTCATCGCGGAAAACGACCGGAAGATCGCCGATATGAAACAGGCTATCGAGGATTTCACCGTGCATGCACCCGAGGACGGGATCGTTGTTTATCCGCTCATCAAGATCAGCGGTCTCACCCGCAAGGCCCAGACCGGCGACATGCTCTACAAATCCCAGATCTTCCTGATCATCCCGAATCTCTTCAAGATGACCGCCCAGCTCGAGGTGGCCGAGGAGGACATCCGGCGCGTGAAGTCGGGGCAGGAGGCGGAGATGGTTCTCGAGGCGTTCAAGGACGCCCATTTCACCGGTGAGGTTTACAATATCGCACCGCTCGCGCACGTGAAGGAGAACAACGAGTTCATCAAGGTCTTCACCGTGGGCGTGCGCGTCCGCGAGCGTGACCTCGACCGCCTGCGACCTGGAATGAATGCCCGCGTCACCCTCCGCCTCGCGGAATACAAAAACGCCTGGACGATTCCCGTGCAGGCCGTGGTGGATTCGGAGGACGGAGGGTTTTGCGTCCATGTGGAGAAGGATGGAGTGATCAGCACGGTGCCGGTCGACGTGATCGACTCCGGGCGGGACGTGGCCGTGGTCAAGGAACCTCCCAAGGGCCGGGTCGTCATTCCGGATTCCGCGCTGCGCGACTACCTTGCGGATCCCGCGCGCGCCTCGCTGAAAATCAAGTGGAAGGAAGAGGGATGATGCGTTTCTTACGGTATCTTGTCCTCGCCCGCACGACGCTGGTGGAGCACAAGCTGCGCTCGCTACTCACCGTCCTCGGCATCATTTTCGGCGTGGCTGCGGTCATCGCGATGACCGCCATCGGCGAGGGAGGCAAGGAGGAGGCGCTTCGCGAAATCTCCCGCATGGGGATCCAGAATATTTTTGTACGCGACCTGCTCGAGGTCCGCCGCAGCGTGTCGGAGAAAGGCGGGTATGTCTCGGACGGGCTCAGCCAGGCAGACCTCAAAGTCATCCGGCAGAGCATCCCCGAGATCACCGCGGTCGCGCCTGTTCTGGAAAAAGAGCTATTCGTGCAGACCGACAGGTTTCAATCCAAACACCCCGTCCGGGGCGTGGACCCCGCGTTTTTCGACGTGCTTTCCCACAAGGTCGACCTCGGCCGCCTGATCTCGGATCTCGACGTCGAAGGCGTCCGCAAAGTCTGTGTGCTGGGGCGCGACACGGCGGTGCGTGTCTTTCCGCAGCGGAGCGCCCTCGGCGCGCAGATCCGCATCAACGGGCAGGGGTTCACCATCGTCGGTGTGCTGGGGAGCCAGCCGGGATACGATTCCGACATCTACATTCCGCGGACATCCACGGTGCTGTCCGAAAGCGTGGAGCCCTACGAGCCGCCGCTGACGCTCGCCATCCTTCAGGTCGAGAAGATCCCTCTGATCCCCGCCGCAGCGGATCTCGTGAAGAACATCCTCCTGAGGCGGCATCTGGGGGCCGCGGACTTCGAACTGATTGTTCCCGAGGCGCTTTTCCGCCAGCAGGAGCGCACGCGCAATCTTTTCAACAGTATCATGATTCTCATCACCGGCATCTCGCTGGTTGTCGGAGGCATCGGGATCATGAACATCATGCTTGCCTCCGTGCTTGAGCGCACCCGCGAGATCGGGATCCGCCGTGGTGCCGGAGCCACGCGGATGGATATTCAGATGCAGTTCCTTGCCGAGGCGATCGTGCTGACCGCGGCCGGCGGGGTGATTGGCGTGGTGCTCGGCCTCGGGCTCACGTGGACGATTGCCGTTGCCACCGGATGGAAGACATCGATTCCTCCTCTCGCCGTGCTCGTGGCCTTTTCGTTCTCCGTGATCATCGGGGTGGTCTTCGGATATTACCCCGCAAAAAATGCCGGCCGACTCGATCCGATCGACGCCCTGCGTTATGAATAAGCGCATCGCCGCGGCCGGAATTCTGCTGTCGGTGGCAGCGGCTCTCGCGGTGTTTTTTTTTGGATCGCGGTGGTTTGCCCCTCCCCGGCCTCTGGTTGTCGAGGTCGGGCACGGTCCGTTCGTCGAGACGATCGATCTGCGCGGCCACGTCGAACCGCTGCGCTATGAGGATGTCCGCGCGCCGAATTCCTCGACCGAGCGGCAGTTGATCGAAATGGCTCCCGAGGGCGCGTTTGTGAGGGCCGGGGAGGTCGTAGCCTCGTTTGATCCCGGCCCGCTCCTCCTCTACATCGACGTGCTCAAGGAGCGCCTCCGCGATCTCCAGATGTCCAAGGAGGATCTGGAAACCCTCATGGACTCGCGGATTTTTGAGTCCAAGGTCGGCATCCAGTCGAGCCAGCAATCCCTCGCGCTCGCCGAAATCCGCAAGCAGACGCTCAACTTCGAGTCCGGGCTCAACCAGGCGCGAAGTTCCGTCGAGGTCAACCTTGCCAAGCAGAAGGTGGAGAATGCGAAGTCGCTGTTCGGGCAGACCGGACGCCAGAAGGAAACGCGCGTTGCCACCCGCGTCGAGGATGCGGCGCGGTTTCTCGACCGGATCGGAGATGTCGAGGCGCAGCTCGACGACTTCACGGTCAAGGCACCCACAGACTCGATCGTCGTTTATCCTCCGGTGCCCGTCGCCGGAGATCTGCGCAAGGTGGAAACCGGGGATTACCTGGAGCGTGGGCAGTCGTTCATGAGGCTGCCCGATCTGGGCTCGCTCGTGGTCCGGGCGTATCTTGAGGAGGCCCAGATGGAACGCGTGAAGTCCGGCATGCCGGTGATCATCCGCCCGGTGGCGCTTCCCGGGACGGAACTCTTGGGAGCCGTGGACTCGGTCAGCCCGGTCCCGGAAATTCTTCCCGGACGCGGCGGAAGAAAGTTTTTTGCCGCGACGATCCGGATTGATGCTGCCGATCATGAAAAGGATCTCAAGGTCGGCATGGTCGTCGGCATCAGCATCCGCGTGAAAGATCACGGGGATGTTTTTGCGATCCCGCGCGATCTGGCCGCTTCCCGCGACGGACGCTGGGTCGTGAAAGAAATGCGGGACAAGTCCGCTCCCGGCGAGGTCCCGCTTGCGGACGCTTCCGACTGCGGAGATTATCTTGTCATTCCTCAATGGCCGGGCAACCCGGCATCCGTCACCCTTGTTTATGAGCCCGGAAAAGAACTCTAAGCCGGCCCGTTTTCTCCCGGTTCTGGTTGTTGCCGCGGTCGGGATGGCGGCGGTTGCGGCGGGTTTCATTTTCTTTGGTGGACCGGCGCGGGGGAACCCGCTCGTTTGCGAGGTCAAACCGGCCCGCTTTGTCGAAACCCTTGAGGTGCCCGGCGAGGTGGACACGGAAAAAAGCGTGGATGTGCGCGCTCCCACCGCACCCTATGAGCGGCAGGTGACATGGCTGATTCCCGAGGGCACCACCGTGAAGCAAGGGGATCTCCTCGCAGAGTTCGACACGGCCGACGCGAGGAGCCACCTCGAAGACGGACAGGAGCGGGTGACCAGCCTCTATCAAGTGCTCGAAACGGAAACCATTAACTGGGACATCGACCTGACGACCGAAGGTGTCCGGAAGGACCAAAAAGCCGAGACGCAGCAAAATGCGCGCCTCCGGAAGGACGTTTCCGTGCTCCAGCCGCCTCTTCCGCGCGAGATCGGAGAGCGCACGTTCGGGGTTGCCGACCTCAATCTTGCGGAGAGCGAGCGCCGGATCACCCAGCTCCAAAAAATGAGCGCCTATGAGCTCCGTCGCCGCCAGTATCACATCAAATACCGTCAGGGCCGAGTGGACCGGGATGCCGGTTTCATAGATGAATACGTGGTGCGATCTCCTGTGGATTCGGTGGTGCTCTACCCGCCGATCCCGCTGGCGGGAGGGATCATCCGCAAGGTCGAGTCAGGGGATTATCTCGAACGGGAGCAGGCGTTCCTGCGGCTCCCGGATTTTTCCAGCCGGATCCTGCGGCTCAGGGTGCCGGAGCACGCCGTGGAAAAGATTGCCCCGGATGCCGTTCTGGACTTCCAGGCCAATGCCTATCCCGGTCGGTCGTTCAAGGCGCACGTGACCTCGATTTCAAACCTCGCGATTTCCCCTCCGGGCCGGCCATATCAGAAATATTTCGAGATCGAGGCGGAGATCGAACCCGACGAGGGCGTCGAGGATCTCAAGCCGGGAATGGTCGTCTCCGCGCTTTTTACCCTGCGCGATCACGGCGAGGTGCTTGCGATCCCGCGCGACCTGACATTCAAAAACGAGGAAGGGGCGGTGGCAGTCTCGGTCGAATCCGGAAACGGCGTTCGCAATCTCCCGATTCCCGGCGGCATCACGGAAACAGAGGATCTCCTGCTCGTTTCCCCCGCGAAATTTGAAGGCGGAGGAAAAGGACTGAAGATCGTCTTCAGGGGAAAAGCTGCTGACTGAAGAGGGGGCGGAGTCGAATGGCGCGAACTTAAGTTAGCTCTATTCGGGACCGACACCTTTACCGGCAGACAGGGAATATAAGTTGATGTCCGTTCCTCCCTCGTTTATCCGTCCTTCACATGAGCACTGCTATCCAGGAGTTCAAACAGTTGCCGGTCTCAGAGCGCATTCAAATCGTCGAGGATCTCTGGGATACCATTGCCGATGACCCGTCGGCGATCGGGTTGACTCCCGCCCACATTGAGGAATTGGACCGCCGTTTGGATGCGCTCGAAGCACTTCCGGAGGCTGGCACACCCTGGAATGTCGCCCGCGAGCGGATTTTCGCGAGCCTGTGAGCCTGCCGGTCATCGTCCGAGACGAGGCGGAAGCCGACATCGCGGAGGCGGCCATCTGGTATGAACGGCGCTGCGTCGGACTCGGCGCAGAGTTCGTGCGCAGCATTGACGCCTGCTTCAGCCTGATTGCCAGACAACCGGAAATATTTTCAGTCGTCCATCGCCAGACCCGCATGGGCCTGCCAAGAAAGTTTCCCTACCTTGTGATTTACCGGGTGTTGCCGGATTTCATATCCATCGTTGCTGTCATGCACGGGAACCGCCATCCCAAGAGATGGAAATCCCGGGTTTGAACCCCAATGAACGCCGAAATCGCCAAACTGCCACCGCTTGCTGGCACATCGCCCGCGAAATTTGAAGGCGGAGGAAAAGGACTGAAGATCGTCTTCAGGGGATCACAGCGACCTTGAGGCCTTCCTGGCGGATGTTGACCTCCATGGCCTCTTCGATGCGGTCGAGCGGGAAGCGGTGGGTGATGAGGCTTTCGACCGGCAGGCCGATCCCCTGTGCGCGGCGCAGGAAATTGTAGGCGATCGGGTATTCCTCGACGGTATAGACCCAGGATCCGACGACGGAGATTTCCTTCGCGCAGATATCCTGGTGCGGGTTGATCGAGCAGGTGCCGTTGTCCACGAAGAATCCGACCTCGCAGATGCCGCCGCCTCGCTGGACGTATTTCCAGATGTTGCTGGCCGCCGAGGGAACCCCGGTGCATTGGAACGCAAAGTGGGCGCCGCGTCCGCGGGTCGCTGCGCGCACGGCACCGGTGACACCCTGAACGCCGTCGTGCAGCTTGTAGTTGATCGCCGCCTCCGCACCCATCCTCCGGGCCATGTCGAGGCGGCTTTCGTCGCCGTCGAGGGCGATGATGTGCTGGACGCCTGACGCGCGCACCGCGGCCAGCATGAGAAGGCCGATCGGCCCGCAGCCCTGCACCAGGACCCGGCTGCGGAAGTTCAGAAGGCCCGTGCTTTTCGCTCGCTCCAGCGCGTGGACGACGACAGCCGCCGGTTCGATGAGCATCCGGAGGTCGAGGCTGAGGTCGTTGACCACGAAAAATGTCGAGTCGGAGCGCACGATCATGTGCTCGGCGAAATACCCGTTGAGATGGGTATCGTCGTCGGGGATGAGGCCGTGCACGCGGAGGTTTTCGCACAGGTTGAGGCGCGCGGGCGTATAGAGGCAGGCATCGCATTTGCCACAGGTGCTGACGCTCGTCACGATCCTGTCGCCCAGCCGCACCGGCTTTCCGCCGCTGTCGCACGTTACATTTTTTCCAAGGGCGATGATTTCTCCGGTGCCCTCATGCCCGAGAACCAGAGGAGCAAGTTTCATCGGATCGCCGCGGAATTCATGGACGTCGGTCCCGCAGACACCGCAGCCTTCGACGCGGATCAGAATTTCGTCGTCACTGATCGCGCGGATTGGGAATTCGCGGATTTCAATTTTTCCGGCTCCGGAGAGGACGGCCGCGCGGCTGGCCGAGGGAAGGCCGCCTGCGGAGGCTATCTCGGCGGAAACTGGAGGCTCCGGCGACGGGAGCGGTGCAGAGGTTTGTTTTGCGAGGACTTCGCGGACGATGCGGCTGACTTCTTCTCTTTGGATCATTGGTTCGCGCGGGACAATAGCGATTGTCCTGCAGGAACGGAATCCATTTTCCTGGATGCGTCGAGTTCGATTTCAAACAGGAGATCGTCCCGGCAGACGTGACAGCCAACGGCAATCACGGGAAGTGATGGAAGGGAGCGGCTGAAATCGTTCCAGTGTGAAATGTGCGCGGGATCCCGGAGATAGGCCACGGCCCGCGTGGTGTCGCCGAAATTCATGCCTGCTTCTCCCAGAATTGCCTCCACGACCTCCATCGTCAGTTTGATCTGTCCGGCCGGATCCCCTTTGTGAACGCTTTTTCCACCGGGTTCGATGCTGGCCGTGCCCGAGATATAAAGCGTTCGCGAGCGGGAGTCCGCCACTTCCAGAGCGCGGCTGAACGCGCTGCCGTAGGCGAAGGCGTCGCATTGAAGCGGGGAGCGAACCGTCCGCACCGCTGTGTCATCCGATCGCACCGCAAGGGCCTTGGCCACGAGGGCGGTTCCGGCGGGATTCGGTGCGCCGATTCCCGTGCTGGCCGGCATTCTCCGGATCCCGTGCCGGTGGAAAAATCCGGTCCTCACCCGGTTGAACCCGGCATACCAGTTGAGGATTTCGTCGTTGTAAAACCACGTGCGCACGACGTGGTTGAAATCCATCCCGGCGGCTGAAAGCGCCTTCTCGATTTTGGAAAAGACCTCCCCGGTCTGGTCTTCGCGGGAGGCTCCGGGATTTTCCGGGGTGAGACCGCCAAGGAAGCAATACGCGGCTCCGTCGCCCCCGACCTGATAACCGACAATTTCCCCATCGAGAAGAATCGGAGACGGATCCCTTCCGGATACCGCCTGGACCTGAAGGCCTCCCCCGGACTGCGCGCGGGAGATGACGGCAGTAATCGGCGCCATGATTCCCGCCTTCCGCACGATATGCTTCATGTCGGCGATCTGCACCTGAGTGCCGAATACGTCCACGCCGATCACCGATGCGCCGGGGATCTCTTCCAATGCGTCCCGCAATTCCGATTCTCCCGCAGGCCATTCCAGAGTCAGGTGGGATTCCACCCATCCGGGATGTTCGATGGAGCGGAGTTCTTTTCGAAGGGGAAAGGCAATGGCCATGACTGAGATGATTCAACCACAGCCGTTGCATAAAGTTGCACTTTTTATGGAACAATCCGGCGGAAGTGGTGTTGAATTTACCAGACGGGCCTGTTCCGGATGGAACTTCCCCCCAACTTCGACCGGCCATGCCTCCGCGATATTTCTTCCCGATTTTTCTGGGGGCCGCCTTGTGCCATGCGGAGCCGAATCCGGCCGTTCAGCCGTTTGAGAGCGAACCGTCGACCAAGCTGACGCCTCCCCTGTCCGCCACCCTCGACCGGCTGGTGCTGGCGAAGGTGAATCCGGCGGGGATCCGCAGGGCGAAACCGTGCTCGGACGAGGTTTTCGCGCGGAGGGTTTTTCTGGATGTCATCGGGACGCTGCCCACCAAAGAGGAGGTGACTGCATTTCTTTCGGACAAAAAATCCGATAAGCGCCAGGCGTTGGTGGACAGGCTGCTTGATCGGCCGGAGTTCGCGGATTACTGGGGGCTGAAGTGGGGCGACGTGCTCCGGATCAAGTCCGAGTTTCCCGTGAACCTGTGGCCGAATGCGGCCCAGGCCTATGACCACTGGGTCCGCACGAGCCTCCGGCAGAACATGCCCTATTCGGAATTCGCCCGCAGGCTCCTGACCGCTGACGGCAGCAACTTCCGCGACCCGGCGGTCAATTTTCTCCGCGCGGCCGGAGGGCGCGATCCGGAATCCCTGGCCTCGGCCGCGGCCCTCGTCTTCATGGGTGAGCGGATCGCCAACTGGTCTCCGGAAAAGCGGGCCGATCTCGCGGTCTTCTTCTCGCGCGTCGGGTTCAAGAAGACGAAAGAATGGAAGGAGGAGATCGTGTTTTTCGACAACTCCCAAGGCAAGCTGCCCGGGTCGGCCCGGCTCCCGGATGGGACGAGCGTGAAGTTGAACCCCGATGCCGACCCTCGCGAGGCCTTCGTGCAATGGCTCCTCACATCTAAAAATTCCCCGTTTGCAAAAAATGCTGCCAACCGCGTCTGGTTCTGGATTTTCGGCAAGGGCATCATCCAGGAACCGGATGACAGCCGTCCGGATAATCCTCCTTCGAATCCCGAACTTCTCGCCTGGCTGGGCCAGCAGTTCACGGCCGCGAAATATGACACGAAGCAGTTGCTCCGGATCATTCTGAATTCCGACACCTACCAGCTCTCGCCGATTCCCGCCGGAGAAAAAGCTTCCGGCGACGCGGGCATGGCCGCGTATCCTGTCCGCCGGCTGGAGGCGGAAGTCCTCATTGATGCCATCAACCAGATCACCGGCTCGAACGAGGAATACATGAGCCTGATCCCGGAGCCGTTCACGTTCCTCCCCGAGGACAAGCGCTCGATCGCGCTTCCCGATGGCAGCATCACCAGCACGTTTTTGGAGTTGTTCGGGCGCCCTCCTCGCGACACGGGGCTGCTTTCCGAACGGACCGAAAAAATTTCCACCTCGCAGCGGCTGAGCGTGCTGAACTCCCGTCACATCCTCTCCAAGATCAACAAGAGCAAAAACCTCGAGGAACTCATCCGCACCGCTCCGAGCACGCAAGATGCGGTTGCCGGGCTCTACCTGACGATCCTTTCCCGATATCCCACCCCGGAGGAGATTGCGGTCACCACCGCCTACCAGGCACCTCCGAAAAGTGGAAAAAACCAGAAAATGAACGACATTGCCTGGGCTCTCATCAACAGCCCGGAATTCCTCTACCGACACTGAATATGAAATCCATCCTCCTTCCGTTCGACGCCGGGATGTCCCGCCGCGCCCTCTTCCGCTACAGTTTCATGACGACCGCCGCCATGTTGCTCGGCCGCAAGACGGGATTCGCCGAGGCTGCCGCCGCTGCTGCATCGCCCAAAGCCAAGGCGGGCGCCGTGATTCAAATCTGGCTTTGGGGCGGGCCGTGCCACATCGATACGTTCGATCCCAAGCCGGGCGCGGGATACGATTTCTGCGGACCGCTCAACCAGGCGATTCCGACGAATGTGGACGGGATGGAACTCGGCATGCTTCTGCCCAACCTCGCGAAGCAGGCGGACAAGTTTTCGCTCATCCGGAGCATGACGCACGAAAATAATGCGCATGAGACCGCATCCTACATGGTGCAGACCGGGCACACGGACGGGGAGCATCTGGTGTATCCCTCGATGGGCGCGGTTGTTTCACTCTTCAAAGGTTACGACGCAGGCTACAGCGGACTGATCCCGCCGTATATCGTCCTCACCGAGCCACAGGGCCGGTTTTCCGAGGCCGGCTTCCTCGGGCCGCGCTACAAGCCGTTTGCCACCGGTGGGGATCCGGCAAAAATGCCGTTCGCCGTTGAGGGGATCGTGGCCGATGGGATTTCGCCCGAACATCAAAAAATCCGCCGCGAACTCCTCGGTCGCCTGGACACGCTGGGGAAACAATTTCCCGGCGATCCGCAGTTCGCCGAATTCCAAAAGGCCGGCGATGCCGCCTACGACATGATCCTGGGCGATGGTGCAGAGGTTTTCAAACTCAACAAGGAAAGCGAAGAGCTGCGAAACCGGTATGGCCGGAACACATTCGGCCAGTCGTGCCTCGCGGCCCGGCGGCTCGTCGAGCGCGGGGCCAAATACGTGACCATCAATTACAAGGGCTGGGACACCCACAAGCAGCACTTCCAGACGATGAGCAAGAAATTGCCCGAGATGGATCAGGGAGTGGCCGCACTTCTCCAGGATCTCGCCGAGCGCGGGCTGCTGGAGAGCACGATCGTCTGGTGCGGCGGGGAGTTTGGACGCACGCCGCGCGTCATGTGGGAGGCACCTTGGAATGGCGGTCGCAGCCACTTCGGCAAGGTCTTTTCGACATTGATCGCGGGCGGTGGATTTCGTGGCGGCCATGTCGTTGGTTCATCGAATGCCACGGGCGAAGAGGTGGCGAGCCGCCCGGTCTATCCATGGGACCTCACCGCAAGCATGTATGAATTGCTCGGCATCGATCCCGACGGCACATTCCCGCGCGCGGGTGACGAGTCGGTGCGGATCACTCCGAAAATCACCGGAAACATGAAATTCGGAGGACGGCTCAAGGAAATAATGTGATGAGATTTTGTGCGGCCAAAGCGGTTTTTTTTGCGATTCTTGGATTCTGTCTGGTCTCCGGGTCGTCATACGGCGATGCGCCCAAGGGGTCCGATATCGCCTACGTGTATCCGGCCGGGGGAAAAAGGGGGACGGTTGTGGAAGTGACGGTCGGCGGTCAGTTCCTTGCCAAGATGAACCGGGGGCTGGTCTCCGGGGAAGGCGTCCAGACCACGGTTACCGGCTACACCAAGCCGCTTTCGGGAAAGCGATTTCAAGAGTTCCGCGAGTCGATCGCCGAGCATCGGAAGGAAAGGGCGGACTCCATGCAGTCGATGACCGGCGGCAAAAAAGATCAGGCATTGGATATCCCGTCGATCCTGCAGGAGGACGGGGCCACGGAAGAGGAGATCAAGCTTTTCTACATCATGCAAAAGCAGAAGAACGATCCGAAGCGGCAGGACAACAACCAGCTCGTCGAGCAGGTGACGCTCAAGATTGAGATCGCTCCCGATGCGGCCCCGGGCCCGCGCACGCTCAGGCTTTTCGGGAACAACGGGATCTCGAATCCCTTGTCGTTTTTCATCGGCGACTTTTCCGAGGAGCGCAAGCCGCCGCCGACCGAGGCCCCGCCCGCAACTCCGCCTGCGATTCAGTTTCCCGTCGTCTTGAACGGACAGATCATGCCAGGGCAAAGCGACCGGTATTCCTTTCACGCGGCCAAGGGGGAGCGCCTGGTTTTTGTCGCCCAAGCGCGCGACCTTATCCCCTACCTTGCCGATGCCGTTCCCGGCTGGTTCCAGGCGCTGCTGACGGTTTTCGACTCCAAAGGCAACGAGCTGGCATCCGCCCAGTCCGCACGGTTTTCTCCCGATCCGGTGCTCGACTTCGCGGTGAAGGAGAGTGGCGACTATCTGCTCGAAATCCGTGATACGCTCCACCGCGGACGCGAGGATTTCGTTTACCGGATCACCGCCGGACGCCTTCCATTCGTCACGGGAATCTTCCCGCTTGGCGGAAAGTCCGGCTCGGAAACGACGGTCCAGGTTTCCGGATGGAACCTCCAGCCGTCTTCGCTGAAAGTGCCCTCCGGCGAGGGGATCCACACCCTGCCGCAGCTCGCCCACGGATTCGCCACCACGGATGTCTCGTTCGCGCACGACACGACCCCGGAAATTTTCGCTGCCGAGCCGGACAACGATGCCTCGCATGCTGCGATGATGAAAATTCCGGTGACCGTCAACGGCCGCATCGAAGCAAAAGGGGACATCGACGTCTTTGCCGTGAATTGCAAAAAAGGCGAACCGTTGGTCTTCGAGGTATTCGCCCGCCGCCTCGATTCCCCGCTGGATTCGTTTCTCCGGATCACGGACACAACCGGCAAGCAGCTCGCCTACTGCGATGACAGGGAGGATCCCGGAGCCGGCTTGCTCACCCACCATGCCGATTCGCGGATTGACTTCGATCCGCCATCCGATGGGCTCATTTACGTCCAGATCGGGGATGCGCAGAGGCAGGGAGGGCCCGATTTTTCCTACCGCCTCCGCATCGACCGCCCGCGTCCGGATTTTGAACTCCGCGTGGTTCCTTCCGGGATCACCGGCGCTCCCGGGACCTCGTCTCCTGTGACCGTATATGCCTTGAGAAAGGACGGGTTCACCGGGGATATCCACTTTTCCGCCGCGACAAAGGGGTTTGCGGTTTCCGGCGGCTGCATCCCGGCCGGATGCGATTCGATCAATGCAACTCTCACGTTTCCCGATACGCCGACGGGAAAGATCGAGCCGGTCGAGATCACGGGAACCGCCGAGATCTCCGGCTCGCAGATCACCCGCAAGGCGGTTCCGGCCGATGACATGCTCCAGGCGTTTTTCTACCACCATCTCGTCCCCACTTCCCAGATCCTCGCTTATTCCATGCCGGAACAGCCCGCAAAAAAACCCATCAGAGTTGTGCAGGGGACCGCGAAAATTACTTCCGATAACCCCGGCCTGGCTACTGTGCTTCTGCCGCCGACCTTTCCCAAGGAGGGAATGAAGGCGGAATTAAAAAATTCTCCGGACGGAATCTGGATCGAGGGGCTCACTCCTTCTGCGGATGGCGTCCAGATCGCATTCCGCGCCGACCCGAAAAAAGTGAAGCCCGGCTCGCGAGGCAACCTCCTCGTCGAGCTCAGCGCCGCGAAGCTCGAATCCAAGGGCGACAAAAAGGAAATGAAACGCTGGTCGATGGGGCTCCTCCCGGCCATCCCGTTTCAGCTTGCTGCCGAGTAGCTTGGCCGCTCACTCCGTTGACCTGAAATCCCGGGAAGGGGCGAAAGGGTCCCTTTCGCTTTTCTGTGCGGGTTATGGCTATGAGTATGCTCGCGAACTGCTGCCGGAAGGTGTTGCTTGAAGTGAGGCGAATCCCGTCTAAGCTAGTCGTCTATGCAGCTCTCGATGCGAACCGACTATGCCCTGCGCGCGTTGTTCACACTTGTCGAGCATCACGGGAGCAATCCGATTCCGATCGGGGAATTGGCCCGGAGGAATGATGTGCCGAAGCGGTTCCTTGAGCACATCATGCTCGATTTGAAGGAGAGGGGATGGGTGAAGAGCGTCGCCGGCAAGCGGGGAGGGTATCTTTTGAAAAAAGATCCGTCCAAAATCACGATGGGAGAAGTCGTGAGATGTTTTGACGGGTATCTAGCGCCGATTGCGTGCGTCTCTGTGACCGACTACCGGCGTTGTTCGCAGGAGCCTGTCTGCCGGTTCCGGCGTGTGCTGTTGCGGGCGAGGAACATGGTGGCGGAATTGATGGATCAGACGACCTTGGCTGATGTTCTCGCGGGCCCTCCGGTCGCGGCCTCCGAGGTCATGGGTTTCTACGGCGACGGGATCTGATCCGACTCAGGGGACTGAGAGGGAGACCGAGGCGGTCTGGCCGATCCGGAGTGGAACCGGCGGTTTTCCGGTAACCTGAACCCGGACGGGGAAGCGGTTCGGGAGGCGCACCCAATCAATGGTCTGGCTGACGTCGGGGAGGAGTTGGACGGTCGAGCCGTCCGGGACGAAAATCCCCCAGGCTACGCTCTCGACGATTCCATCGAAGGGCTGGTTGTCATGTCCCATGAGACGGATTTTTGCGGGAGAGTTTTCTACAACGTGGAGGAGCTGGGTTTCTTTGAAGTAGGCGGCGATCCAGAATGAGGAGGAATCGACGAGGGCGAGGATCTGCTGACCGGCGGTGACGTATTGTCCGGGCGAGGTCACCACGTTGGTGAGGTAGCCGTCCACCGGCGCGAGGATTTTTGTGTAGCTGAGGCTGAGCTTGGCGTAGTCGAGCGAGGCTTGGGCGGCGGCGACATCCGCCTGGGCGCCGATGTAGGCATCCTGCGCATTTTCCAGATCGCGGATGTCGGTGACCTTGGTCTGGTAGAGGACGGTCTGGCGGTCGAGTTCCTGCTTGGTCTGGACGGCTTTTGCCTGTGCCTGCTGGAGTTTGCCGGTCCAGGTGTTGACGTCGGCGATGTAGGTGGCGGGATCGATTTCGAAGAGGAGGTCGCCTTTCTTGACCTGCTGGTTGTCTTTGACTGGGATATTGATGATCGGTCCTCCGACGCGGCAGGCGACGCCGACGACATTCGCGCGGACCTGGGCGTCGCGCGTCCAGGGGCGGGTGACGTAGCGATGATACATGGCAAGCGCCGCGGCGGCGGCGAGCACGATGACCACCGAGGTGACCGCATATTTTGAGGGGGTCGATTTCATGGGGCGAGAACCAGACCGATCACACAGCCGAAGAGGACTGCGAGCGCGACAAAAAAGAGGGGCACGTGCCAGATGTAGCGGGTCCACGTCCGGCGCTCAAGCTCAAGAACGAAGAGCCACGCTGCTAGGAATCCGAGCGCGCTGATCACCATGCCCCACGGCATGAGGAAGTCCCCGATGTGAAATTCAGGAGTCCGGAGAAGATCGAGGAACCCCATGGCCGTTGCTAGAGAATGCCGAGTTTCATTTTTCCGGCCTCACTGATCATGGCCTGGTTCCAAGGCGGATCCCAGACGAGATCGACCTCGGCTTCACCCACGCCCTCGAGGGAAAGGATTTTTCCGCGGGCGTCGGCAGCGATCGTCGGCCCCATCCCGCAGCCGGGAGCGGTGAGCGTCATCTTGACATTGACCGAGGCCGAGCCGTCGTCCTTTTTTGTGATCTGGCAGTCATAGACAAGGCCGAGGTCCACGATGTTGACCGGGATCTCCGGGTCGAACACGGTCTTGAGCTGGTCCCAGACCGCCTGGTCGGTTGTCCCCTCGACCTTGATTTTTGCGGTGGCTTCCTCGGGGCTGATCCCGAGCGCATCGGCATCCTTGAGCTCGATACGTGCGAGGCCGCCGGGAGTCGCGACGGTGAACGTTCCGCCGAGCGACTGGGTGATAACGACCGACATGCCGGCTGGCAGGACGAGCGGGTGGCCGCTGGGAATCTGGATGGCGTCGCAATCGCGTGGAAGTGTGATTTCTCGCTGGGATGACATGGGATCAGGAATGGAGTTTGATGGTGACTTTTGCGGGTTGGTGGAAACTGTCGGAGAGCGTGGGGCCGGACGGGCGTGACGCTCCGGAAGGTTCTCCCGTGAGGGCGTTTTTCAAGGCTCCCTCGACGAGCTGCGCGCAGTGGATTTTCATCGGGGGCAGGGGACCGAGAGGGGCGGAAAGATCGGTTCCCGACATGGCAAGCGCCTCGCCCGGCGTCTTGCCTTTGATCATCTCGGTCGCCATGCTGGCCACCGCGATCGCTGTCTGGCAGCCGAACGACTGGAAGGTCGCCTTGTCGATGACCTTGCGCCCGCCTACCTCGCGGAACTTGATCCACATGCGCAGCATGTCGCCGCAATCGCTGCTGCCGGCTGTGCCGACGGCATCCGCGCCCGACATTTCGCCCAGGTTCTGCGGGTTGCGGATCGCGTCTTCGATTTTATCGCTCATTCGACTGAGTATCGCGGAAGCGAGGGGTTGACTTCAAGGCACCATGCATCGATGCCGCCCTTAAGCGCACGGACGTTCAGGAATCCGTGTCCGGAAAAATATGCGGCTGCATCCAGACATCGCGTGCCGGTGTGGTCACAAACGATGAGCGGGGTTTCTTTCGGCCATCCTCCCATGATCGTCTGAAGGAGATCCTGGCTGAAAAGTTCGGCCCCATCAATGTGGACGGCCTCGAATTCCTCGCGGGTCCGGATGTCGAGGAGTCGTGCGCCTCCCGAGCGGACAGCCTCGTCCGCGAGGGCCGGAGGGATGAGGACTTTTTCATCCTGCTCATGCGATTCCCGCACCTTTTTCAGAACATCCTCCGGGGAGACCCCTTCGTTGCGGGCGCAGACGTCGGAAAGCTTTTCCTCCGGTGCGAACCCGCAGCTGGCGCAGCCGCCGATGTGGAAATGCCGGAACATCGCACGCTGCGCGCCCGGGTAGGCAACGAGGAGCTCCCGCATGGTGATGGAATCTGTCACAGCGTGCCAACCTAGTGGGTTTGTGAAGGATTTCAACCCCGCTCATCGGTGGCACGGGAGCCCGCCATGAGGATGGCCCGGTGTCTTGAACTTTTCAGAAGGAGGCTTGAAGAACCGCCCGGACTCGGCGAGGGTTCCGGGCTGTGAAGCATCCCAACCTCCAAAACGACAGCGACAGCGGATACACGCTTTTCGAGATCATGCTCGTGCTGGGCATCATTGCGGTGCTGGTTGGCTCGGCGATTTACATGCTCGTGGGGAACATCGACGTCGCGAAGGATCAGCGGGTCGAAAGCGACATCCAGGCGATTTCGATGCAGCTCCGCACCTACGAGATGTTGAACTACCGCAAGCCGACCACCGAGCAGGGACTGAAAGCGCTTGTCCAGCAGCCGTCCTCGGATCCCAAGCCCCGCAAGTGGAAGCAGCTCATGAAAGCCGTGCCGCTCGATCCTTGGGGCGCGGAGTATGTCTATCGGAATCCGGGAAAACTCAATCCCGGCAGCTTCGATCTTTACTCGCTCGGTCCGGACGGCAAGGAGAGCGACGACGACCTGGGGAAAGAGAGCAATGGTCCCTCGCCCAAATAGGACGGGAGCCTACACGCTTCTCGAAGTTCTTCTCGCATTGGGCGTTGTGGCCGTGCTGCTAGGGATCTCGGTCCCCTATCTCGCGGAATCCTTCGGAAAATCCCCTGTCGAGGAAAAGGCGGACGTGATTGCGCAGGCCGTGCAGGCGGTGCGTTTGGGAGCGATCGCGCAAGGGGAATCCCGGAGGATCGCTCTCTTTGGAAATGCGCTGGTTCCGGATGCGGACTCCCCGCCGCCCGTGCGGCTCGCGAAGGGATGGCGGCTTGAGGTGCGGCGCATGACGGAATCGAAATTCCGCAAGCCGGAAAAAAATGAATCCTGGGGGTTCAACAGCGCCGGGATTTGCGAACCGCTGACGCTGCGGATCGTCGTCGGGAAGGACTCCCTCGAAATGGCATTCGATCCGCTTACAGGGCTTGTTATCGATGAGTGAAGAAATGTGGATTGCGGATTGCGGATTGCGGAAGGAATATCACCCGCACTCCGCACGGCCCTCGGACGCAAAGCGGCCCAATTCCGCATTCCGCAGTCCGCCTTCCGAATTCGCGGCCTTCACCTTGTTCGAAGTTTTGATCGCTCTCGGGGTATTTGCGATCGCGGTGACCGGACTGGCGATGGCGCTGGACAGCGCGGTGCAGGCGGCCTTCGAGGCCCGTGAGCGCGCGCTGTCGCGGATCGTGCTGGAGTCCAGACTTTCGGCGGCGATGTCAGATCCCCCTGTCAACGGGCGCAGGGTGATCGAGGCCCGCGACAACAACGGGATCCGTGTCGAGGAGACGATGGATGTCTTCGAGGCAAAGACGACCAACGGCACGCCCGTGACCGGCATCTGGAAATTGAAAATCACCGCCGATTTCGGGCGTGGGAAAAAAAGCCAGGAAAAGGCGGAGATCCTCCTCTACAAGCCATGAGGGAAGAAATGCGGAATGCGGAATGCGGAACACATGCCAGCGGGAGCTGGCTGGGTAGCCTGTCGCAGACAGCCCGAAGGGCGAGACGAGCGGGAGCGAGCAAGGCAATGCGGAATGGATATCACCCGCGCTCCGCGCGGCACTCGGACGCAAAGCGGCCCAATTCCGAATTCCGAATTCCGAATTCCGAATTCGCAGGCTTCACCCTGTTTGAGGTGATTCTTGCTTTGATGATCCTCGGGATGCTGACCGGCGCGGTGTATTCGATCACGTCCGCGGCGACCGAGGCGAGCCGTGCGACGATGGAGGAGCAGTCCTCGGTGCGGCGGGTTGAGGCATTTTTGAAGGTCACGCGCGATGCATTTTTGAATCTGCCGCGCGAGGGGCGTGTCCAGCTGGAGTTTTCCAAGTCCGCTTCTGGGGCGCCGGTGCCGGAGGTGATCTTCGAGGAAGCGCCCGGGGTGTTCGGGGTCCCGAGCCTCGGCGGAGGGTCATTGATTCTCGCCGCGCGGCCGCGTGCGGATGGGTCCCGCACGATGTCGCTTCTCCTTGTCCCCCGCGATCCCGGTATCGGGGAACTCTGCCGGCTGAAGTTCGGCAACTGATGGATCCCGCTGCTCCCCCGCGTCGAGAAGGTCAAATGGTCGTTCTTTGCCAACGGCGAGTGGAAGGACGAGTGGCCCCGCGAAAATGGACGTCCTCTCACGGTCCGACTGGAGATGGAATACCTCGACATGGGGGGTTCTAAAATCGATGTGCAGTTCTGGATTCCGCCGCTTGCCGCCGCTCAGAAAAACCAGCCCCCCGCGCCGACTCCGGCTCCGCAGAAACCCCAGGAACCATGATCCGGAACAACCGCGCCCTGGCCCTGCCACTCGTCCTGTGGAGCATCGCGTTCCTGGCGGGTCTTGTTGTGCTTCTCGCCGGGGTGGTGAGCAACTGGATCGATGACGAGGGGCACGCGGAGCGGATTTTCCGCGCCAGGCAACTTGCCCTCAGCGGGATCGCCCTCGGGCTGAATCCCGCGGTCAAGACCGGCGATCCGCTTCTACGCTGCGGGGACAAGGCGTCCGAGGGGTTCGTTGTCCGGCTCTCCGATGAGTCGGGGAAAATCAATCCCAACTTCTGGATCGGGCAGAACAAGCGGGATATTTTCACCACGCTTTTTGATGCATGGGGGGTGGACGCCCGGGAGCGGGATGAGGCGATTGACGGGCTGATCGACTGGATCGACGGCGACGACTTCCGTTCCCTTGCCGGGGCGGAGCGCGGAGA
>Ga0163199_1000817_pt1 | contig 19609 bp, 30 predicted proteins | sample PL_2010_150m_FD_113537 | JGI IMG/M metagenome (GOLD analysis project Ga0163199, IMG submission 113537) | Freshwater microbial communities from Powell Lake, British Columbia, Canada to study Microbial Dark Matter (Phase II) - PL_2010_150m | ecosystem: Environmental > Aquatic > Freshwater > Lake ...
GGTCAATCGGATCGTATGAGATCGCCGGGTTCTAACTCATCGGGTACCACGCCCGGTCGCGTGTATAAAGGTTCGCGCCGCCCCGGACACATGGGGTCGGTCAAAGCCACAGTGCAGAACGTGAAAGTTGTGATGGTAGATGTCGAGCGAAATTTGATCGCGGTCAATGGCAGCGTGCCGGGTGGTAAGGGTTCAATCGTGGTGATCCAGGAGGCGCGGAAACAATAACTGATTACCGATGACTGATAACTGATGACTCAAGTGATCAGTGACCAGTGATCAGTAAGAAGTTTGGCGAATTGATCTATGCAAATTGAAGTGAAAGACTTAACGGGTTCAAAGGTCGGCACGGTGGATTTACCCGCCGAGATCTTTGAAGCCCCGATCAATAAAGATTTGATGCACCAAGCCCTGTTGCGTCAGTTGGCAAATGCGCGGCTGGGCACTCACAACACGCGTGGTCGCGGTGATGTAGCCGGTGGCGGCAAGAAACCGTTCAAGCAAAAAGGAACGGGTCACGCGCGTCAAGGTTCTATTCGCGCTCCACATTGGAAAGGCGGCGGCAAGGTTCACACGCCGCACGCCCGCGATTACACCCAAGCGATGCCGCGCCAAATGCGACGTGGCGCGTTGCGTTCTGCGCTTTCGGTGAAAGCCGGCGACAATCAGATTGTGGTCGTCAATGATTTTTCGCTCGCCGAAGCAAAGACTTCGGCTGTAGCGAAAGTGTTGAAAGCGTTGGGCGCAGAACGATCTGCTTTGGTGTTGTTGCCAGAGAAGAATGATGCCGTGGCGCGTTGCGTTGAAAATATGGATAAGGCAAAGACGTTGAATGCCCGTTATCTCAATGTGCGCGATCTGCTTGGCTACGACACAGTCGTCATGCCTCTCGCCGCGCTTGACGTGATCAAAACCTATTTGGGTCAGGAGGTGACGTGATGAGTAATTTATATGAGATATTGCGCCGCCCGTTGATCACCGAGAAATCTAATTATCAGATGAGCAAATTGGTGCAGTACGCTTTTGAAGTGCGAAACGACGCCACCAAAATCCAAATCAGAGAAGCGGTTGAGACTCTGTTTGATGTGGATGTGGTGCGTGTCAATACGCTCAAAGTCGCGGCAAAGAGTTCACGCAATCTTCGCAACCGCCGCTCCAAGATCCGCTCGGCGGGTTACAAGAAAGCGTTGATCACACTCGCCGCAGGACAAACGATTGATGTCTTTGAAGGGGTCAAGTAACTATGGCAGTCAAAGTATATAAACCTACTTCACCCGGTCGTCGCGGGATGACCAGTTCTACATTTGAAGAAATCACCAGCACCCAAAAGGTGCGGGCGCTGACCAAGTCGCAACACAGACATGGTGGCCGCAACGCGCAAGGTCGCATCACCGTGCGTCATCGTGGCGGCGGTCATCGTCAAGATTATCGTCTCGTTGATTTCAAACGTGAGAAGCGCGACATCCCGGCGAAGGTCGCGGCGATTCAATATGATCCGAATCGCTCGGCGCGCATCGCGCTGTTAAATTATGCCGATGGCGAGCGCCGTTACATCATCGCCCCGGTTGATTTGCGAGTCGGCGACACTCTTGTGACCAGCGCCACCGCCGAAATCCGCGCGGGCAACACACTTCCCATTTCGGGGATTCCGGTTGGCACGTTGGTTCACAACATTGAGCTGCAAGTCGGAAAAGGCGGACAGATCGCTCGCGCTGCCGGCACTGCCGCGCAGCTGCTCGCCAAAGAAGGCGAATACGCCCAAGTGCGTTTGCCTTCGGGCGAAGTGCGACTCATCCCGCAAAAGTGTCTGGCGACGATTGGCGAAGTCGGCAACTTGGATCATTCCAATATCAAGTTGGGCAAAGCCGGACGCAAACGTCATCTGGGTGTTCGCCCTACCGTGAGAGGCACGGCGATGTCTCCGCGAGATCATCCGCATGGGGGTGGTGAAGGTCGTCAGCCTACCGGTATGCCGGGTCCCAAATCGCCTTGGGGCAAGCCCACGCGTGGTTATAAGACGCGTCATAATCAGCGCACCGACAAATTTATTGTCAAGCGTCGCGTCAAGAAACAACGCTAGTCAGGAGTTGGATAGATGTCGAGATCATTAAAGAAGGGCCCGTTTGTTCAGCCCAAACTTTTGAAAAAAGTCGAAGCCATGAATTCCAAGGGCGAGAAGAAAGTCGTCCGCACTTGGTCACGCGCCAGTGTGATCTTCCCGCAAATGGTGGGTCACACGATTGCCGTGCATGATGGTCGTCGTCATGTTCCGATTTATGTCACCGAAAATATGGTGGGACACCGTCTCGGCGAATTTGCGCCGACGCGCACCTTCAAGGGTCACGTCACTAAAGAGAAGCTGACCGAAGTAGCGGCGGCGACCCCGGCAGGAGAATAAAGCATGGCTACAGTTGCAGAGAGTCATTTAGTTAAAGCATCAGCCATTCGCGTGCCGGGTTCCGCTCACAAAAAGCGTTTGATCGCTAACATGGTGCGCGGCAAAAAAGCGAATGAGGCGATGATCACGCTCAAGTTCATGCCGCAAGCGGCGGCAAAAGATGTGGCGAAAGTGGTTGCTACGGCGATTGCTAACGCCGAGAATAATTTTGGCATGAATGGCGATGATCTATTTATTAAATCAATCATGATCAACGACGCGCCTGCGCTCAAGCGCCGCCGATTTGCCTCACGCGGTCGCTCGGTGTTGCGCCTCAAACGTTATTCGCATATTCATGTCGTCGTAACAGAGCAAGAAGGAAAGGTTGCCTAATGGGTCGCAAAGTTCATCCTATCGGTTTTCGACTCAAGATCAACAAAGATTGGGAAAGTCGCTGGTTCGCCGAAGGCGCCAAGTATGCAAAGCAACTTCACGAAGACTTCACCATTCGCAGCATGATCTACAACATGAAAGGGAACGACAAAGCGTCAATCGCAAGAATTGACATCGAGCGTTTCCCGAACCAAGTTCATGTCACCATTCACACCGCCAAACCCGGCATTGTGATCGGTCGTAAGGGCGCGCAGGTTAAAGTGCTCCGCACCGATCTCGAAGCGTTGTGCGGCACGAAAGTGAAAGTGGATGTCAATGAGATCACTCAACCCGATCTCGACGCGCATTTGGTGGCGAACAACATTACGGGACAGTTAGAACGACGCATCAGCCACAGCCGCGCAATGAAGCGGGCGATCTCGCAAGCGATGAAGGGCGGGGCGAAGGGCATTAAGATTCTTTGCGCCGGTCGTTTGGGCGGCAGTGAAATGGCGCGACGCGAGTGGCAGCGTGAAGGTCGGGTGCCTCTACAAACATTGCGCGCCGATATGGATTTCGCCAAGTCCGAAGCGTTGACCACCTTTGGTCGCATTGGCGTGAAGGTTTGGATTTATAAAGGCGAAGTGTTGAAAGAAGAAACGCCTGAAGTGACGGACGTATACGTTAGTGAGTAAACAAGTAGGCAGGTAAACAAGTAGACAGGTTTCCTTGTCTACCTGTATACCTCTATACCTTTTATACCTGTCTACGGAGTAATGCTATGTTGATGCCAAAACGTGTTAAATACCGCAAGCAAATGCGCGGGCGCATGACCGGCACCGAGACTCGCGGCGCGGAGATTCACTTCGGTGAATATGCGCTGCAAGCGTTGGAGCCCGGTTGGATGACTCAACGCCAGATCGAGGCGGCTCGCCGCGCATTGGTGCGTTTTATGAAACGAAAAGGGAAAGTGTGGATTCGCGTTTACCCCGATAAACCGGTGACGCAGCGTGCCGCCGAAACTCGCATGGGTAAAGGCAAGGGCGCGGTGGATCATTGGGTTGCCGTCATCCGCCCCGGACGTGTGATTTTCGAAATCGCCGGTTTGGATGAAGTGACGTCGAAAGAAGCGATGCGCCTCGCCTCACATAAGTTGGCGTTGAAGACCAAGATTATCACGCGCCGCGATCTGATACATGCGCCTGGAACAGCGGAGGCACTCTCATGAAACCGGTTGACATTCGCAATTTGCAAACCGCTGAAATTGAACAAAAACTCGACGACGCACGGGAAGAGCTATTCAAACTGCGCTTTCAGTTCACGACGGGTCAATTGACCGACACCACGCGCTTAACGGCTGTGAAGCACGACATCGCTCGCTACCAAACTATTCTGCGTGAGCGGCACTTGGCGGCAGAGCTGTCGGTGAATCAAGAGGAGAAGTAAGCTATGAACAATCGTCGCCGACTGGTTGGCAAAGTGACCAGCAATAAGATGAAGAAAACTGTCGTGGTGGAGATCGCCAGCACCAAGCGTCATCCACTGTATGGCAAGGTGGTGCGAAGCACGAAACGATTCAAAGCGCACGACGAGAATAACGAGTGCGTGGTAGGTGATGTCGTTGAGATTGTCGAGTCGCAACCGATTAGCAAAGAAAAGCGCTGGGTTGTCGGGCGGATCGTGACCAAGAACACTGGCGCGGAAATGGTCGAGGCTTAGGACATGGTTCAACAAGAATCTCGTCTGGTCGTCGCCGACAACAGCGGCGCGCGCGAACTGCTCGTCATCCGCGTTCTGGGCGGTTCGACGCGCAGGTACGGTCATGTGGGCGATGTGGTGGTGGCAACCGTCAAAGAGGCTACGCCGCAAGGCTCGGTGAAAAAGAGTGAAGTGGTCAAAGCGGTGATCGTGCGTGTATCGAAAGAATATCGCCGTGACGACGGTTCTTATATTCGCTTTGACGACAATGCGGCAGTGATCTTGGATGCCGAGAGTGAAAATCCTCGAGGCACACGCATCTTTGGACCGGTGGCGCGCGAGTTGCGCGAAAAAGGTTTTATGAAGATCGTCTCGCTGGCGCCGGAGGTGTTGTAATGAAAATTAAGATCAAAAAAGGCGACACGGTTGAAGTGATCGCCGGCAACGAGATGGGCAAGCGCGGGCAAGTCATTCGCGTCATTCGCAGTGAAGACCCGAACAAGGTGCGAGTGGTGGTGCAAGGTCTAAACATCCGCAAGAAGCACCAGAAGCAAGCACAAACCGGCGGGCGGCAGAATCTATCGCCCGGCATTATTCAATTTGAAGGTCCGCTCCACATTTCGAATGTGGCGCTGGTAGACCCGAAAGAAGATAAACCCACTCGCGTCAGTGTCAAGCGTGAGGACGGTAAGGCGATGCGCGTTGCGCGCAAGAGCGGCGAAGCGATTGATCGCTAACGCTCTGTGGATGTTGAGGAGTTATCATGCCTAGTTTGAAAGACAAGTATAAGAACGAAGTGATCCCGACGTTGAAGAATGAATTTTCATTCCGCAACGTAATGGAAGTGCCGCGTGTTTCCAAAGTGGTGGTGAACATCGGTATGGGTGAAGCGTTGGACAATGCCAAAGCGCTCGACGCGGCGGTGAACGATCTGCAATTGGTCACCGGACAAAAAGCGATGGTGACAAAAGCGAAGAAAGACATCTCCAATTTTAAATTGCGCGCGGGCAAGCCGATTGGGGTCAAGGTGACTCTGCGCGGTGAACGTATGTGGAGTTTCTTGGATCGCTTGATGAACGTGGCGCTGCCCCGTGTGCGCGATTTCCGCGGCATCCCGTCCAAAGGTTTTGACGGGCGCGGCAATTACACGCTGGGTCTGCACGAGCAGTTAGTGTTTCCGGAGATCGAGTACGACAAAATTGACAAACTGCGCGGGATGGAGATCACGGTAGTGACCACTGCGCGAAACGATGAACATGGACGACGCTTGTTGGCGTTGTTGGGAATGCCCTTCCAACAGAGAGGGAAGATTTAACGCATGGCAAAGAAATCAATTATCAACCGCGAGGCAGTCCGCAAATATAAAGTGCGCGTGCGCAACCGCTGTAAGCTCTGTGGTCGCCCGCGTGGTTACATGCGCAAGTTTGCGTTGTGCCGTATTTGTTTCCGTGAGCGGGCGTTGCAGGGATTGCTCCCTGGCGTTACCAAATCGTCGTGGTAGGAGCGAGTGAACTATGAGTATAAATGTAACTGACCCCGTCGCCGATATGTTGACGCGCCTGCGCAATGCTGTGTTGGCAGGTCATGCGACAACCCCGGTGCCGCATTCGAAACTGAAAGTGTCCATCGCCCAGATTCTCAAGGACGAAGGGTATATTGACGACTTTGAAGTGTCGGAGGGTGACGAGAAAATAAAGAATGTGATCCGCATTAAGTTGAAGTATGTCGGTATGCGCCGCGAGAAGAAGGCGGTCTTGGGCGGTTTGATACGCGTCAGCCGACCGGGTCGCCGCGTGTATGTGAACAAAGCCGATATTCCGTGGGTGCTTTCAGGTATGGGCATCGCTATTCTCTCCACGCCGAAGGGCGTGATGACCGGGCAACGCGCTCGCTCGCTGGGCGTGGGCGGCGAAGTGTTGTGCCATATTTGGTAAGCCCTTGCAGGAGGACGTAACGTGTCTCGAATTGGTCGCAAACCGGTCACACTGCCGAAAGGCGTGAGTGTGACACTTAAAGATAATGAAGTAAAAGTCAAAGGTCCCAAGGGCGAGTTGACTCGCACCTTCCGTGATGAAGTGACGGTGAAAGAGGACAAGGGCATACTGCACGTTGAGCGCAGTAGTGACTCGCGGCAGGTTCGCGCCTTGCACGGATTGACGCGCGCCTTGTTGAATAATATGGTGACGGGGGTCAGCAATGGATTCAGCAAAGTGTTACAGGTGGAGGGAGTCGGCTACCGCGCGGAGTTGAAGGGTAAAGATTTGGTGATGGCTTTGGGCTTTTCTCATCCCGTGGTAGTGACGCCGCCAGCCGGTATCAGCTTTACTGTGGATGAAAAAACTCGTCTGATCACCGTCTCTGGACCGGATAAAGAGCAAGTGGGTCAAGTGGCGGCGGAAGTTCGCGCTTGGCGTCCGCCTGAACCTTACAAAGGCAAAGGGCTGCGCTATCAAGGCGAAGTGGTTCGCCTCAAACCCGGTAAAGCAGGAAAGGCGGCATAGTCTATGGCAAATATCAGTCGTGAAGGACGACGACGGCTTCGACAGAAGCGTGTGCGTGGTCGTGTGAGTGGCACTACAGATCGTCCTCGATTAAATGTGTTTCGCAGTTTGTCGAATATCTACGCGCAGGTGATTGACGACGCGACAGGTCGTACGCTGGCACAAGCCTCTACCGTGGATAAGGATTTGCAAGCGCAAGTGGATGGCAAAAAGAAATCCGAGCAAGCGCAGATTGTGGGTAAGACCGTTGCCGAACGCGCGCTGGCAAAGGGCGTGAAGTTGGTGGTGTTTGATCGCGCGGGTTATTACTATCACGGTCGCATCAAAGCGTTGGCAGAAGCGGCGCGTAGTGCGGGCTTGAACTTTTAGGAGTGACGGATGGCAGGCAAACAACGAAGGCCTAAAGCAGCTGAACAAGTAGTAGTGCGAGATGAAGACCGCGAAGAGCTCGACGAGCGCGTGGTGGATATTGCCCGCGTGGCGAAAGTGATCAAGGGCGGTCGCCGTTTTGCTTTTCGCACGGTGATCGTCGTCGGCGATAACAAGGGCCGAGTCGGCGTCGGTGTGGGCAAGAGCCGCGCCGTGCCGGATGCGATCCGCAAAGGCACCGAACGCGCTCGCCGCAACATGAAATCTGTTTTCCTCTCCGGCACAACTATTCCGCATGAGATGGTGGCAGAACACGGTGGCGCCGAAGTGTTTTTGAAACCGGCTTCCCCCGGCACGGGCGTTATCGCCGGTGGCGGTATGCGCGCGGTGTTAGAAGCGGTGGGCGTGCATGACATCCTCACCAAATCATTGGGCAGCAACAATGTTTTAAATGTGGTGTATGCCACAGTGAAGGGGCTGTCCAAGATGAAGAGCGCCGAGCAAGAGGCGAAAGCGCGTGGCAAGGCGTTGGCTGATGTTCAGCCATTCTGGAGTCGAAAGAAAAATGGCTAACCAAAAGAAAGTTCGCGTGACACTCGTTCGCAGTATGCTCGGTTATCCGGAGCATCAACGCCGGACTGTGCGCGCATTAGGTTTAAAGAAAATGCATCAAACTGTTGAAGTATCTGATACGGTTGCGGTGCGCGGCATGGTGGCGAAAGTGTCGCACCTGTTGAAAATGGAAGAGGTCAAATAATGAAACTACATGATCTCCAACCGAACCCCGGCTCGAAGCATCGCAAGAAGCGCGTGGGTCGCGGTATCTCTGCCGGTCAAGGCAAGACGGCTGGACGCGGCACCAAGGGTCAGGGCGCGCGACAAGGCGGCGGACCTTCGCAATACTTTGAGGGCGGTAACTTGCCGAGTGTGCGCAAGCTGCCGTTCAAGCGCGGTTTCACCAACATCCACAGGATCGAATATGTCGAAGTAAATCTGGCGCGTCTCGAAAATCTTTTTGAGAAGAACGCCGAAGTGACTCCCGAATCATTGGCGAGGGTGGGCGTGATGAAAGACACCAAGACTCCGGTAGTGGTGTTAGGGCAGGGCGCATTGACCAAGCCTCTCACGGTGAAAGTGCATCGTATTTCGGAGACGGCGAAAGCGGCGATTGAGAAAGTGGGCGGCACAGTCGAGTTAATGCCGTGGGCTAAGTAAAAGGAAATTATGAAACGATCTGCGTGGCGCTATCTTTGGTCGGCAGTAGAAATCCGTAACCGGTTGTTGATCACGTTTGCCTTGTTGGTGATCTACCGTTTGGCGGCGCATGTGCCGGTGCCGGGTGTGGATCGAGCCGCCGTGCAATCTATTTTGAATCAAGGCGGTGGCGCGGGCAACTTGCTTAACTTGTTGGACCTACTGTCCGGCGGCACCGTGGGCAACTTCTCGGTCTTGGCGATGGGCGTGTATCCTTACATCACCGCGCAGATCATTTTGCAATTGCTCGTGCCGGTCATCCCGGCGCTGCAACGTCGAATGGAAGATGATCCGAAAGCGGCGAAAGAATTTCAGGAACGCTGGACATATTATCTGGCGATCCCGATGGCGGCGCTCTCGGCGATTGGGCAGATTCGCATCTTCAACAGCGTGGCGCCGGTGTTGCCGCATTTTGGCCTTGAACCGGAAAATGTTTTGCCGACGATGACGACGATTATCAGCATGGCGGCTGGCACTATGTTTGCCATCTGGCTCGGCGAGTTGATCTCCGAATACGGCATCCGCAATCAAGGTCTGTCACTGATTATTTTCAGCGGCATCGTAGCGCGTTTGCCGTCGAACATTCGTGACTTGTGGTTAGAGCCTGAGATCAGTCGTCGCCTGACACTGATTATCGCTTTTATCGTGTTGTTAGTGATCACCGTCTTTGCGATTGTGGTAGTGACGCAGGGGCGGCGCAATGTGCCAGTGATGTATCCCGGACGTCGCATGGGGTATCGGCAATCTATGCCGGTCAAAGGCACACTGCCGTTGTTAGTGAATATGTCGGGCATGATCCCGATCATCTTCGCTCAATCAATTTTAACATTTCCAGCGATCATCGCGCAATTCTTTGTCGCCTCACAAACCGAATGGGTGCGGAATTTTGCATTGGGGACGATCAACTTGTTCAGCAACAGCCGTGATCCCGGTCACATCATCATGTACTTTTTGATGGTGGTCGGGTTCTCGTTCTTTTACACCGACGTGATCTTTCAACAACAAAACTATGGCGAGAACTTAAAGAAGTCCGGCGCGCAAGTGCCGGGCGTGACCAAAGGCGCGCCGACTCAAAAATATCTTGAGCGAGTCTTGCGGCGGATCACTTTGCCCGGCGCAGTGTTCTTGGGCATAGTGGCGGTGTTACCGTTTGTGGCGGGCAACGTCTTCGGCGCGAATGCCTTCACTGTTCTTGGATCAGGTTTGTTAATTGTGGTGGGCGTGGTCAAGGATACGTTCTTCGGTCTTGAGACCGAGTTGAAGTTGCGCGGTTACGACGATGCGTTGTTAGTCCGTTAGCGAAGTTGGCGGAGGTCGCTATGCCAATGTATCTGGTGTTGATCGGCCCGCCCGGCGCGGGCAAAGGGACGCAAGCAAAAGTTTTGAGTGAGCAGAAAAATCTGGCTCATGTTTCATCGGGTGATCTGTTTCGCGATAACATCAAACGACAGACCGAACTCGGCAAGCAGGTTGAGGCGATTCTTAAACGCGGCGACTTGGTGCCGGATGATGTAACGATTGCCATGGTGCGAGATCGACTGACACAACCCGCTTGCGCGGCGGGGGCAGTACTCGACGGGTTCCCGCGAACCCCAGCGCAAGCCGTCGCCTTAAACAAAATGCTCGGCGAGTTCGGCGGCAAGGTCAACCTGGTCCCGTATATCAACGTCAGCGAAAAATCGCTGGTTGAGCGATTGACCGGACGCTGGACGTGTAAATCGTGCGGCACGGTTTTTCATCAGAAATTTAATCCGCCGAAGGTGCAAGGCAAGTGTGATAAATGCGGCGGTGAGTTGGCGCAGCGACCGGACGATCAAGAAGAGACGGTCAAGAATCGGATCAGCAAATATCTGAGCGAGACCGCGCCGCTCATTGAGTTTTATCAAAAGGCAGGGGTGATGGCAGAGTTGGACGGCGAGAAGAAAATCGAAGACGTGACGGTGCAACTTCTGGCGGCGGTGGCGAAAATTAGGTAGAGACGACCCGCCGGGTCGTCTCTACGACGATGCGATGGATCGTCTTGGTCGCACATGATTGTAATAAAAACAAAAAATGAACTGGCATTGATGCGCGAAGCCGGACGCATTGTGGCGGTGTTGTTGGTAGAACTCAACGAGCAAATTAAACCCGGCGTCACCACCGCGCAGCTGGATCGCACGGCGGCGAAAGTTTTGAAACAGCATAACGCGGTCTCGCCCTTTTACAACTACCCAAACCATAACAAAGGCCGTCGTCCTTTCCCCGGATACATCTGCACCTCGGTCAATGATGAGTTGGTGCATGGCATCCCCAGCAAACGAGTCTTGAAAGAAGGCGACATTATCAAGATTGATTGTGGCGCATCTTACAAGGGGATGATCGGTGACAGCGCGTGGACATTCGCCGTCGGCAAGATCAAAGACGACGCGCGCAAACTCTTAGAAGTGACTGAAGGCGCGTTGTATGCTTCGATTGCCGCCGCGAAAGTCGGCAACCGCAGTGGCGATATGTCATCTGCGCTTCAACAGTATGTTGAGGAACGTGGCTTCAACGTGGTGCGTGAGTACACCAGTCACGGCGTGGGGCGTTATCTGCACGAAGATCCGTCTGTGCCGAACTTTGGTGAGGCAGGCAAAGGGGTGAAGCTCAAAGCCGGAATGACCATTGCCGTCGAGCCGATGGTGTTAGCGGGTAGTTATAAAACAAAAGAGATAGGCGATCAGTGGACGGTGGTTGCCAAAGATGGCAAACTGACCGCGCACTTTGAACATACGATAGCGATTACGGAAGGGGAAGCGGAGATTTTGACCAAACTGTAAAACTGATCACTGATAACTGATCACTTAAAACAGTAATCAGTGAACAGTCATCAGTAATTGAAGTGGTATAATCTCGCGGCTTCCTTATAAGTTGTAGGAGACTGAATCATGAAAGTTAAACCATCTATTCGAAAGCGTTGCCCCAAGTGCCAAATAGTCCGGCGCAAGGGCAAAGCATATGTAATATGCGAAAACCCCAAGCACAAACAGCGACAGGGTTAATGAGGAGTTAGAAAAAATGCGTATTGAAGGTATTGACTTACCACGCGATAAACGTGTCGAAATTTCATTGCGATATTTATTTGGCATCGGTCCGAAGTTGTCGAACGATATTTTAGCGGCGACCAAGATCAACCCCGGTACTCGCGTCAAGGATTTGACCGAAGCCGAACAAACCATAATCCGCGACTACATTGGTTCGCATTACACCGTTGAGGGCGATCTGCGGCGCGAAGTGCAGTTGAACATCAAGCGGCTGATCGAGATCGGTTCGTATCGCGGGATGCGCCATCGCCGCAATTTGCCGGTGCGTGGTCAGCGCACGCGCACCAACTCGCGCACACGCAAAGGCACCAAGAAGACGGTGGCCGGTCGTGGTCGCAAGCGCGGCGCGAAGAAGAAGTAATTAGTAAGTAGGTGTAGAGACGTTGCATTGCAACGTCTTTACAAGTAGAGGAGCATTAAATGGGTCGAACCGCTAAAGGTGCTCGGCGCACCACACAGAAGAAAATCAAGAAGAGTGTCGCTTACGGACAGGCGCATATCCATGCCACGTTCAACAACACCATTGTCACGGTGACAGATCAACAAGGCAATGCCGTCACATGGGGCAGTGCTGGCACGGCGCAGTTCAAAGGTTCGCGCAAGAGCACGCCCTACGCCGCGCGTATGGCGGCGCAACAAGCCGTGAAGAATGCCATGGATATGGGTATGCAAGAGATTGATGTCTACGTGAAGGGACCCGGCCCCGGACGCGAAGCGGCGATCCGCGCGATTCAAGGTATGGGGATTCGCGTGCGATCCATTCATGACATCACACCGGTTCCCCACAATGGTTGTCGTCCGCCGAAACGACGCCGCGTGTAATTTGAGGAAAGAAATTTATGTCGAAATATATTGGACCTGTTTGTAGATTGTGCCGCCGCGAAGGCGAAAAACTTTATCTTAAGGGCGCGCGTTGTCTCTCGCCGAAGTGCGCCATCGAGCGCCGACCCTTTGCGCCGGGTCAACATGGACCCGAATCGCAGTCAAAGAAGTCGCGCACATCCGATTATGCGAATCAGTTGCGCGAGAAGCAAAAGGCGCGCCGCATCTATGGCGTGATGGAGACTCAGTTTCGCCGTTACTACAGCGAGGCTGTGCATGTCAAAGGCTTGACCGGTGAAGTGATGCTGCAGTTGTTGGAGCGACGCCTCGATAACGTGATCTACCGACTCGGTTATGCCGAGAACCGCGCCCACGCCCGCAACTTGGTGGCGCATGGTCACTTCTTGGTCAATGGTCGTCGCTCAAAGGCTGCTTCGATGACTCTGAAACCGGGTGACGTGATCGAAATTCGCAAAGGTTCACTCAACCGCACCTACTTTAAAAATTTGCCGGATGTGGCAGAGCCGCGTCAAGTGCCAAGCTGGTTGAGCCGTGACCCGGCGGCGCTTAGCGCGAAAATACTGCAAGTGCCGAGCCGCCAAGAAATTGATGCCAAACTCAACGAGCAGTTGATCGTTGAGTATTACTCACGGTAACGACTGATGACTGATTACTAACGAGTGAACAGTTGTCAGTAATCAGTGATCAGTTATTTTAGCTTCGTCCTGCAAGCGGTACGCCTAATGGTTTGCGGACGAGGAGGTTGAGACTTGAACACGAACCCTAACACTATGGTTATTCCCAAGATCGAGCGCGATGCCGTGTCGCGCAACTACGGGCGATTTATCATTAGCCCGCTCGAAGCGGGTTATGGGGTAACGCTCGGCAACGCACTGCGGCGCGTTTTACTTTCGTCGTTGAATGGCGCGGCGGTTACGTCGGTGCGGATCAGCGATGTCCTTCATGAGTTCTCGGAAGTTCCGGGCGTGAAGGAAGATACGATGCAAGTTCTGTTGCAAGTGAAACAATTGCGATTGATCTTGCACGAAGGCGAGACGGCACGATTGCGTCTCGATGTGCGCGGCGAAGGCATTGTCACCGCCGCCGACATCGTTTGCCCGGCGGAAGCCGAGGTCGTCAACCCTGATCTTTATCTCTTCACTGTGGATAACGACAAAGCGAAGTTGGAGATCGAAATGACGGTGGGGCGCGGACGCGGGTATTCTCCGGCGGAAGAGCGCGGACGTTTGCCCATCGGCGAAATTCCGGTGGACGCCATTTACAGCCCGCTCAAGCGCGTCAACTTTGATGTGCAGCGCGCGCGCGTCGGACAAAATACAAACTACGACAAGTTGGTGCTAGAGATTTGGACCGACGGCACGATCCGCCCTGAGACGGCGATGAGCGAAAGCGCGAAGATTTTGATCAATCATCTGCGCTATGTCGCCGGCGTGAGCGAAGAGTCGCTGACACCGATTGTGCCAGAGGTGGCTGCCCCGACTCTGCCGAGTGAGATTTATGAGACGCCGATTGAGCAACTTGATCTGTCGGTGCGCGTCTTCAACTCACTCAAACGCACCGGCATTACAACCGTCGGCGAAGTTCTCGATCATCTTAATCGCGGAGCCGAAGCGATGCTTGCCATTCGCAATTTTGGCGAGAAGTCGCTGACGGAACTGCAAGAGAAATTGCGCGAAAAAGGTTATCTGAAAGACAAAGATACTAAAGATAACGTGGAAGCGGAGAAACAATCATGAGACATGCAGTTAAGGGGCGCATCTTAAGCCGACCTACTGATGAACGGAATGCCCTGCGCCGCATCTTGATGACGCAGCTATTTGAGCATGGCAAGATTCGCACGACCATTGCCAAAGCCAAAGCCGTGCGCGGTGAAGCGGAAAAAATGATTACCATCGCCAAGCGCGGTATCCAATCGGCGCAAGCCGAAGGGGATGAGGCGGCGAAACTCGCCGGCAAGCTCAAGCAGTTTCACGCCCGTCAGGTGTTGGAAGGGCGGTTAGACGGCAAGAAGATTGTCAAGAAAATGTTCGACGACATCGCGCCGCGCTATCTTGAACGTAAAGGCGGCTACACGCGAATCATCAAACTGGGCGCGCGTCATGGCGATAATTCGCAGATGGTGATGTTGGAGTTGGTGGAGGAGTAAATAGGTAGGCAGGTAGACATGTAGACAGGTAAATACGTAGGCAGGTAAACACGTAAACAAGTAGATAAGTAAACAAGTCGTAACCTGTATACCTGTATACCTGTATACCTTTTACCTGTAATCTGTGGCACGTTACAAAGCAATTCTCGAATACGACGGCACGGACTTCATCGGGTTTCAGAGGCAGGTGCAAGAGCCGACGATACAAGGTGAATTGGAGAGTGCGCTGACGCGCATCAACGGCGGCATCACCGTTGGCATTTCTGGCGCAGGGCGCACCGACAGCGGTGTTCACGCCTCGGGTCAAGTGGTCGCTTTCAATTTGGAATGGCGGCACGACGAAGCGACATTGATCAAGGCGATCAACTTTAATCTGCCGCGATCAATTGCGGTGAGGCAGATCACCGAGTGCGATGAGAAGTTTCATCCGCGCTTTGATGCAAGGGGTCGCCGATACCGTTATACGATCTACAACGCGGTGATGCGGTCTCCATTGCGTGAGCGTTTTGCGTGGTGGGTTCCCGAATCGCTTGACTTGAAGGCAATGCAACAAGCGAGCGAAATGTTGATCGGGCGAAAAGATTTTGCGACGTTTGGTTCTGCGCCCATTGAAGGCGGTCACACCGTGCGCGAGGTGCGCGAGGTGCGGTGGGACGTAGTTGAGAACGAGCAACTTTTTAATTTTTATATCGGCGCGGATGCTTTTCTGTATCGCATGGTGCGGAGCATCGTCGGCGCGTTGAAGAGGGTGGGGTCGGGGGAGATGTCGCTCGCCGAGTTTGAAGAGGCGGCGCGCGCGGCGGATCGAAGTCGAAGCGGGAAGATCGCTCCGCCGAATGGGTTGTGTTTAATCGAAGTTATTTATTAGTTGGAAATTGTAGAGCAAGGTTTTATCCTGCTCGCAGATACGGAGAAGTGGTCGTGGACAAGACTTACGTTGTCAAAGGGAATGATGTTAAACATGAGTGGTTTATTGTGGATGCCGGTGGCATGACGCTGGGTCGCGTGGCAACGCGCGTGGCGGCGGTGCTGCAGGGCAAACATAAACCGACTTTCACGCCCAGCTTGGATTTGGGCGATCATGTGATCGTGATCAACGCCGACAAGATCGTGGTGAGCGGTAAGCGAATGGATCAAAAGATTTATTATCGCCACTCCGGTTACCCCGGCGGTCTTAAGAGCGAGAGCTTGCGCCAGATGATGGGCAGTGCTCGCCCGGAGCGCGCGTTGACGATTGCGATCAAAGGTATGCTGCCGCATAACCGTCATGGGCGTGCGTTGTTTAAGAAGCTCAAGGTGTATGCCGGAACGGAACATCCGCATACAGCGCAGATGCCGAAGCCGTTAACTTTTTAGGAGTTGTGATCTATGACTGAGTCTCGATACTTTGAAGGTCTTGGACGCCGCAAGGCAAGCACGGCGCGAGTGCGCCTCTTCCCCGGCGGCACCGGTGCTGTTACCGTGAACGACAAACCCGGCAAGCAGCATTTCTCGCGCTTAGGCGATTTTGAAGCGGTCAATGCGCCGTTGAAAGTCGTCGGGCAGGAAGGCAAGTTCGACATCACGATCCACGTCGATGGTGGCGGCATCACCGGACAAGCCGAAGCGGTGCGTCATGGTGTGTCACGCGCATTGCTGACTATGAATCCCGATCTGCGAAAGCCTCTCCGCAAGGCGGGCTTCCTTACCCGCGACCCGCGTGTGAAGGAACGCAAGAAGCCGGGTCTCAAACGCGCACGTAAGGCACCGACCTACACGAAACGCTAAAACGTTTTCTTTTGTTAGAGCAGACCGCGTCGGTTTCTAAAACCGACGCGGTCTTTTTTTAACACGAAGCCTATATATGCGGGCTTTGTTGATTCTTCAAGACGATGCGTTGCATCAAAACTCATCCTCCTCATCCGTCGCTTGTATTTCTTGCGCCGCCAATTCTTTCCAAACATTCATCACTTCCATTGATGCGCCTGACAATTTCAACTTCTCCGCAACTTCACCCTCTTCGTGTTTAAGTTCGGGGAATGTGAGCAACAGCATTGCCAAGTCACGCCAATCCGTTCCCGATTTTGGTTTGCCGCGCCGTTGATGATACGAGATCACTTTGCTGGCGATCAGATCGGCGGGCGCGATGACTAATACCTGAGCGATGCGTTGCGTCGCAGGCAAAGTCTCAACAGGTCTTACATCTACCAAATGCCGGTTGCCCGTCTTTTGAATTTGGTAGAGGCGATAACCTTTGCCTTCTCCAATCTCACGGACTCTTATTGCAACATGAAACTTTTCACTCAAATGATCGCGCAACTCTTGTGCCAACTCTTCAGCCCGAGTCGAGAGTAGATCAATGTCTTGCGTCATACGTGGTTCGCCCACGTACGCATTGACTGCCTGTGCGCCAAACACCGCGACATCATTACGATCTCGCAAAAATTCCAATACGGCGTTTTGGATCGTGGCGAGCGGCAAGGATTCTTGCATGGCAAACTCCTGAAAAGTTAAAACGCCAGAGTTGAACATAGTGGATATTGTATTCTCTTATTAAATTTCCTCAAAGCTCTCTGATTTGTGTATCTCCCTCAATCAGTGTATCCTAACCCGCGTCATCCTTTGGCACGACTCTTGCTTAAACTCTTTTGAAATTTGTTTTTTTGAAGTTTGGAATTTTTAGATGCTCTCTCTTTCATCTTCCCCGCTCATTCGAGCGCTACAATATATTGGATTAGTGATACTGGTGGCGGTGGCGTCGGCAACCGCATTTAGCTTGTGGTCGCCGTCATCGCTGTTGCCAGCCCGAGTGGCGCAGGAGATTTCGTTAGCGTTGGCGACTCGCGTTGGTGGAAACTCCACGCCCGCGCCGGTGACGCCGACTCGGCGCGCGCTGCCGTTGATCGGTATTGTCGCCGGACATTCGGGCCCGCAAAACGATCCCGGCGCGGTTTGCTCGGATGGTCTCACCGAAGCCTCTGTCAATCTCAACGCGGCGAACAAAACGAAAGATATTTTAGAGAAGGCTGGTTTTCGAATCGATCTACTCAATGAGTTTGATGATCGACTTGCCGGGTATAAAGCGTTGGCGATGATCTCCATTCATTCCGACTCGTGCGCTTACATCAACACCCTCGCCACCGGATTCAAAGTGGCGTCGGCAGTGTATAGCCCGATCCCGGATCGCTCGGCGAAACTCACGGCGTGTATGACCAATCGTTACGGCAAACGCACTGGCATGAGTTTTCACGCCGGATCGATCACCCGTGATATGACCGTGTATCATGCCTTCAACGAACTCGACCCAACGACTCCGGCGGCTATTATCGAAATTGGATTTTTGAATTTAGATCGCGACATACTGACGAACCATTCTGATCTCATCGCGCAAGGCATCGCCGAAGGCATATTATGTTTTGTGAGGAATGAGCCTGTTCCATAAACTTCAAACTTCAAATCCCAAAATCCCAAAAACCCAACTTCCAATCTCTAATCTCCAATCTCTAATATTATGAACAGCAAATACGGCATCCTAACCGGTCCCTCCGACCCCGCACCACAAGAACTCGATCTCTTTCGCTCGCTGGGCTTGAGCGCAGTTAAGTTGTTGTGCGGAGTTCATTCGCCCAAAGCAATTGAATCGTTTCGCAACGTGGGCGCGTACGTTCTGCAAGCGCGCATCGTCTATCCCGACATCAACAACGGGCGCACACCAGCGCAATTCGTCGCCGATAGACGGAATCAAATTGACGCTTTCATCAAAGCGGGCTTGGGCGAGTTTGAATTATTGAATGAACCGAACACTACCCGCGAAGGTTTTGGCAAGTCGTGGAATTCGGGCGATGAGTTTAACAGATGGTTCATCGAAGCATCGAATCGTCTGCGCGATATTTTTCCGGGTATCCGACTCGGCTTCCCCGGCTTGTCGCCCGGTTCTGCTAACCTCAACACGGATCCTGTAACGGGCAGAGCCTATCGTCCCGTTGGCGACGTGGAATTTCTCGACGCTTGCAATGATGCTGTGTTGAACGCGAACTACTTGGGCGTTCACGCTTACTGGAATAATGTGGATGAGATGCGCGACTTCGATCCCGGCGGCACGGGCATCGGCGGCTTGCGCTGGGTGCGTTTGTATCACGAACGTTTTCCCACGATGACAATTGCCATCACCGATTTTGCCAACATGCGCGCCGGGGTGGGTGATTACGCGCCGAATGATGATCAATGGCGAGTCATCGGCAACGAGTATGCCGAGTTCTACACGTTGTGCGCTCAATACGAATGGTTGACGGCGGCGTTCGCCCGCGTGCTGCGCGATCCATCCATGCCCGATCAAAGTTGGATGACTCCCGCTTTTGAAACGCGCCGCATCGCCGAAGGCGTGAACGCCCGACCCAACATGCCCGACCCTTCACAACTGAGTCTGCGTTGGCCCACCGACTTCCGAAGAATCACGCAACCGTACGGAATGCGCCAACTCGATTACGCCCGTTTCAGCGGCAACTATTTGCACGGTGGACACGAAGGCGTGGACATCGCCGCGCCTACTAGCTCTAACATCTATTCGTGTTTGGATGGCATGGTGATTCGCAGTGAAGCGACGAAGGGCAGTCTCAAAAACGGTTACGGCGCCTACGGTGAAGTGATCGGCGTTGAAAGTAGTGTGGCGGGTGTTGGCAAAGTCATTCTCACTTATGCCCACCTCAAACAACGATTAGCGCAAGTCGGTCAATTTGTCCGCGCCGGTGATGTCTTGGGACTCGCCGATGAAACAGGCAACGCGCAAGGATCACACTTGCATCTCTCGATGCGTATTGAAGGCATCTCCGTTTATGCCCAACTCGATTATTTAAACGCCGGACCCTATCTCAACATTGACGACGCGCCGCTGCCCCCGCCGCCGCCCGCGCCCGGTCAGCCGCGCGTGCAGTATGCGCGCACTGTGGTCTTACTGCCTCCGCCCGCCGGAGTGGATTACGTTGAAGCCGTGTTAAATGCTACATGGGAC
>Ga0163199_1000819_pt1 | contig 19575 bp, 16 predicted proteins | sample PL_2010_150m_FD_113537 | JGI IMG/M metagenome (GOLD analysis project Ga0163199, IMG submission 113537) | Freshwater microbial communities from Powell Lake, British Columbia, Canada to study Microbial Dark Matter (Phase II) - PL_2010_150m | ecosystem: Environmental > Aquatic > Freshwater > Lake ...
CCATCGGGGTAGACGATGGTCACGTCCAGGATCGCCTGAAATTTGTCGCCCATGGCGTTCAGGGCCAGTGCCAGACCACCGGCCTTGGGCTTGAGCAAATGCCGATAAGGTGATTTCTGGCGCTCGTGCTTGGCTGGCGTGAAGCGTGTGCCTTCCAGAAAATTCATCACGCTGGTCGGTATCAGGGCAAATTTCTCACAGGCCTTGCGGGTGGTCTCCTGATCCTTGCCGCGCATCTCGGGGTGCTGCTTAAGGTAGTCCTCGCTGTGGCGGCGCATGAACGGAAACTCCAGCGCCCACCAGGCCAGACCCATGATAGGCACCCAGATCAGCTGCTGTTTGAGGAAGAATTTGAGCAGAGGAATGCGCCGGTTGAACAGGTGTTGCAACACCAGAATGTCAACCCATGACTGGTGGTTGCAATTCACAAGATACCAACTGTCGTACTTCAGACTGTCGATGCCCTGCACATCCCATTGCGTGCGTTGCGTCAGGCCCATCCAGCCGCTGTTGCCGGCAATCCATGCCTCTGCAATGCGCAGCAGCAGCGGGTCCACAGCCAGGCGAATGGATCGGAACGGAAGCAGCAGTTTCACCATAGCCAGCAGCAGCAGCAAGGGCACCCAGAACAGGATGTTGAGCAGCAGTAGCGACGTGGCCAGCAGACCGCGCAAGGGGGGTGGCAAGAAGTGAAACATTTGACTTGTGGGGGTGATGACGTTGACAGAGGGTAACGATAGCGCAAAACCGTACACTTCAACTGCTTCAACTTCATATTTGCATGACCGAATTATTGGATGTTTCCTCATTCCCGCGCAGCGCCAGGCCGCTGAACAGCTATCGCAAGTACTGGGCTGCGCGCTTTGGCACGGCCAGATTCCTGCCGATGAGCCGAGCCGAAATGGATCTGCTGGGCTGGGACAGTTGCGATATTGTTCTGGTGACGGGCGACGCCTATGTGGACCATCCGAGCTTTGGCATGGCGGTGATCGGCCGCATGCTCGAAGCGCAGGGCTTTCGCGTCGGCATCATTGCGCAGCCGGACTGGCAGAGCGCGGAACCCTTCAAGGTGCTGGGAAAACCCAATCTGTTCTGGGGCGTGACGGCCGGCAACATGGATTCCATGATCAACCGTTACACGGCAGATCGCAAGATCCGCAGCGACGATGCCTACACGGCGGGCGACGTTGCCGGCAGGCGGCCCGACCGTGCCGCCATCGTTTACAGCCAGCGTTGCCGGGAGGCGTTCAAGGATGTGCCTCTGGTGCTCGGTGGCATTGAAGGCTCGCTGCGTCGCATCGCGCATTACGATTACTGGTCGGACAAGGTGCGCCGCTCCATCGTGGTGGATTCCAAATGTGACCTGCTGCTGTATGGCAACGCCGAGCGCGCCATTGTCGAGATCGCGCACCGTCTGGCGGCGCGCGAGCCGGTTCAGAACATCACCGACGTTCGGGGCACTGCCTTCGTGCGCCGAGCCGATGACGAGTCACGCCAAGGCTGGTTCGAGATCGATTCGACCAGCGTCGACGAGCCGGGTCGGGTCGAGTCGCACATCAGTCCTTACCAGACGACCAGCGAGCAGGCGGCGCAGCAGGGCGCTGCTTGTGTCAAAGAAGAGGCGATGCAAAGCGGCTGTCATCCCGGACCCGATGAGCCTGCCCCGGACTCCGATCCGGGGGGATCCATGCAACCGATGACCTGGATTGCGGGTCAAGCCCGCAATGACAATAGAGAGACCCGCAATGACAATTTGGCGGGCGGCAATGACAATTTGGCGGCCGGTAATGACGACACAACTGTCATCCCGGACTCGATCCGGGATCCAGTGCCACGCACACACTGGATTGCGGGTGCTGAAACCCCGGACCCCGGATCGAGCCCGGGGCAAGCTCTGATCCGGGGACGCAATGACAATAGAGAGACCCGCAATGACAATTTGGCAGCCCGCAACGGTGGCAGTCAGCCACTGATTTTTGTCCCCAATCCGGCGCTTTACGGCAAAGGCAGTGTGAAGGTGCCGCCGCGCGAGCGTTCGGTGATCCGCCTGCCAAGTTACGAGCAGGTCAGGAGCGATGCGGTGTTGTACGCCCATGCCAGTCGCGTGCTGCATCTGGAGACCAACCCGGGCAACGCCAGGGCGCTGGTGCAGGCGCACGGTAGCGGCGCTACATCGCGCGATGTCTGGATCACGCCGCCGCCGATTCCGCTGAGCACGGCTGAGATGGACCTGGTCTTCGATCTGCCCTATGCGCGCAGTCCGCACCCTGCTTATGCCGACGCGCAGGGCAGCCATGACGGCGCCACCAAAATCCCTGCCTGGGAGATGATCCGCTTTAGCGTCAACATCATGCGCGGCTGCTTTGGCGGCTGCACCTTCTGTTCCATCACGGAGCACGAAGGGCGCATCATCCAGAGCCGCTCTGAAGATTCCGTGATTCGCGAAATCGAAGAGATCCGGGACAAGGTGAAGGGCTTTACCGGCACTGTTTCCGACCTCGGCGGTCCGACCGCCAATATGTACCGACTGGGCTGCAAGAGCCCGCAGATAGAAGCGGCTTGCCGCAAGCCGAGTTGCGTCTACCCCGGCATTTGCCAGAACCTGGGTACCGATCACACACCCCTGATCCACATGTACCGGCGCGCCCGCGCGCTCAAGGGCGTCAAGAAGATTCTGATTGGCTCCGGTCTGCGTTATGACCTCGCGGTGCAAAGTCCCGAGTATGTGAAGGAACTGGTGACGCACCACGTTGGCGGTTATCTGAAGATTGCGCCCGAGCACACCGAACAGGCTCCCTTGACGCTGATGATGAAACCCGGCATCGGTTCCTACGACAAGTTCAAGACCTTGTTTGACAAGTATTCGCTGGAGGCCGGCAAAAAGCAGTTTCTGGTTCCCTATTTCATTGCGGCGCATCCGGGCACCAGCGACGAAGACATGATGAGGCTGGCGCTGTGGCTGAAGAAGAATGGCTTTCGGGCCGACCAGGTGCAGACCTTTTATCCCTCACCGATGGCCAGCGCCACGGCCATGTACCACAGCAACAGGAATCCGCTACGCAAGGTGACGCGTGACAGTGCCACGGTTGACATCGTGCGCGGCGACAAGCGCCGGCGCCTGCACAAGGCCTTTTTGCGCTATCACGATCCGAACAACTGGCCTTTGCTGCGCGAGGCGCTCAAGGCGATGGGTCGCGCCGACCTGATTGGCAACGGCAAACAGCACTTGATTCCAACTTTTCAGCCCCTGACGGATGGCAACTACAGCAGCGCGCGGCGCAAGAATTCGACCGCTGTCGCACTGCCAGCGAAAGCGCCGGCCAAAGGGCGCATCCTGAGCCAGCATACCGGCCTGCCACCGCGCGCGGGCGCTGCCAGGGCCGCAAAGAAGAAGGGTTGACTCGTCATCGCGAGGCCGTCAGGCCGTGGCGATCCATGACTTTGGGCTGCATGGATTGCCGCGTCGCTGCGCTCCTCGCAATGACGGCAACTATGGACTGGCGCGCTGTAGCTTGATGTTGGCGACCAGACCGCTGCCCGGGGCGTTGCTCAGGACAAAGGTGCCGCCCATGCGCAGGACGATTTTTTCCACAATCGCCAGGCCGAGCCCGGCGCCGTTGGCTGCGGTGCGAGCGGCTTCACCCCGGTAGAACGGCTTGGTCAGATTGTCCAGTTGCGCCTCGGAGACGCCGATGCCGTGATCACGTACCCGAATCAGAATCCATTTGTCGCGAGTTTTGGCCGCGATGTCGAGTACCGCCACACCGGTGTCTACCGACTTGCCGTAGCGGCCTGCATTTTCCAGCAGGTTGTTAATCACCCTGGCAAGCTCCACGGGATCGGCGAGCACCAGCAAGCCCTCATCCAGGTCCAGATTAATGCGCATATCGGTTCGGTTGCGATAGCCGAACAGACAGGTCTCAAGCACCTGCGGCAGCGCCACCGTCGTCAACTGCACCTTGTCGGGACGGGCGTAGTCGAGAAACTTGCCGATGATGGCGTCGAGTTGTGTGATGTCAGCGGCCATGTTGGCCCGCGCTTCATCGTCCGTCACGCTGAGTTCGGTTTCCAGGCGCAAGCGTGCCAGCGGTGTGCGCAGGTCGTGCGAAATGCCCGCCAGCATGATGGCGCGGTCCTGCTCGATCTTCGCCAGCTTCTGGCTCATGCGGTTAAAGCCGATATTGACGGCACGTATCTCGCTGGTGGCCACCGTTTCGTCCAGCGTGCTGGCGTCAAAGTCGCCCTCGCGCACCCGGCTCGCCGCGAACGAGAGTTCCTTCAGGGGGCGGTTGATCAGTCGCGCAATCAAGGCCGCTCCGGCCAGCGAGAGTGCCGCCGCCGTGATCAGCCAGACGATCCAGGTGCGACCCGCCGTGCGGTTGAAACGGTCCCGATTGGTGCGCATCCAGTAGTTGTCGCCATCGATGGCAAAGCCAACCCACAAGCCTTCTTCTTCGTTCACGCTGTTGGCCAGTTCGGTGCCCGGGCCAAGTCTGGCGCTGAGTTCCTGGGCAATGCGCTGGCCCAGCGCGTCGCGCTCAAAAGGCTCGAAGCGGTCGCCAGGTTCGCGCGGTACGATGCGCACACTTTCCTGCTCGGTCATGGTCTTGATGAGGGAAACACGGGCAATCGAGTCCGAGTGAATCAGGGCCGCGCGGCTCAGATTGACGAGCGAAGCCATCTGCTGCGCCGTCTGGATCGCGCGCGGCTCAAATTCAAGTGAACGCAGCGTTTGCAGCCAGGCCAGAATGCTGCCGATCAGCAGCAGGGCCAGCAGAAAGAAGGTGCGCCAGAAAAGGCTCAGGCGCCAGGGCGAGCGCAATCGGCTCACCCGGCGCCGTCAGGTACAAAAACGTAGCCAACGCCCCAGACGGTTTGAATGTAGCGCGGGCTGGCGGCGTCGATTTCGACCAGTTTGCGCAGGCGCGAAACTTGCACATCCAGACTGCGGTCGAAGGGCTCAAACTCGCGACCACGCGCCAGTTGCGCCAATTTTTCGCGCGACAGCGGCTGGCGTGGATGACGTACCAGTGTCTTGAGCATGGCGAATTCACCGGTGGTCAGCGGCAGATCCTCGTCGCCACGCTTGAGAGTACGGGCACCCAGATCGAAGGAAAACGGGCCAAAATTGACGATCTCGTTTTCGCTGGACGGTGAGCCTGGTGCCTCCGGCGCCGGACGCCGCCGCAGCACGGCATGAATGCGTGCCAGCAGTTCACGCGGGTTGAACGGTTTTCCGAGATAGTCGTCCGCGCCCACTTCCAGGCCGACGATGCGGTCCACGTCTTCACCCTTGGCGGTCAACATGATGATCGGTGTACGGTCATTGGCTGCACGCAGGCGGCGACATACTGACAGACCGTCTTCGCCGGGCATCATCAGGTCCAGCACAATGAGGTCCACGGTCTCGCGCAGCAGGATACGGGTCAGCGACTTGCCGTCCTCGGCCTGCACCACATCAAAGCCTTCCTGCGTCAGATAGCGGCGCAGCAGGTCGCGGATGCGGGCATCGTCGTCGACCACCAGGATCTTGTCGTTTCGTGCAGAGGGTTGGCTCATGAATACACCCGTGAATTTGTAACAAAGCTGATTTTGCAGTCTCGCCACGGTGAAAAGTGCAAATTTTGGTTGGTGTTGACAAGCTGTTACAAATCTTTCTCCTGTGCACAAACCAATGGGTGAACAATGGCGCCGTGGCACCCATTCAATTCCTCTTATTGTTCCCGCTCATCCTGGGCAGCGCCTGGGCGCAACCGACAGCGCGGCCGCAAACCAGCGCATCGCAGAGCTTGACGGAACAGCGTCGTGTGGAATTGCGCCAGGCCCTGAAGGCTCAAGGCGCGCAGGACTTGGCGACCCGCCCGCAGATCGCAGCCGCACCGTCACCCCATCGGCAGTTGTCGGAACAGGAGCGCGCCGACTTGCGGCGGCAACTGCGAGGGCAGCGACCCGCGAGCCAGCCGGATCGTCCCTGAGGGCAGGCGTGGGCGGCGTTGGTTTCAAAAGGAGTCGGCTTGAACAAGTTCATCAGAATCGGCGCAGCATGCGCCATGTTGGCGGGATCCGCCGCTGGTTTTGCCCAACAGACCCAGCATCCTGCGGCACAAAACATCGTGCAACTGTCAGCCACTGGCGTGGTGGAGGTGCAGCAGGACTTGCTGTCGATTGTCATGAGCACGACGCGCGATGGCAGCGACGCTGGTTCGGTGCAGGGCCAGCTCAAGACGGCTATCGACGCCGCCCTGGCAGAAGCACGCAAAGTGGCTCAGGCAGGTCAGCTTGATGTGCGCAGTGGCAACTTTAGCGTGACGCCGCATTATGGGCGGGACGGCAAATCAACGGGTTGGCAAGGATCGGCTGAACTGGTTCTGGAGGGGCGCGATTTTGCGCGCATCGGGTCGACCGCGGGGCGGATACAGACACTCACCGTGAACGCGGTTGCCTTCGGTCTGAGCCGCGATCAACGTGCCAAAGTGGAAGGCGAGGCGCAAAGCATGGCGATTGAACGCTTCAAGGCCAGAGCCACGGACATCAGCCGGAGTTTTGGCTTTGCCGGCTATACCCTGCGCGAGGTCAACATCAGCGCCAATGACCAGAGCTTTTCAGCGCGACCCCGCATGTTGGCAATGGAGGCTCGGGCCGGCCTTGCAGACGCACCCGTTCCGGTTGAGGCTGGCAAGACTTCGGTGGTCGTGACCGTGTCGGGGTCGGTGCAGTTGAAATAGGTGGCCGACCGGCTTGGGCTCAGAAGGCAGCCTGGTAAAGGGCCAGCGCATCCTCCAGTGTGACATCGCGCGGGTTGTTGACCAACAGACGTCCGATCTTCATCGCGTCCTGTGCCAGCATCGGCAAATCCTCCTGCTTGACGCCGGCAGCACGCAAGGACTGGGCATACGGCATGGTGGCCACAAGCGCGCTGATGGCGGCCACGAAGGCAGCTGCGGCCTCGTCATCGGGTGCGCCAGCAAGTGGCGGCAGGATGGAGCGGCCGAGCTCTGCGTACAACGCCTGCGCCACCGGCAGATTGAACTTCAGCACGGCGACAAAGACCAGCGAATTGGACAGGCCGTGAGGCAGACCGTAGTGACCTCCCAACGGGTAAGCCAGCGCGTGCACCGCAGCAACAGGCGCATTGGCGAAGGCCATGCCGGCAAAGAGGGAACCGATCAGCATGTTCTCGCGCACCACCGGATCCTGGCCATCGCTGACGGCCGCGCTCAGGTTGGCGTAAAGCAATTGCAGGGCCTTGATCGCCAGCGCGTCCGACAGCGGATTCTTCTTCAAGCGGGTGCTGAAGGCTTCCACTGCATGCACCATTGCATCCACGCCGGTCATGGCGGTCACCGCAGGGGGCAACCCGAGTGTCAAGCGACTATCGAGCAGCGCCAGATCCGGGTAGAGCAGGGGTGAGACCACCCCCTTTTTTTCATGACTCGGTGTGGTCAGAATGGAAATCGGGGTCACCTCGGAGCCGGTCCCGGCGGTGGTTGGCACCTGGATCAGCGGCAGGCGCGGACCCCGCGCCAGACCGATCCCGTAAATGGCGGGCAGTGCCTGGGGTGTGCGCACCAGCAGGGCCACCAGTTTGGCGCTGTCCAGAGAACTGCCGCCACCGAAACCGACAACGCCGTCAACGCCGGCCGCAAGCGCGGCCCGGACCGCCGCTTCCACCACCTGCTCCGGCGGGTCGGCCTGTACTTCGGAAAATACGGTTACCCGAACTTTGGCGTCGGCCAGGGAGGCCAGGGCACCGGCAATCATCCTGGCCTGAATCAAGCCGGCGTCAGTCACCAGAAAGACGTGCGAAATACCCAGTCCGATCGCAAGTTCGCCGAGCCGATCGGCGCCGCCCTGTTCACACAGGATCCGGGGCGCTGTTTCAAAAGAAAACTGTGACATGCCGGGTCTCCTCAAGTGCTTATTGCGCGGTCCAGCCGCCATCCATGTTCCAGGCCACGCCGCGCACGTTGTTACCGGCGGCCGAGCAGAAGAAGACGGCCAGTGCTCCCAGTTCTTCTGGCGTGGTGAATTGTTGGGACGGCTCCTTTTCACCAAGCAACAAGCTGCTTGCTTCGGCGTCTGACAAACCCAGTGCTGCGGCTTTGGCATCCACCTGTTTTTGCACCAGCGGCGTCAGTACCCAGCCCGGGCAGATCGCGTTGCAGGTAACGCCGGTGGTGGCGTTTTCCAGCGCTGTGACCTTGGTCAGTCCGACCACACCGTGCTTGGCCGTGACGTAGGCAGACTTTTCGGCGGAGGCGACCAGACCGTGCACCGAGGCGACATTGATGATGCGGCCCCAGTTGGCGGCTTTCATGGCGGGCAGGGCCAATCGCGTGGCGTGAAAGGCGCTGCTCAGGTTGATGGCGATGATGGCGTCCCAGCGCTCGACCGGGAAATTCTCGATGCGCGCCACGTGCTGGATGCCGGCGTTGTTGACGAGGATGTCGACACGGCCAAAACGCTCGGCAGCAAACTGCATCATGGCTTCGATTTCGGCCGGTTTGCTCATGTCGGCACCGTGGTAAGCCACCTGCACGCCCAGCGCTGCCACTTCGGCTGTCGGGCCCTGCACGTCACCAAAGCCGTTCAGGACGATGTTGGCGCCCTGCGCGGCCAGTGCCTTGGCGATGCCAAGACCAATGCCGCTGGTGGATCCGGTGACAAGTGCGGTTTTGCCTTTCAGCATATTGATACTCCGATTGAATTACGATGCAGGGATTATGAGACCAGTGATTTCACCATGACTGAAGCTACGCTGAATTACCTAATGTGTCCGGATGCGACGGGCGGACACCGCATGGCCTACTGGCAGTGGGGTGACGAGCAGAGTTCGCATGTCGTCGTGTGTGTGCACGGGTTGACGCGCCAGGGGCGCGACTTTGATACGCTGGCGCAGGCCTTGTGTCGTCAGGCCACGACTCCGATTCGGGTCGTCTGCCCGGACGTTGCCGGTCGCGGCCAGAGCGACTGGCTGCAAGACCCGACCGGATATCAGATTCCCGCTTACGCGGCCGACATGCTGGTCCTGCTGACGCATTTGCGCCCGACCACGCTGGACTGGGTGGGTACCAGCATGGGCGGCGTCATAGGCCTGATTTTGTGCGGTCAGCCGGACTTGCCGCTACCCGTGCCGATTCGCCGCCTGGTGCTCAACGATGTGGGGCCGGTGATGCAGTGGCAGGCGCTGCAGCGCATTGGCGAGTACCTGGGGCAGACCGGGAAGTTCGCCTCGCTGCAGGAGGCGGCAGACGCACTGTGGACGACCTCCAGCAGTTTTGGTCCGCACACGCCGGCGCAGTGGCTGGCGCTGTCAGCGCCGATGGTCAAACCCATGCCAGAGTGCCCGGCTTACCTCACGCTGCGCTACGACCCGGCCATTGCGCTGCCGTTTCGCCAGGTAACGCCGGAATCCGCGGCGCAGGGCGAGGCCATGCTGTGGCAACTGTATGACAACATCAAGGCGGCGAGCCTGTTGATTCGGGGCGCACAGTCCGATCTGCTGACGCTGGAGACCGCGCAGGCGATGACGCAGCGTGGCCCGAGGGCACGGCTGCTGCAGTTTGATGGCGTCGGTCATGCGCCGACCTTGGTGGCAGACGATCAGGTTCAGGCCGTGACCTCTTTCCTGCTGGCATAGTCACAGGCTATATCGGCGATGAAAAGACTCACAGCCGACAGTGCACCTGCGGCACCGGTGCTTGCGGCCACCGCGCAGAGCGTCGATGGACAGGATCAGGCGCTGGCGCGCGCGCGCGCTTTTGCCGAACCGCTGCTGGCCGGCGAAACGCTAGACACCGGCGAGAACATTCTTGCGCATGCGGATGCCGTGGCCGGCATTCTGAAAGGCATCGGCGGCTCGGAGGCGATGCAGACCGCCAGCTATCTGGTCTACACCTGCGATCATCTGAACAAGCCGCAAGAAGTCATCGCCAAGGCCTTTGGCAACAATTTTGCCGCGCTGGCCATGGAAACCACGCAGTTGGTGCGGGTGCAGCGCCAGGCGCGCCAGAGCCAGCTTGCCTCGGCGCGCGCGGCAGCACCGATACCGATGGCGCAAACGGCTGCGGCGCAGACCGAAAACGTACGCAAGATGCTGCTGGCGTTTTCACGCGATCTGCGGGTTGTGATGCTGCGTCTGGCATCGCGCCTGCAGACCTTGCGCTACTTTGCCGCCGCCAAGTTGCCGGTGCCACCGGGGATGGCACAAGAAGCGCTGCAGGTCTTTGCGCCACTGGCCAACCGTCTGGGCATACGCGACATCAAGTGGGAAATGGAGGACCTGTCTTTTCGTTTTCTGGAGCCCGACACCTACCGTCAGGTGGCCTTGCTGCTCGATGAAAAGCGCTCGGAACGTGAAACCCATGTGGAGTTTTTGCGCTCACGGCTGGAGGCTGAACTCAGGGCGCAGGGCATTGTTGCGACGGTGCAGGGCCGGCCCAAACACATCTACAGCATCGTGAAGAAGATGCGCGGCAAGTCGCTGGGCTTTGATCAGGTCTACGACATCCGGGCGCTGCGCATCGTGGTGAGTACGATTCCGGATTGTTACGCCGCCCTCAGTTGGGTGCACAGCCAGTTCACACAGCTGACGCAGGAGTTTGACGACTACATAGCCCGACCCAAGGCCAACGGCTACCAGTCCCTGCACACCATCGTGCGCGACGCGGCAGGACGACCGATCGAGGTTCAGATTCGCACCCAAGTCATGCATGACCATGCAGAAATGGGTGTGGCGGCGCATTGGGCCTACAAGGAAGCCGGCGTCAAGGGCTACGGTGGGGTTTCGGCCGGCGGCGCATACGACGCCAAGATTGCCGTGCTGCGCCAGTTGCTGGCCTGGGAGCGGGACTTGTCAGGCTCGCCAGGGCAGGGGGTGCTTGATGACCGGATCTACGTGCTGACGCCTGACGCTGCGATCGTTGAACTGCCGCAAGGCGCCACCGCCGTGGACTTTGCCTACAGCGTGCACACCACCCTCGGGCACCGTTGTCGTGGTGCCCGGCTGGACGGCGTCATGATGCCACTGAATACGCCGCTCAAGAACGGGCAGACGGTGGAAGTGACGGTGGTGAAGGAAGGCGGGCCGTCACGCGACTGGCTCAATGCGGAACTGGGCTATCTGGTCAGTCACCGCGCCAAGGCCAAGGTGCGTGCCTGGTTCAACGCGCTGGCGCTCAATGAAACCGTGGCCAAGGGACGCGAGGCGGTCGAGCGACTGTTGCAGCGCCTGGGCAAGACGGCCGTCAAACTTGACGACCTGGCGGAGCAACTGGGGTTCAAATCAGCGGACGACCTGTTCGAGGTGGTTGGCAAGGACGAGTTCTCGCTGCGCAATATAGAGACCGTGTTGCGCCCGCCCGAGCCGACGCCCGATGAGGGCGACCAGATGCTGCTGAAAAAGCCGCGCAGCGCCCCCGCAGGGGGCAAGAGCGGCTTGTTGGTGGTGGGCGTGGATTCGCTCATGACACAACTGGCCAAGTGTTGCAAGCCGGCGCCACCGGATGCGATTTGCGGCTTTGTCACCCGCGGCAAGGGCGTCAGCGTGCACCGCACTGATTGTTCCAATCTGCGTGAGATGGTGCGCAAGAACGGTGAGCGCGTCATCGAAGTGGAGTGGGGGCAGGCGCCGGCCAGGGAGGCCGCCGTGTATCCGGTCGATGTGGCCATTGAGGCGGCGGACCGGCAAGGCCTGCTGCGCGACATCTCGGAAGTGTTCACCAAGGAAAAGATGAATGTGATCGGTGTGCAGACGCAGTCGATCAAGGGCACCGCCTGGATGACTTTCACGATCGAGGTGTCGGACTCGGGACGTCTGCACAAAGTGCTGGCCATCGTTGCCGACCTCAAGGGCGTGCGCTCGGCGCGGCGGCGCTGAGGCCGCACCACAGGAGATTCAATGTGACTTTACCCACAGCGACCTTTCTGGATCTGGAGCAGTGGCCACGGCGCGCCGCCTTTGAGTTTTTTCGCGGCTTTGACATTCCCTGCTTCAACCTGTGCACCAGGCTCGATGTCAGCCGCTTGCGCCGGGCCGTGAAGGAGGCCGGGGTGGGCAGCATGTCACTGGCCTATCACTTCATTGCGATCCGCCTGGCCAATGACATAGCGCCGTTTCGCTACCGGCTGCAGGGCGACCGGGTGCGCGTGCACGAGCTGGTGCATGGCAGCACGACGGTGCTGCGGGATGACGATTCCTTTGGTTTTGCCACACTGGAGCATCAGCGCGATTTTGCCAAGTTTTCGCTGCAGGGTGCCTCAGCCATCGCCAGCGCACGTCAGTGCGGAACGCCGTTTGAGCCGAACAAGGACGAAACTGCCACCGTCCACATGACGACCCTGCCCTGGCTGCATTTCAGCAGCTACTCGAACGCACGTCAGTGGGGCGTGCACGACTCCATACCCAAGATCGCGTTCGGCCGCATCGATGCCGAGGGTGAGCGCCTGTGGATGCCGATTTCGGTGGAGGTGCACCACGCGCTGATGGATGGCCTGCACGTGGGCCGCTTTGTCGAAGGCTTCGAGGCTGCGCTGCAGGAGCCACAGGTTTGGCTGGCAAAGGTGTAGCAAACCAGGTTTTGTGTAAAAATACACCCATATCAAAAGGTATGGGTACCCACATGAAAACCACGATCGATATCTCGGATGCACTCTTTGCGTCATCAAAGACGCTGGCGCAGCAGCAGCAAACCACTTTGCGCGCTCTGATTGAGGAGGGTTTGCGGCGCGTCCTGAGGGATGCCCAAGCCAACACGCAACCCGTCTTCACGCTCAAGGATGCGCGTGTTCATGGCCAGGAGATACTGATGTCCGATCCACGCGATTGGCAACAGCTCGAAGATGATCACTTGTCTGAGCGTATTGTCCAGGGCGCGCCATGATCGCACTCGATACCAATGTTCTGGTCTACGCGCACCGGGCAGAGTCGGTTTTTCACGAGCGTGCATTTGAGTGTGTGAAAGGCCTGGCAGAAGGCAGTCGTCCCTGGGGAATTCCGGTGAGTTGTTTGCACGAATTCCTGTCGATCGTCACTCACCCCAAAATTTTTCGTCCCGCCAGTAGCTATGAGCAGGCGCTCGATCAGGTCGATGCCTGGCTTGCCTCGCCGGTGGCCCACATCCTGCACAGTAACGCCCAGCATTGGCGCATATTGTCGGACCTGACGCGAAAGGCCAAACTACAAGGAGGACAGTTTCACGACGCCCGCATTGCCGCTATTTGCCTTGAAAACGGCGTGTCTGTCTTGTACAGCGCTGATCGCGACTTTGGACGCTTCAAAGCCCTCAAGACGGCCAATCCGCTGCTTGATTGAGTGCCACATCTACACGACGGCTGCCGCTGATAATCAATGACACATCCACCCAGCACCCACACCTTTCTGTGGCACGACTACGAAACCTTTGGCACGCAGGTGCGGCGTGACCGGCCGGCCCAGTTTGCCGGCATTCGGACCGACGCCGAGCTCAACGAGATCGGTGAGCCGGTCATGTTGTACTGCCAACCCGCCAACGACTTCCTGCCCGATCCCGAGGCTTGTCTGATCACCGGCATCACGCCCCAGCTGTGTCTGGAGAAGGGCGTGCCGGAGTACCAGTTTGCAGCGCGAATCGAGCAGTTGCTGGCGGCGCCCGGAACCATCGGCGTGGGCTACAACACGATCCGTTTTGACGACGAGATCACGCGCTTCATGTTCTGGCGCAACCTGATTGACCCGTACGGCCGTGAGTGGCAGAACGATTGCGGCCGCTGGGACCTGCTTGATGTGGTGCGCACCGCCTATGCCCTGCGGCCCGAGGGTCTGGTCTGGCCGACCAGGCCGGACGGTAGCGCCAGCTTCAAGCTGACCGATCTGACCGCTGCCAATGGTCTGACACATGAGGCCGCGCACGACGCCCTGAGCGATGTGCGCGCCACGATTGCGCTGGCGCGGCTGATCAGGACGGCGCAGCCACGGCTCTTTGATTTTTGTTTCGGTCTGCACAAGAAGGACCGGGTCGCTGCTGAACTTGGTTTGCCCACAACGCCAGCCCAGGCCAGGCCGTTCCTGCATGTCTCGGGCATGTTCCCGGCCACGCGGGGTTGCCTGGCACTGATGTGGCCGCTGGCCATGCACCCCAGCAACAAGAACGAGTTGATTGCCTGGGACCTGGCGCAGGATCCGGGCGAACTGGCGGCTATGAACGTCGACGAGATCCGCTTGCGCCTGTTCACCAAGACCGATGCGCTGCCTGAAGGCATGACCCGTTTGCCCATCAAGAGTGTGCACCTGAACAAGTCGCCGATGGTGATGGGCAACCGGAAAATTCTCTCGCCGCAGATGGCACAGCGCTGGGGCTTGGACCTGGATGCACAGCTCAGGAACGCCGAGAAGGCGCGCGATCTGCCCGACATGAGTGGCATCTGGCCCGAAGTATTCAAGCGGGCCAAAGAGGCCCCCCCCGATGTCGATGAGGATCTCTACGGTGGCTTTGTGGGCAACGCGGACCGACGCCGGCTGAACCAGTTGCGGGAGTTGAGTGCCGACAAACTGGCGGCCTCGCGGCCGGCGTTTGACGATCCGCGCCTGAGCGAGTTGCTGTTCCGGTATCGGGCACGCAACTTTCCGCACAGCCTGTCAGAGCAGGAACAACAGACCTGGCAACAGCAGCGCGCCGCGCGTTTGCTGCAGGGCGAAGCGGGTGCCCGTACCCTGCAGGCGCTGTTCGATGAGTTGGACCGATTGGTGGAAAACGCCGACGAACAGGGCGAAGCGCTGCTGGGTGCGCTCTACGATTACGCCGAGTCGATTGCGCCGTAGTTTGAGCCCGCCCGACGGGTGTCTGGCAGCACCTGGCAGGATGATTGATATATTCGGACTTGTTGAGCGCCAGATTTCCACACTGCGCGATTGAATCTGTGGCTGAGAACACCATGTCCGAAAAGAAGCCTTTTGAAATTGCACGCGAAACGCTCAAGCAGCTTTCTGTGCGCAAGCTCGCGCCGACGCCAGCCAATTATGAAGACCTTTACAGCGAAGTCTCCGGTGTACCCGCCGAGCATGCTTTCCCCGCCGAGCGCCTGCGCAGCATCGCCCAGGAGCTACCCGCGCGCACACCCGGACAGCAAAGGCAGAAGGGCCTGCTGGACTCGGCTATCGGTCAGCTCAACTGGGACGGTGTCAAAGCGGCTCTCGTGGCCTATGGCGATTGCAGTGCGGCGGTGCCGGCGCAGGGCAACGCCAGTTTGCCGCCGCCGAGCGTGCCGTCGCCCGGCAATGGATCGCTTACTGCGCAGTCTGTGGCGACCGAGTTTCTTGAGCAGGTGGCCCGCCTGATTGAGTACGCATTGCCCGCACTCGGTAATGATGATGCCCGCTTTACCGAGCAGACCGAGACCCTGCTCAAGGCCATGCGCCAGCCCGACGCCGATGTGCTGGCACTCAAGCGGATGTTGGGCAATTTTGGCAGTCGACTTTCATTTGCGGCAGAAGACCAGGCGGAAATCAGAGGCACACTGCTCAAACTGCTGCACCTGATCATCGCGAACATTGGCGAACTCAGTCTCGATGATCGCTGGCTGCAGGGGCAAATTGACGCCCTTCTGCTTGCTTCTTCACCGCCGCTGACACTGCGTCGGCTCGACGACGTCGAGCGTCGCTTGAAGGATGTCATCTTCAAACAGACGGAGGCCAAGGGGCGGGCCTTTGAAGCGCAGGAAGAAATGCGCCATATGCTTGCCACCTTTATTGTGCGGCTCTCGCAAATGACCGAGTCCACCAGTGCCTTTCACGGCAGGATGGAAGAAAGCGCGCGCCGGATGGAGCAGGCCAAGACCCTGGCCGAAATCGCACCTGTATTGAAGGAAGTCGTGACCGCGACACGAAGCATGGCACATGACAGCCTGCACGTGCGCGACGAACTGCGCGGTATGCGGGAAAAAGCACAGGCCAACGAGCTTGAACTGGTCAAACTGCATGAGGAACTCGACCGTGTCAGCACGCAGGCACGGCATGACCCGCTCACCGGCACGCTCAATCGCAAAGGCCTCGACGAAGCGATGGAGCGAGAGGTGGCCAATGTGCGGCGCAAGGAGAGTCCCCTGTGTGTCGCTCTGCTCGATATTGACAACTTCAAGAGACTCAATGATCGACTCGGGCACGCCGTCGGTGACGGCGCGTTGGTGCACCTGACGGTGGTGACGCGCGAAGCCATGCGTCCGCAAGACACACTGGCACGTTACGGCGGCGAGGAGTTTGTCATCCTGATGCCCGACACGCCACTGGCGAGTGGCGTCGAGGCCATGACCCGGCTTCAACGCGAGCTGACCAGGCGCTTCTTTCTGACGGGCAGCGAAAAGGTTTTCATCACCTTTAGTGCCGGTGTGGCACAACTGGCGCAGGACGAAGCGGGGGCAGATGCGACCAAGCGCGCCGACCGGGCCATGTACCTGGCCAAACGCGCAGGAAAAAACCGCGTGCTGGGTGCCTGATCAAATCACTGCGTTCCAAAAATCCGGTCACCGGCGTCGCCCAGGCCCGGCAGGATATAGCCGTGGTCGTTGAGTTGACGGTCAATCGCCGCAGTGTAGATTTCCACATCCGGGTGCATCCGGCGCAGCGTGGCAATGCCTTCCGGGCAGGTCAGCAGGCAGAGGAATTTGATGGATTTTGGTTTCAGCGCCTTGACACGGTCGATTGCTGCGACCGCCGAGTTGCCGGTGGCCAGCATCGGGTCGACCACGATGACGTCACGTTCCTGCGTGTCCTTGGGCATCTTGAAGTAGTACTCGACCGCCTGCAGGGTTTTCGGGTCACGGTACAGGCCAATGTGGCCGACGCGCGCGCCCGGCACCACTGTCAGCATGCCGTCCAGAATTCCGGTGCCGGCACGCAGAATCGACACCAGCACCAACTTTTTGCCGTCAATCATTTTGGCGCTCATGGTCTCCAGCGGCGTCTCAATTTCGACATCCTGCGTCGGCATGTCGCGCGTCACTTCGTAGGCCATCAACATGCTCAATTCGTTGAGCAGGGTGCGAAAGCTGCTGGTGCTGGCATCCTTCCTGCGCATCAAGGTCAGTTTGTGTTGCACCAGCGGGTGGTCGATCAGGTGGACGTGTTGGCTGCTGATGTCTGGGTGGCTCATACTGGTCTTTCTCAAAAAGTACAATCGATGCGATAGCGTAACGAAATTTTGAGGGATTTTCCGTGGCAGGACACAGTAAATGGGCGAATATTCAGCACCGCAAGGGACGCCAGGACGAAAAGCGGGGCAAGATCTGGACCCGCATCATCCGCGAAATCACGGTGGCAGCCCGTGCTGGTGGTGGCGATCTCGCAACCAATCCGCGCTTGCGCCTGGCGGTTGATCGGGCCAAGGCCGCCAATATGCCGGCCGACCGCGTCAAGTACAACATCGACAAGGCCACGGGCAACCAGGAAGGCGTGACTTACGAAGAAATCCGCTACGAGGGCTACGGTATTGGTGGTGCGGCGATCCTGGTGGACACCATGACTGACAACAAGGTCCGCACGGTGGCCGAAGTGCGCCATGCTTTCAGCAAACACGGTGGCAATATGGGGACCGAAGGCTCCGTCATTTTTCAGTTCAAGCATTGCGGCCAGCTGATTTTCGCGCCCGGCACGAACGAGGACAAGGTGATGGAAGTGGCGCTGGAGGCGGGCGCGCAGGACGTGATTAGCGACGATGACGGTGCGATTGAGGTCTTGACCTCCTACGCCGACTTTGAGACCGTCAAGAACGCCATGGAAGCAGCGAGCCTGAAGCCGGACGTGGCAGAGGTCACGATGCGCGCCGAAAACCCGATTCAACTCAGCGCGGAGGACGGCCTGCGAATGCAGAAACTGCTTGACGTGCTCGAAGAACTCGACGACGTGCAGGAGATTTACCACAACGCCGAGATGGACAGCGAAGCCACATGAAAGTCCTGGTCATCGGTGGCGGGGGGCGTGAACATGCGCTGGCATGGAAATTGGCGCAGTCGGCCAGGGTGGAGAAGGTCTACCTTGCACCCGGCAATGCCGGCACTGCGGTGGACAGCCGATTGGAGAATGTGAATGTGACCGCGATCGAGGAACTCAGTGCCTGGGCGCTGGCCAACAAGATCGCACTCACGGTGGTGGGGCCGGAGGGTCCGCTGGCCGCTGGTGTGGTGGACGAGTTTCGCAAGCATGGCTTGCGCGTATTTGGACCGAGTCGCGCCGCCGCTCAGCTGGAGAGCTCCAAGGCATTTTCCAAAGCCTTCATGCAGCGCCACGGCATTCCGACGGCCGACTATGAGACCTTCACCGAGGCGGCTGCGGCGCACGCCTACCTTGATCGCAAGGGCGCACCGATCGTGGTCAAGGCCGACGGCCTGGCAGCGGGCAAGGGCGTCGTGGTGGCGCTGACGCTGGAGGAGGCGCATCAGGCAGTGGATTTCATGCTCGGCGGCTTGCCGCAGCCGGGTCAGGCTGGCGCGCAAGTGCCGCGCGTCGTGATTGAAGAATTCCTGACGGGTGAGGAGGCCAGTTTCATCGTCCTGTGTGACGGCAGGAACGTGCTGCCGCTGGCGACCAGCCAGGATCACAAGCGCTTGCTCAACGACGATCTGGGCCCCAACACTGGCGGCATGGGAGCCTACTCACCGGCGCCGGTGGTGACGCCCGATGTGCATGCTCGCGCCATGCGAGAAATCATCTTGCCGACGATCCGGGGCATGGAAAAGGACGGCATTCCGTTCACCGGATTTCTGTATGCGGGCTTGATGATTGACGCCAGCGGGCGCCCCAAGACGCTGGAATTCAACTGCCGTCTGGGTGACCCCGAAACGCAGCCCATTTTGATGCGCCTGAAGACCGATCTGGTCGAGGTGTTGCTGGCCGCCACCGAGCCCGGTTTGCATGGACGTCTGGATGATCTTGAATTGCAGTGGGACCGGCGTACCGCCCTGGGCGTGGTGCTGGCAGCGCAGAATTACCCCTTGCAACCGCGCCAGGGAGACCTGATCACAGGACTGCCCGAAGAAGCCGAGGACGCCGTTGTCTTCCATGCGGGTACGGCTCTGAAAGATGGGAAGCCCGTGACCGCCGGCGGGCGTGTGCTGTGCGTCACCGTGCTCGCCGACAACGTCAGGCAGGCTCAGCAGCGTGCCTATGAAGTGGCGCTGGCCATTCATTTTGAGGGCAAGCAGTATCGTACGGACATCGGCCATCGGGCTGCCAGGAGTTGATATTCTCTATGCCGGCAATCGAGTATCAAAAGAGCCTGAAGGAAGTTGCCAGCGCGGATCCAGCTGAGGTGCGCCGCTACCTGATGAACTTGCAGACCCGCATCACGCAAGCGGTTTCAGAGCTGGATCGGAAGGCGTTTGTGGTTGATGCATGGCAAAAGCCGCCGACCGAGCCACTGCAGGGCGACGGCATCACCATGATTCTGGAAGGCGGCGACTTGTTCGAGCGCGCCGGCTGCGGTTTTTCGCATGTCAGAGGTCCACATTTGCCGCCGTCCGCCACGCAGCACCGCCCGGAACTCGCCGGCGCATCGTTTGAGGCGATGGGTGTCTCGCTGGTGTTTCATCCGCGCAACCCTTATGTGC
>Ga0163199_1000820_pt1 | contig 19566 bp, 13 predicted proteins | sample PL_2010_150m_FD_113537 | JGI IMG/M metagenome (GOLD analysis project Ga0163199, IMG submission 113537) | Freshwater microbial communities from Powell Lake, British Columbia, Canada to study Microbial Dark Matter (Phase II) - PL_2010_150m | ecosystem: Environmental > Aquatic > Freshwater > Lake ...
GCCTTGCAAACGCCGCGCTCACGCTCGCAAGGTTTCCCGCGCCATAATCCACTAAGCCTATTTTCATTCAAACCAATCCAACAACTAATGCTTCCAGCAATCTTTCCGCAACGCCTGAATACTTTTTCTCTTGTTTTGCTCGTTCAACTTTGACTAAACTCGAAATTTCGACCATCTTGCCGCGGCATTCGCAGGCTCGATAAACTCCACCTTCAATTTCAGGCGCAACGCCGTTGACTCCGCTTTCAACTATTCTTGCAAGCAACTCGAAATCGCTTTTTGCAACTACAACCGCATTCTCTAGGCCCGCGACTTTCTGCAAGAGCTTCTCATCTGGAAGAAATGCAATTGCAAGCCCGTTTGCACTGGCAAGCGAAAGCATTTCAAAGTCGCTTGCAGAATCGCCTATTGCGATTGCCGCACCGCCAGTCGCCAGACGCCCCACTATTTCGGCTTTTCTTTGCGTTCGCACTACCTTGCTGGCGTCAGTAAGGCCGGTAATCCTGCCTTGCTCTTCGTCCAACACTGTTGCAAAAACGCTTGACCGCGGCAATGCACAACGCTTTGCGAGCGCTTCAACTAGGCGCGACGGCGAGCAGCTCACGACGAACAAACGTTTCGAAAACTGCGCCAAGAATTCTTGCGCGCCGCCAACCAGGGAATAACCCGCGCCGATTTTCTGTAGCAATTCAATTGTAGCGGGCTTGCCGATTGAGTTTAGCAAACCGAAAACTGCCGAATAATCTTGCGCGGGAGTCATTTGTTCGAGGGGAGGCAAAAACGCGGAATACTTGGCGAATACTTTCACTTCTTCGCGAATTAGCGCGCCAGCGGTTTTGCTGCCGAACTGTTGCGCCTTGACTCCGATTGAAAAAATTGCCAGCGCGTCAGCTAGCGTGCTTGCGCCAAGCCCGGCGCGCATTCCTGCAGCAAGTTCTGCGAAAAAACCCGAGTCAATGCCAGAAAAGCCTTTAATGCTTACTAGAGGCAACAACACGCCGTCAAGGTCGCAGAACACTTTGGCGTTCACATTCGCATTGCGCGTTTTATCCACGCATCTTCGCCTCCGCTCCTGTTCCTTTAAGGCCAATTGTCTTGCCGGCCTTGGCCGGGCAGCGGCTAATGCTTTGCCGCAATGCTTCTCCAAATGCCTTGAAAACGGCTTCCCAAGCGTGGTGCGCGTCCTGCATTTGCACTAGCGCTTTCGACTCTATCACTAAGTTTGCGCCCGCGCCTATTGCAAACCCTTCAAAAAACTGCTTGAGGCTAGACGACTCGAGGCCTTCAACAGTAGGCGCGGCAAGCCCCTCGGAGTATTGAAAGAAGCAATAAGGACGGCCGTCGAACGCAAGCGTAGCGCACGCCAGCCCGTCGTCGAACGCGACTTGAAAAAAACCGCGTTGCTCTACTCCGCCAGCCTTGCGCTGGTCGAGCATCTCGCGTACCGCCGCGCCCAGCGTTAGCCCTACGTCTTCGCACACCACGTGCGCAAACTTTGGCGCGCCAGAAGTTTGCTCGAAGCGCGCCGAAATTTTCAACAACGCCCTTGAAGCAACGCCGTAAAGCATGTGGTCAAAAAAAGGCAGGCCAGTAAGAAAGTCTTTCGAATAGGCGTCCTGCGCGCCGTTAAGCCGCCGCGCGTCTATCGTCACGCTCACCTTGCTTTCGCTAGTAGTGCGCACTGCTTGCACAACGTCTTCAGTCTTGCCGGCAAACGCCAGCCCTAAATTGTTCATTCTCACTAAATTCACCCCTTGAATTCTCTAACATCTTGAGCCTCAGCCTGAGACAAATCCTGTGCCCGTCAAACCCTTCAGCAGTCGAAATTTCCTCGACTATTTCCGAAAGCGACCTTACGCCTTGTCCGTCAACCTCGGCAAACTGAGTTGCTTTGAGGAAAGTCTGGACGCCTACTGGCGAGTAGGCCTTGGCGCCTTGGCCGGTTGGCAGCACGTGGTTGAGCCCAATTGCGTAGTCGCCAAAAGCCTTGCAGTTCCACTTGCCAAGAAAAACTGTGCCAGCGTTGGTAAGCTTGGCCTCAACTTCACGCGGCTGCTTGGTAATCACTTGCAAGTGTTCGGGCGCATACTCGTTGGCAAACGAAATTGCCTCGTCGAGAGAATCTACTAGAACTATTGCGGAGTACGCCTTGAGGGAATCCAAAATGTCTTGCTTTCGCTCTCTCTCAAGAACTTGCCGCCCTAACTCTAGAGCCGTTTGCTCGGCAAGCTTTCGCGAGGGAGTTACCAGCACTGACGCAGACGACTTGCCGTGCTCGTTGGCAGAAATCATGTCAGCGGCAATCAAGCGCGCAAGTCCGCCCTCGTCCGCCAAACCTTCCGAACCATCGGGCTCTTCCGCGATTATGAGCACTTCGCTTGGCCCTGCAGGCATGTCGATTGCAACGCCCTCGCTGCTTGCCGCAAGCTTGGCCGCAGTAACCAGCATGCTTCCCGGCCCGGCAATCTTTAGAACCCGCTTTATCGTTGCAGTTCCAAACGCCATTGCGGCAATTGCGGCAGGCCCGCCAATCCTGTAGACTTCGTCCACGCCGCACTCTTTTGCGGCAACAAGCACTTCTGCACAACAGTTCTTTGCAGGCACGCAGGCAACAACGCGCTTTACGCCGGCAATCTTTGCTGGAACCGCAAGAATCTGCATTACCGTAGGGTACGGGGCGCTTCCACCCGGCACGTACAAGCCAACTGAATCAAGTGGCGTCCACTTTACCCCGGCACGAACCCCTTCGCAAATTTGCGTTTCCCAGCGCATTTGGAAAGATTCTGCCTGTGCTTGCGCGAACTTTCTCGACAAAACAATTTGCCTGCGGATTATCGCTGCCCTCTTTTCGCCTACTTGTGCGTAGGCCTCGTCAAAATCTTTTTTCGAAACCCGCAGCCGCTCCGGAGTAAGCGAAACCCCGTCAAACTGCGAGGCGCAGCGCAGAAGCGCAACGTCGCCTTCCTTCTTGACGGCGTCGATTATCGGCCGCACTCTCTCCAAAGCGTCCGGGTAATTGTTAGCGCATCTAGCCATCACGCGCGCCTTCTCTTCCTTGCTTGCTTTTTTCCACTCCACCACGCTGATAATTTCGCTCAACTCAAACTACCCCCATTGCTGTTCTTGCTGTTCTTGCTGTTCTTGCATTTCTGAAAGCTCGCAAGACTGCCGTCCACTCTTTTCTTCCCGGAACGCGCAAGGAAACCAGCCCGCGCGCGGACTTTTTGACTCGAAATCCCTGCCGCTGGAGACGCGCAAACAAAACTTCAGGATTTTCGCAGCGCAAAAGCACGAAGCTCGTCTTTGACGGCAAGACCTCAAAACCAAGTACCGAAAGACGCGAGCAAAACTGTTTCTTGAGCTTAGAGAACTTTGAGAGCATTCTTGAAAACGCCTTTCGATCGGCAAGCAGCGCAATTGCGCAAGACTGCGCGAATATGTTGACGCTCGTGTCAAGGCAGGCCATTCGGACTTTGTCAAGCAGCCTCGCAGTTGCAGGTTCTGCTATCAAATAGCCTAAGTACGCTCCGGCCAGGCCGATTTTTGAAAGGCTGCGCAATACTATCACGCGCTCACGGGTGCAGGCGAGCTTGGCAAAAGTCTTGCCGCAGTATTCAAAATAACACTCGTCAATTACCAGAATTCCTTTAAAGAAAGCTACAAATTGTTTGACAAATTGCGGAGAGAGAAGCTCGTTTCCAGTAGGGTTGTTGGGACTGGCAATCCAAACTATTTTTGCCCCGCGCGCCTTTCGCAGTAACGCCTTCTCGTCAAGCGAAAAATCCTCGCGAAGGGAAACGCGCACGACTTTTGCGCCCAAAAACGAGCTAGAACTTTCGTAAACCGGGTAGCAAGGCTCTACAACAACAACTTTGTCGCCCGGATTAATGAACGCCCTTGCAACAAGTTCTATTGCTTCGTTGCCGCCGTTGGTTGCAACCACGTTTTGAGGCCGCACTCGACAATACCTTGCTAGTGCCTTGCGAAGCTCGCGCTGGTTGGGGTCGGCGTAACGGTTGACTCTCGAAAGGCCTTTTGCAACTGCATTGCAGCACGCTGATGGAACGAATGGAAACTCGCCAAACGACAAGTTCTCGCCAAGATATTGCACTGGCTCTGAAAGCCGCAGGGCCTGCCTGCGCGCTAAAGACTCAATCATTTCTGGCCACCACCCATAAGCAATGTTGCACGCCGTATTTCCGAAGCGAAAGAATAGGCCGACTCGGGATTGGAAATAAGTACAGCGCTGGACTGCAGCAGGCACTCGACTTCCTTTAAGCCATTGTCAATGAGAGTAGCGCCAGTGCTAGTAATGTCAATTATCGCGTCTGCAACTCCCGCACCAATGCTTGCTTCAACTGCGCCCTGCAAAGGAATCACTTGCGCTGAGATTTGCCTGCTGCGCAGAAAATCTTTGGCCAGGCGTGAAAAGCTCGTTGCAATCCTCTTTCCATCAACGTCTTGCGCCGTGCTTACCCCATTGTTGGCTTTCGCCGCCAAAACAAGCCTGCAAAAACCAAACGGAAGGGACGCAACGCGCACGACTTGCGCGCCCGATTCGGCAACAATGTCCGCGCCAGTAATGCCCAAGTCGGCAAAGCCGTTCTCGACGTAGTAAGGCACGTCTGAAGCGCGGATAAGCACGAAACGAAACTTGCCGTCCGGCGAAACTGAAAAATAGCTGCGCTTATCGGTTGCGCAAAAGCCCAGCGCTTTTGCCAATTCCCACGAAGGCGGCGCCAGCCGGCCCTTGCTCGGAAGAGCGATAGTGAAGAAGACTCCTTGCCATTGTCAAAACCCCGTGAACTAAACCTGAACAAGAATATAGTGAAGCCGGCGCTATTTAAAGCTTTCCCACTTTTTTCCCACCTGACAAAGCAAGAAAAACACGCCCTAAAGTGCATTTGAAAACAAGGAAAACTAGAGCTTGGAGAAGCTTACTGAAAGCGCGCCTGCTGAAATGAACTTTTTCTTTAGCTTTGCGTGGTCGCTCACAGAGTTTGCGCTGCACACGACCTGCCATTCAGCAGCCCTGCCGCGGGAAAGCGAGCGCGACTGGGAAGAGACGAGGTCGCCGCCGCTAGACGCGAGGACTTGCGCCATTTTCGCAAGGCTTCCTGGCGAGTCGCCAATCGCAATCCGGATTGAAACGAGCGCCTTCTCGGAGCTGGGCGTAAGAATCAAACGCTGACCCGGTTCGTCAAGACTCAACAAGACGTCAGAGCCTGGCTTGAGGTTGAGGAACTCTCGCAATGAAGACGGCAGCTGGAGCCGGCCCTTGGAATCTACTTTCGCAATCTCGGTTCGAGACATAGGAAATAATAGAGAAAGAAGGTAGAAAAAGGCGTTGGCGGAATAAAAAGGCAAACAGCCGTAAAGAGCGATTATTCACGCAATTGCCTTGGTTTCTTCGCAGGCCCTGATTTCGCTTTTTGGCGTCATCACTTTGTCAACTCCGGTAAGCGTTTTTGCCGGCCTGTTGAAAGCCGCAACGTAAGTACGAAGAACAGGCTCGGACACAGAAAACCCTTCTCCCGACAGCAAGCATTTTAAACAAACCAGACAACGTTATTGCGGGTGATTGAGAATGCCACAACACTATCAGGCAAGAATAGGCCGCATAAAATCGTTTCTGCACATTGACCAGCCGGTCACGCACAGCGCTTCAAAAGGCACGATAACCTTCAAAACCTACGCGAAGAACTACAACGCGCCACAAAGCGTTCTCGAACAGCTCAAGCCGCTGGTAAGCACCCATTACGCTGTCCAACACCACGGGCTTGGCCCTGAAGAGTTGAGCATTGCCCTAAAATTCTTAACGAATGAACGCCGCGTGATAGTAAAATACTCGCCAAAATCTGAAAAAGCGAAGGAAATCGCCGGTCATATTATCGATGCCGTCAGGCACCACGATATTGTCGTGACGGAGAAATAAGCTCCCGGCAAGCGCGCGACACCCAAAACACTTACCCGTAGAGCCTGATTCTCAGCGCGCCTTCCAGCGTTCTTCTCGTCAGGCTTCTTCTTTCCCGCCTAGATTTGCCGCAGGTAGTCGGCGTTTATCGAGAGCCAGCTGCAAGCTGGTGCACTCTTCCGTTCATGTTACCAACTGGAACACAACACGGAACAGACCAAAAAACGGTTGCGGTGGAAACGACTACCTGCTCGCGGGAAGTTCCATTAACCCGGCGTCTAAAAGGCCGTGGACCAACGTGTTTTGACTTTGTTTCGCAGACCTTTTCCTATAGAGCCGGATAAGCACGTCTTGTTCCTTAAAAGGCCCCCGGGTTTCCAAAGCAAGGGCGTGAACGGCTAAATGATTCCAACCAATGCGCTTCGCAAAATGCTGGATTTCCTGCTGCAAATCGATTGTAAGTGGTTTCGGAAACTTTGCTTTTCTGGCAGGCTCAAATCCCAAGGTTACTCTCACTTTTTCGCGTGCCTTTGCCGGATGCTGGACAAAGCCCCGCGCGTTGTATCCGTGCTCGCGCATTACGCGTATAAATTGTTCCACCATTTGTTTCCGCCTCCCTTAGCGTCCTTGCGTTACAAGACATTTTGCTTCAAGGTTAATAATAGCATTCATTTCAGGTTCAGAAAAGCCGCCATTGCCTCGCCGATCTTTGCCAGCGCGATTCCGCCAATTATGGCCTGAACCAGCCCCGAGGCGCTCCGCGCGAATAACACGAGGGGCAAAACGGCGAAACTGCGGTAAGTGATGAGCATTCCGGGAATTCTTGCAACCGCCCTGTAGGCCACCCTAACCAGCCCGCCCCAAACTCCGCGCCCAATAATGCTTTTGCTTGCAAGCCTTGTTTCACGCCCAAGCCAAAACAACGCCGAGAACGAAGGGACAGGCGAAGTATAGGAACTTGCGCCTACCGCCCGGCCCTCAAGAAGAACAAGTACAAGTATTGCTGTGACTGGAAGCGAACTGCGTTGAACAGCACTTGCGGCGTGTCGAGCACGTTGTAGGAGAAATAGTAGGCAGTATTGCGCAGTGGAGTGTTAAGGCGGATTATTGCAGGGTAAGAAGGCGACGAGGGTTCTTCGCGTTCTTTCGCAGTTGCAATCACGTCAGAGCCGCGCACTGGAAGCGCCTCGACAACCTGCCAGCCGTCAAAGTGGAAGCGCCCAATGCCGTTGAAGGCAGGGTCTGTTTTTGTCGGCGCGAAGATTCCTGAAAGCACATGCCGCCCAAGGGGCATCGCGTCCTTGCCAGGGCCGGTTATAATTGCGGGCACCACTCCGGCCATTCCAGCGTCCCATCCGTAAATCGAGCCATCAAGCTGCGACAGCGCGCCGCCCTCGCCAATTACTATCAAGCCCGCCCCTTTAGCCAGCTCGCGCGAGACTTTCTCGCGCTCTGCGCGCTCTAGGTATCTTCCCTCGTCGTCGTCAAGCAGGACTATTACTGCACAGCCTGCAAAAGAGTCGTTGGAAGTAGAGGCGTTTACCCACTTGCTTTGAATAAAGACGGTCTTGCCCATTGCAGAAAAGTTGCCGAAAAAGTTTCCCGAAAAGCGTTCGTTCTCGTTGCCGTAAAAACAGGCCGAAAGGTTGGAAGGAATTACTGAAAGAACGCCTTGCTGCACTCCGCTGGCGTTGAAAGACGCGTTGCCGTTGACGCCCAGGCTGCCGGAAACGTTGACAACCCCGCCTTGCATGTTGACGCTCGCGCTGCCGTTAAGCCAGTCAAGGCAGCCTGCAAATACTAATGCAAACAACACGAGCAGGAAGGCAAAAGCCTTTCGGTTTAGTTTCACGCTTTTTAGCACCAAATCTTCTTGTAATTACTTTTTTCCCCCAACCACTAGAAAAAGGTATTGACTCGCTAAAAAGTCCCAGCTCTCGCAGCCTAAGCAGGCTAGAATTTCGCGCCCAACGGCTGTTTATACGTCAAAACGGCGTGCGGAAGATCTGGGAATCGTCCCAAAAGGAAATTTAAGGCTGGAGGCGAAACTAGCATGAAAGTTCCATTGTCGTGAACAACGGCGGGCGGCTCACGCCTCATCCTGACGGCGTCCGCAATCTCGCTAAGGCGGGTTCTATCCAAAATACCGGGATTCCCACCGCTCTTGAACAACGTAACCGCGTGCAAGGTTGAAGTTCGGTCGGAAGCCGCAAGTTTACTCGCCATATTTTTGAGTCTTTCGACCAAATCAGCCCGCGACACCTCCCCTCCAGATTCTTGCAAGGCCGCTCGAGCAATAACTACAAAGTGTTCGTCTTCGACGAATCGTGCTTCAACAAGAAGGTGCTTTAAAGAAGGCAATGGTTTTGGCATAGCTTTTTCACGCTTCAACAATCTTCACAAATCTCTAGACAATTCGGCTTGCAGGGCTATTTATTAATTTCCGCTGGCTTAATAGCGAAAAGGCGCGTTGCTTGCGCGCCGCAATTGGTGAGAATAATGCAGAAGAAGGACGATTTTGTTGTCACTCCGTGGGAAGTTGCTGGAGACGTTGACTACGACCGGCTTGTCGAAAAGTTTGGTACGCAGCACATTACGCCAGAGCAGGAAAAGCACATTGAGAAAAAGGCGGGAGCAAAGCACTTTTTGCTTTCGCGAAAGATTTTCTTTTCACAGCGCGACTTGCAGGCTTGGATTGCACAGGCAGAGAAGGGCGACAAGGTTGCGCTTTACACCGGACGCGGGCCAAGCGGCAGCACGCACTTGGGGCACCTGGTGCCGTGGCTGTTTACAAAGTACTTGCAGGACGCTTTCGGCTGCAATCTTTACTTCCAGATGACTGACGATGAAAAGTTCTTGTTCAAGGACGGCTTGACGCGAAGGCAGAGCCACGAGCTTGCAATGGAAAACGCTCTCGACCTCATTGCGCTTGGCTTTGACCACAAAAAAACTAAGATAATAATTGATACGGACGCAATCAAGCCGCTTTACCCCTTGGCGCTCGAAGTGTCAAAAAGAGTTACTTTAAGCACTGCAAAAGCCGTTTTTGGCTTTACTGACCAAAACAACATTGGCGAGATATTCTTCACTAGCGTTCAAAGCGCGCCGGCGTTTCTGCCAAGCGAAGAACTGCGCAACGAAACGGGCAACGCCAAGGCAAACGTGCCAGTGCTGATTCCGTGCGCAATAGACCAAGACCCTCACTGGCGCATCACGCGCGACGTTGCAGACAAGCTGGGCTACCCCAAGCCCTCGGCCATCCACTGCAAGTTCATGCCGTCCCTCAAGGGCGCCGGCAAGATGAGCGCTTCAGACCCCGACTCTAGCATTTACACTACTGATTCGCCAGAGAAGGCAGAAAAGAAAGTGATGCGCGCGTTTACCGGCGGGCGCGCTACAATTGAAGAGCAGCGCAAGCTTGGCGGCAATCCCGACATTTGCAGCGTGTGCCAGTACTTGAAGTTCTTTTTCGAGCCGGACGACAAGAAGCTAGCGCAGCGTTTTGAGGACTACCGCAACGGCAACATTTTGGACGGCGAGAACAAGGCATACTTGGCTGAAAAAGTCAAGGACTTCCTCAAAGAGCACCAGCGAAAGAGAGAACAGGCGCGAAAGGTAGTTGACAAGTTTCTTTACGCGCCTTAAGCCCGTTGCTTGTAGAAAACGACGCGCACTTTTGAAGGGCGAACGCTCCGCGCATCTCTCATCGTTGGCGTCACTCCGCTGAAAGACAGCGCACCAGCTCTACGCATAATCTCGTAGTTCAGCCCGCTGGTGGACGCAATTTCGTCGCATTTTTGATCCAGCGCACGGCGTATTTCTGCCCAATTCTCGTGAAAAACCTGGTTCATTGCAATAGTGTGCACCGCACTCAAGAAAGGCGTCTTTGACAAGTCGGCGCCAACCCCCTTTCCAGTGCTTGCGGAAAAGAAACGCACAAGAGGCGCGCGCCAGTCCTCCAAGTCCTGCTGCGCGGCGTTAACAGCGTCTTCGACAATTCTCGCCTTTTCCGGCCGGACATAAACCTTACTGCGCTTCAGCTTGCCAACCATTGCAGTGTTTCCCCAAAATTTTAGTCCCGCGCCAGTATTGAACCCTCGGACAGAAAACTGGTCCATCACTGCGCCGATTACCTGCTGGACTGAGGCCGTAAGCTGTGCGCCGTTGGGCGTTTGCTTGACGCCCCAGAACTCGCCTACTGCTTCCCATCCCTCGAGCTTTTTCCGGCCTTGCATTCTTCGGATTGGGCCGTGGGCGCCCATCTTATCCAATTCGCTGACTGCAGGGTTTTCGTGAAACGCTGAGTGGAGGCGCAGCGCCAACTTTTTTGCAGCTTGGAACGGCATGTGAAACACCAACAGCTAGAACACGGCGCAATAAATATTATTGCGCACATGGCAAACGACTAGAATTAGTATAGTTTTTCTACAAGAAGCTTGCGCGTCTTTTGGGCCCAAGCAGAGGCTTGCCGGTAGTCGCCTTGCACTGCGGCGTTGCGGCCGACTTTAAGCATTTCTTCGGCTTGCGCCAGCACTACCTCGTCAAGCTTTGCCAATCGCGCGTCGGAAATCGAGTGTTCTAGTTTTGCAAGCACGACTTTTGCTTCTTGGGGAGAGTCTGCAAAAGACGCGTCTGACAAGCCGGCGCGGTCGAAAACAAGCATCTTTTGGGCCGCACGCTTTGACTCGACGTCGACTGACTGCGCGGGCGTGCCTACCAAGACAAGCTTCTCCAACTTGGGCTCGGTTTGCTGCGCCTGCTTTGAGGCTTGAACTCGTGGTTTAAACATTGCAGGCGCCTTGCTGAAAACTTCGGCAGCAACTTTGCCAAACAAAAACGTGCTCCTCTTGATTGTGAAAGAAACCGAATGCAAGACAAGCATTAAGGCTTGTTCGAGAGAAACGGCTGAAAGTGAGAACTTGTTTTCGGAAACGGTGTAAGCCGCAGAAATGGTTGTTGCGATTACTGGTTCTGCCGAGGATTGCGTAGTAATTTGCGGCGCGGCTCCGGCAGGCCCGGCTAATACCAGCACTGCTCGCTGTTGGCGCCTGAGCGGCCTTGCCAAGTAGAACGCAATTGCCGCAAGCAACAGAATAACGGGGAACGCTAGGTAAACCAACGGAATTCCAGTTTGCGGCGAGAGTGGCAGTTCCAAACCCGCTTTCGCCGTTACCGTCTTCCACGTAGAGGAGGCCTTTTCAAAGTAGAGTACTTCAAAGGAAACGACATACGCTCCTCCTGCCAGCGATGATGGCAGTACGAAAGAATCGTTGATTTCAATCCTGTCGGAAATCGATACTTTCTTGGAATAAACTTCAGTTGCGCGGAACTCGGGCGAAGAAATTCTTGCCGAAACAGTTGCTTCGAACGGCGTCGGGTCGCCGGCGTTTTCCAAGAACAACTCAAATTCCACGGGTTTTCCGGGCTTTCCCGAATATTGCGCCGACGAAAGCGAAGCCACGATTCTTCTTTCTCCGGCTTTGAGAACGGTCACGTGCACTGGCGAGCGGTATACTTCCTCTCCTGCAAGCGTCGTAAACACTAGAAACCCTTCATAAACCCCGAATGGCACGCCGGAACGGGCGTTGACTGAAAGGTCTAACCCGGAAATTGAAGATATGGGAACAACGAGTTTCTGCCTTGAAACTGTTGCAAACCTTGAAACCTGTCCTTCCAGGGAGGCGTACAACTCTAGCGCCACTTGCCCGTCGTTGCGCACCAATATCTTCTCGCGCTTGTCGGAACCCTCGTTCACAAGCACGTTGACCTGATTACCGCTGCCAAGCGAAACTACTGGAGGGCGCGGCGTTGTTGAAGGCGCAATTGTTACAGCTAGCGTAGGCCTTATTGAAGGTACAACAGAGGCGACTGCGGGCGCAGTCGGGGTTGGAGTTGCTGCTGGAAGAGCCCCACCACCGCCGTGGCTTCCTCCACTACCTCCCCCGCCTCCGCCAGAACTTCCTCCTCCATTGCCCGTATTACCATTGTCTTGATTGTTTTCGGAAGCACCAGTTATTGAAAAAGTGTGGTTGAATTGCGAGAAAGCGCAATTTGAGCCAACGTCGCACACTCGGACATTCCAAACGTACTGGCCCGGGGCTATTCCTTGCGCCGTAAGGTTGTTTAGCGTGCCATTCACAACAAGAGTCAAGTTGGTGGAGTTGGCACGCCAAACACCAGAAAAGTTGGAGTACAAGGTTGCGTTGTAAAGGCCGGCGTCGTCTTGCGCAACAAAACTAAAGTTTAGTTCCGAAAAATTGGTTTCACTGCCATTTGAGGGCTCAACTAGGCGCACTACGGGAATGTTCGCAAACGAAACACGGAAAGAACGGTTGGCGTTGTAAAACGCGCAGTTTCCAGCAACGTCGCACGCTTGCGCAGTCCAAATGAAGTTTGCTTCCGGAAGGGCAACAACTTCCACGAGTATTGGCGTGTTATTGAAGCCCGCTCCAAGCGAGCTGTTCGTGGAATTGCGGCTCCACACGCCAGTCGCGTTGTGGAAGATTGAAACATTGGCAAGCTCGACGTTTTCAAAAGCAGTTACATTGAAGACAATAGTTTGACTGCTCGAGTCGGCATTGTTTGCAGGGTAGTTTTCTGCAGTAACGTTGGGCGCAACCAAATCCACTATGAGCGAGCGGTTTGCGCCAAAAACAGCACAGTTGCCGGCAGTGTCGCACGCCTGGGCGGCCCACAAAAAGCGCGAGCCGGCTGGAAGATTTGAAAGGCTTATCACGCTTGCAGTGCTGTTGTCTGGCGAGCTGTTAGTTGCGTTGACGCTCCAAACACCAGTCGAATTAGTCAAAATGCTCAAGTTGGCCAAGCGTACATTGTCAATAGCAGTGGCGCTAAATATGATCGCCTGGCTGCTGGCGTTAGTGTTGTCTGCGGGGGAAGCCTCGGCGATGACCACTGGAGCAGTCAAGTCAACACCCAACGAGCGGTTGGCGTTGTAGAAAGCGCAGTTGCCAGCAACATCGCACGCCTGCGCAACCCAAACAAAAGCGTTGTCGGAAGGCAGGTTTGAAACCACCACAACAATTGGCGTATTGTTGTGAATTGCAGAAAGACTAGAATTAGTGGCATTCCTTTGCCAAACGCCAGTCGCATTGTGGAAGATAGAGACGTTTGCAAGCTGGACGTTGTCAGCAGCCGTAATTATGAACGGAACTTGCTGGGAAGAAAACGTTGAATGGTCCGCAGGCGCGCTGACAGAAGACACATTTGGAGCCAAAAGGTCTACAATGAGCGTGCGATTTGAGGCAAACAACGCGCAGTGGCCGGCTGAATCGCAGGCTTGCGCACACCATACCGCTCGCACGCCGGAAGGAATTCCGCCAACTAAAACTACTGCCAGAGTATTGTTGAAGTCCGCGCCAAGCGAACTGTTAGTCGCACTAAGTTGCCAAACGCCAGTAGCGTTGTGGAAGACTGAAACGTTCGCAAGGCGAACATTGTCAAATGCGGTGATGCTGAAAGAAACCGACTGACTGCTAGAATTCAAGTTGTCCGCAGGCGCGTTCAAGCTTGCCACTGTAGGTTCAGACAAGTCGACCAGCAGCGTGCGGTTGGCGTTATAGAAAACACAATTGCCAAGAAAGTCGCAAGCCTCAAAAATCCAGGCAATCCCGGTGTTTTGCGGCAGGCTTGAAACGGAGACTAGGATTGGCGTGTTGTTAAAGCCGGCGCCTAAAGAGCTATTGGTGGAATTACGCAGCCAAACACCGGTTGCGTTGTGGAAGACTGAAACGTTTGCAATCGCAACGTTGTCCGACACAATTGCGCTAAAGACTACAGACTGGGAAGGCGAGACAAACCAATCAGAAACGCTGACTACCGAACTCACGTTTGGCGCAGTCGAGTCGACAATTAAAGTGCGGTTGGCATTGTAGAACGCACAATTGCCAGTCGAGTCGCACGCCTGAGCAATCCAGGTAATCCGGCTTGCCTGGGGGAAACCTGAAATGGAAACAAGCACGGGCGTCCCGTTGGCACCACCCGCGCTTGAATTGGAAGCACCCAGCCTCCAAACGCCAGTCGAGTTCTCAAAAATTCTCACATTGGCGATGCCAATGTCATCAGTGGCGTTAATTTCGAACAAGACTGAATCCAAACTAGAGTTGTAGCCGTCCAACGGGTACTCGGCAGTCACGTTTGGAGGAGTGGAATCGGTTGAAAGAAAAGAAAGAGTGCGGTTGGCGTTGTAGAACGCACAGTTGCCAGCAACATCGCACGCCTGCGCAACCCACCAGAACTTGGAAGAAGGAATATTGTCCAGGGAAACGAGAATCGACGTGTTGTTGTGGATTGCCGACAAGCTCGAGTTCGTGGCGTTGCGCGCCCAAACGCCGGTAGCATTGTGGAAGACGGAGACATTAGTCAACTGAACATTGTCGACGACTGTTACGTTGAGGACAACCGACTGGACTAGTGAAACAAAGTTGTCAGGCGTAGTGTTTATGCTTGAAACGTTCGGCGCCGACAAATCAACAACCAACGAACGATTGGCATTGTAAAACGCGCAATTGCCGGCAACATCGCAAGCCTCGGCAACCCACAAAAAGCGCGAAGCCTCAGGCAGGTTTGAAACAGAAACCAGGATCGGCGTGTTGTTGTGAATCGCAGACAAACTGGAATTCGTGGCGTTCCTTTGCCAAACGCCAGTTGCGTTGTGGAATATCGAAACGTTCGACAACTGAACATTGTCAGAAACCGTAATGTTAAACACAATCGACTGACTGCTCGAATTCAAGTTGTCAAGCGTATTGTTTATGCTTGAAACGTTCGGCGCCGACAAATCAACAACCAACGAACGATTGGCATTGTAAAACGCGCAGTTGCCTACAGCATCGCACGCCTGCGCAACCCACAAGAAACGAGTGTTTGCTGGCAAACTAGATATGCTCACAAGGGTTGCCGAACCGTCGGAAGGCGCGCTATTCGTGGCGTTCAACGTCCAAACGCCAGTAGAATTCGTAAGGATACTGACATTCGCCAACTGCCGGTCGTCCGAAGCAGTAACGCTAAATACTACAGTCTGGCTGCTTGCATTAAGATTACCGGCAGGCGAAGTTTCAACCGAAACATTTGGCAACACTACGTCGGGAGAAGTATAATTCAAAGTTCTGTTGGCGTCGTAAAATGCGCAATTTCCGGCAACGTCGCATGCCTCGGCAACCCACACTATTCCAATAAAGGCCGGGATGGAATCAACTTGAACTAGAAGTGAAGTGTTGTTGTGAATTGCCGAAAGGCTGGAATTCGTGGCATTCCTTTGCCAAACGCCAGTAGCGTTGTGGAAAATAGAAACATTCGCCAACTGGACGTTATCCTTCGCAGTCACGTTGAAGACAATTGAAGGCGAAGAGGAAACAAAATTGTCAGGAGTATTATTCACGCTTGAAACGTTCGGCGCAGTCAAGTCAACAACCAGCGAGCGGTTTGAATTGTAGAACGCGCAATTGCCAGCAACGTCGCACGCTTGAGCTGTCCACAAAAAGCGAGAATTGGCAGGCAGGCTGGCAACTGAGACTAAGATAGGCGTGTTGTTGTGAATTGCCGAAAGGCTGGAATTCGTGGCATTCCTTTGCCAAACGCCAGTAGCGTTGTGGAAGATAGAAACATTGGCTATCTGGGCGTTGTCAAAAACAGTAACGTTGAAGACAACCGTTTGACTGCTGGAATTCAAATTGTCCGGAGTATTATTGACACTAGAAACATTGGGCGCAGTCAAGTCCACTATTGCGCTCCGGTTAGCATTGTAGAACGCACAATTGCCGGCAACGTCGCACGCCTGTGCAACCCACACGAAGCGCGAAGCCTCAGGCAGGTTTGCAACAGAAACCAAGATTGGCGTGTTGTTGTGAATCGCCGCCAAACTAGAGTTAGTAGCATTGCGGTGCCAAACGCCAGTAGCGTTGTGGAAGATTGAAACGTTCGCCAGCTGGATGTTGTCAGAGGCAGTAATATTAAAGACTATTGACTGGCTTGTCGAGTTAAGGTTGTCGGGCGTGTTGTTGACGCTAGAAACGTTCGGCGCGTCCAAGTCCACTATGAACGAGCGGTTTATAGAATAGGCACAGTTGCCGAGAGGGTCGCACGCCTGCACAGCCCAGGCAATTGCCGTGTCTTTCGGGAAGTTTGAAAGCTGCAAAAGCACCGCTGAATTGTCGGGCACACTCGAATTGGTAAAATTGACTTGCCACACTCCAGTAGCATTGTGCAAGAACGAGACGTTCTGCACCATAAACCCGTCCCAAGCAGTTGCGTTTAGAGTTACCGATTGGGAACTCAAATTAGAATTAGAGTTGGGCGAGTTAAGCGTAATCGAGGGAGCGATTGAATCCTTGCGAACTGTGAAATTGGCTGGCGCAAAACCGCAAACATCAGTTATGCTGCAAACCTGCACGCTCCAATAGAAAAGCCCGTCTGGAATCCCGGTAACATTAATGCCAGTCTTAAAGTTGTTGACAATAGCTGAAGAATTGCTGTTGTTTGCAGCCCATACGCCCGAGAAGTTTGAGAACAGTGTTGCGTTGTAAAACGCGCTGTTTGCCGTAGGCGTATAATTGAAAACAACGTCGGACGAGGTAATGTTAGAATCGTCGGCAGGCTCAAAAAGCGAGACTGAAGGGACTGAGAATAAGTCAATAGTGAAAGTGCGGTTGGCATCGTAAAACGCACAATTGCCGGCAATGTCGCAAGCCTGCGCAACCCACGAAGTGACATTGGCTTCCGGCAACCTCAAGACTGAAACCAAGATTGGCGTGTTGTTAAAGGCAGGGCCAAGTGAACTGTTCGTGGCATTACGGTGCCAAACTCCAGTTGCGTTGTGGAATATCGAGACGTTCGCCAGCTGCACATTATCGCTAACGGTAACGCTGAAAGTCAAGGACTGGGAAGTCAAAGTCGCGCCAACGCCGGGAGCGTTCTCCGAAGTCACGTTAGGAGCATCCAAGTCAACTATGAGCGAACGGTTTGAGTTGTAAAAGCTACAGCGCCCGACACTATCGCACACTTCGGCAACCCACAAGACCTTGGAATTCTGCGGAAGGTTCAAAACCGAAACTAGGAGAGCCGAGTTGTTGTTTAGAGACGACAAGCTCGAGTTTGTCGCATTGCGCGTCCAAACCCCGGTCGCATTATGGAATATTGAGACGTTCTTGAGGTCAACATTGTCAAAAGCAACAACACTAAACACGAATGATTGCGATGAAAGGTTGGCATTGTCCGCAGGGCCATTTAAGCTCGAAACATTAGGCGCGGTTAAGTCAACAATCAAAGAACGGTTCGCGTTGTAGAACGCGCAATTGCCGGCAACGTCGCACGCCTGTGCTATCCACAAGAAGCGCGAAGCCTCGGGCAAGTTTGAAACGCTAACAGTAGTCGCAGAACCGTTCGAAGGAGCACTATTGGTAGCGTTCAACGCCCAAGTACCGGTAGAATTCGTAAACACGCTGACATTCGCAAGCGCAATATTATCGCCAGCAGTCACGCTGAAAACAACAGTCTGACTGCTCGCATTAACATTATCCAAAGGTGAAGCCTCAACAGAAACATTGGGCGCAGTCAAATCAACAATCAAAGAACGATTTGCATTGTAGAACGCACAGTTCCCAGTTGCGTCGCAAGCTTGGGCAAGCCACAAAAACCAAACATTTGCCGGCAAGCTGGAAATACTCACCGCAGTAGTACCACCGTTGGAAGGCGCATTGTTAGTTGAATTCAAGGCCCACGTTCCGGTAGAATTCGTAAGGATGCTGACATTCGCCAACTGCCGGTCGTCCGAAGCAGTAACACTAAACACCACTGTTTGGCTGCTGGCATTAGTGTGGTCAGCCGGAGAAGCCTCAACAGACACGTCGGGCGCCACAACATCCAAAGGCGTGTAATTCAAAGTGCGGTTAGCATTGAAAAACGCACAATTTCCGGCAACATCGCACGCCTGCGCGACCCACAAGAAATTCGAAGACGGAATACTGCCCACGGAAACGAGAATTGGCGTGTTGTTGTGAATCGCCGACAAACTAGAATTCGTGGCATTAAGCGCCCAAGTTCCAGTAGCATTATGGAAAATAGAAACGTTAGCAAGTTGAACGTTATCCTTTACGGTAACGTTGAACACGACGAACTGGCTCGAAGAAACAAAATTGTCAGGAGTATTGTTAACGCTAGTCACATTCGGTGCAGTCAAGTCAATAATCAAAGAACGATTCGCGTTGTAGAACGCGCAATTCCCTGCAACATCGCACGCTTCAGCAATCCAAACAACCCGCGACGCCTCTGGCAAGTTGACAATCGACACCAAAATAGGCGTATTATTGTGAATTGCCGACAAGCTAGAGTTAGTAACATTACGGTGCCAAACGCCGGTAGCATTGTGGAAAATAGAAACATTGGCAAGCTGAACATTATCGGGCACAGTAACATTGAACACAATGGTTTGCCCGCTGGAATTCAAATTGTCAGGCGTATTGTTGACACTCGACACATTAGGCGCAGACAAATCAACAACCAACGAACGATTCGCATTAAAGAACCCGCAATTGCCCGCAACGTCGCACGCCTGTGCAACCCATAAGAAACGAGCGTTTGCGGGCAAGTTGGAGATGCTCACAAGGGCTGCCGAACCGTTGGAAGGCGCGTTGTTGGTGGCGTTCAACGCCCAAGTACCCGTAGAATTCGTAAACACGCTGACATTCGCAAGCGCAATATTATCGCCAGCAGTAACGCTGAAAACAACAGTCTGACTGCTCGCATTAGCATTATCCAAAGGAGAAGCCTCAACAGAAACATTGGGCGCAGTCAAATCAACTATTAGGCTCCGGTTCGCAATGTAAAACGCACAATTTCCAGACGCGTCACAAGCCTGTGCAACCCACAAGAAACGAGAGTTGGCAGGCAAGTTCGAAATACTCACAGTCGTAGTACCACCATTGGAAGGAGCATCGTTCGTAGAATTCAAGGCCCACGTTCCAGTAGAATTCGTAAGGATGCTGACATTCGCCAACTGCCGGTCGTCCGACGCAGTAACACTAAACACCACTGTTTGGCCGCTGGCATTAGTGTTGTCAGCCGGAGAAGCCTCAACAGAAACATCGGGCGCAACCACGTCGGGAGCCGTATAGTTGAGGGTACGGTTTGCATTGTAGAACGCGCAATTTCCGGCAACGTCACAGGCCTGCGTAGCCCACAAGAAATTCGAAGACGGAATGTTACTCACGGAAACAAGAATTGGCGTGTTGTTGTGAATCGCCGACAAGCTAGAATTCGTGGCATTAAGCGCCCAAGTTCCAGTAGCATTATGAAAAACAGAAACATTCGCAAGCTGAACATTGTCTTTAACAGTCACATTAAACACGACAGACTGGCTCAAAGACGCAAAATTATCAGGAGTATTATTAACGCTTGTTACGTTGGGCGAAGTCAAATCCACGATTACGCTCCGATTGGCATTGTAGAACGCGCAATTCCCTGCAACATCGCACGCTTCAGCAATCCAAACAACCCGCGACGCCTCTGGCAAGTTGACAATCGGCACCAAAATAGGCGTGTTATTGTGAATTGCCGACAAGCTAGAGTTAGTTGCATTACGCAACCAGACGCCAGTCGCATTGTGGAAAATAGAAACGTTAGCAAGCTGAACGTTATCC
>Ga0163199_1000821_pt1 | contig 19553 bp, 18 predicted proteins | sample PL_2010_150m_FD_113537 | JGI IMG/M metagenome (GOLD analysis project Ga0163199, IMG submission 113537) | Freshwater microbial communities from Powell Lake, British Columbia, Canada to study Microbial Dark Matter (Phase II) - PL_2010_150m | ecosystem: Environmental > Aquatic > Freshwater > Lake ...
ATGATCGTGGCCGGGTTGGAATTGACCAGCACGATCTGGTATCCGAGGCCGCGCAGGGCTTTGCAGGCCTGGGTTCCGGAATAATCGAATTCGCAGGCCTGTCCGATGATGATGGGACCGGAACCGATAATCAGTACTTTCTTGATGTCATTGCGTCGAGGCATAGGGGGATCCTTTATGATAGTGAGATTAAGGGTAAAGCTCCTCGCAACACGCCTCCCGGCATTCTACAAAGGAGCCCGATAACCGTTTATTACCGACAAGAACCAAGCGTGAACTTGGCGCGGAGGATACGAAGGATCGACTCACATGTCAACAAGTTTCTATCCATATCGCCTTCCCTCGCCCCACCTTGCATGATAGCAAAATTTTTTGGCCCCCTGATTGCTTTTTTGCTTGACAAACGATTGTCGACAAAATACCATCCACGCACAGGGAACGCTATCGCCGGCATGGGGGTATCCCCCGGTTCGGACGTCCCGGTTCAGAAGATCCCATCATTCCGAATGGAGGTAAGTGCCGTGCCCGATTTTAACCGCTGCCCCGTCGTCGACAACCACTGCCACGTACTCGAACCCGAGAAGAAAACCATTGAACCGATCTGGCTCGCCCGGGAATTTTTTCACGGCATAGCCGACACCCCCATCCCCGGCGTCGCCAAGTCCAAGCTCTGGGGCGCCACGGACGATCTCCTCTTCCACTTCCCCCATATGGGCGCCGTCCTGACCGTTGTCTGCCAGCTCGCGAAGGTCTTCGACTGCGAGCCGGAGCTTTCGACGGTCACCGCCGAGCGGAACCGGCGGACGGCGGAGGTCGGCCTCGCGGGGTATGCGAAGATGCTCTATGAGGATGCCGGAATCGTCTGCTCCGTGATGGATTCAAACCTCCCCATCAACGACCCGATCCTCGACCTGACCCCGGGTCCAAGAATCCGTCTCCTCCAGATGGACCCGCTCCTGAGGACGCTTCTGGAATCGAGCGGCTCCTACACCGAACTCCTCCGCGCTTTCCAGGCGGGCGTCGAGAAGTCGATGCGGCAGGACGGCTTTGTCGGGATCAAGTCCCATCTGGGCGAGCTCGTCGGTTTCGGCGCCGCGCCGGTGGAGGCGGATGAAGCCGAACGCCATTTCTCGGCAGCCAAAGCGGGGGACGGCGAGGCCTTCAAGAAGATCTACATGGCCGTCTGGCTGGCCACGATGATCCAGGCCCAGGAGCTGAAGTTCCCCATCCACATTCATACCGGCATCACCGGCGGCCTCTGGAACGGTCCCGTCGCCAATTGCGATCCCTTTCTCCTCGTCCCTGTCCTGCGTCAGCCCCGGTTCCTCCGAACGCGGCTCGTGCTCCTCCATGCCGGCCACCCCTGGATGCAGCATGCCGGCATGATGGCCCATACCTTCCCCCACGTCTGGGTCGACATGGGCTGGACGACCCCGTGGACCTCCCAACGGATCGTAGCGTGCTACCGCGATGTGATCGGGCTGGCCCCTATCTCCAAGATCATGATCGGCAGTGGCGGCCACGGTTCGCCGGAGGTCTCCTGGCTTGCCGCCAAGACGGCGAAGATCGCCCTCAGCGAGGTCCTGACGGACTCCGTTCGCCTGGGACTCATGTGCGAAAAAGACGCGGAAAAGGCGGGACGGATGATCCTCCACGACAATGCGGCCCGGATGTACGGCCTTTCTTCGTAAGGGTCGAAACCGTCCGCGCCGGTTTTTCCGGCATCTTTCCGGTTGGGAAAAGGGTGGCGGGGGGACAAGAGGGCAAAGATCCGGCAGTTCCTCTTAAAAAGAACTATGGAGGCCGACAACAGCAATGGATGAATTGATCAAGCAGAAGAGTCTGGCGGAGCACATCGTCGAGGACCTGGAGAAGAAGATCGTCGACGGCACGCTTCGGCCGGGGCAGAGGATCATCGAAGAGGCCCTGTGCAAGACCTTGGGCGTCAGCCGCTCCCCGGTGCGGGAGGCCTTCCAGATCCTGGAGAGCCGTGGTTTCGTCGTCCGCGAACCGCGGAAGGGGATCTCCGTCGCCAGGAGCACGCAGCGGGAGGCGGAGGACATCTACCGCATCCGGGCCAGCCTCGACGGACTTGCCACCTCACTTGCCGCCGAGAATCAGACCCCCGAACTCCTGAAAAAACTAAAGAAGATGCATGAACAGATGATCCGGGCGGCGGAAAAAGAAAACGTCGCCGCCTACCAGCAGTTGAACGAGAAATTCCATGAGCTCTTGATCAATGCCTGCGACAATCAGCGGTTAATTCAACTGATCCGAAACTTCGACAAACAGACCATCCGCTATCGCATGACCGTTTCGAGCGGCCCGGGCTGGATGAGAAACTCCACAAAGATCCACGCGGCGATCATCGCCTCTTTCGAGTCGGGGGATGCCGAAGCAGCCGAACGGATCCGGAGGAACTCCATTTTAAACCAGATCAAGAGATTCTCGGAAATTTTTTTGAACGGAGAGGAAAAATGAAGATCGATCCCGAAAAATGTATCGCCTGCCTCGAATGCGTCGACTTCTGCCCGATGAACTGCATCGCGGAGCAGGATGACGCCGTCTCGATCGACCAGGAGGAGTGCGTCGAATGCGGCGTCTGCCTGCATGCCGGCGTCTGCCCGACGGACGCTATCTACATGCCGGAGGAATCCATGCAGTACCCGCGCGCGATCCGGGCCCAGTTCAGCGATCCCGGTGTCTGGCATCCCTCGACAAACCAGGGTGGGCGCGGCACCGAAGAGATGAAGACGAACGATGTGACCGGCCGGTTCCGCCGCGGGGAGTACGGCATGGCCCTCGAGTTCGGCCGCCCCGGGACGGGAGCTCGGATGACCGACCTTGAAAAGGTTCTTCAGGTTCTTTTTAAGATGGACGTGGAACTGGAGCACGATAATGCCGTCTTCGCCTTTCTGGAAGAACCGCTGACAGGAAAGGTCAAGCCGGAATTCCGCAATGAAAAGGTCCTCTCCGCCATTCTCGAATTCAAGATCCGGGAGGATCAGCTCGAATCGATCGTCCGGCAGCTCCAGCCGGTCCTCGCCGAGGTGGACACCGTCGTCTCCTGGGGGCTGGCCTCCCGCTTCGCCGAGGATGGCACCCTGCCCGTCCGCGCCCGCCTGGAGGCCCTGGGGGTTCCCGCCCGGCCGAATGCCAAGATCAACATGGGGATGGGGCGACCCATCGTCGAGTTATAAGGAGACAAGTATGAGCCACGCATTACACCGCCATGGAACCACCGAGCAGCTTCAGAACGATTACACTTTTTACGCCCGCGCCTCGCGCTACGTCAACCGGGAGGGGTGCGGCCCCAAGCTTCGCAAGATCCTGAGCATCGCCCTCGAGGAGAAGAACCTCGTCAACTACGGCTCCAGCCAGGCGGGGAAGAGCTTCAAGGCGGGCCTGAAGCCCGACGAGTACGCGGCCACCCTGGACAAGGCCTACGGCGTCGCCGGCTGCTTCTCCGACAAGGAGGCGGTCCGGTCGCTCCTGAAGAAGCTCAAGGAGGCAGACACGGGGATCTCGATCGTCATCAGCGGCCTGATCGACGAGATCGTCGAAATCGCCCGGGGGCTCGACCTCAAACCGCACACCGCCTTCCTCTCCCTCGGCGTTCACGGAAAGAGATCCCTCCTTCCCGAGGACGAGGTCCAGCAGGTCACGACGATGTGCGGCCACGGCATGGTCGGCTCCAAACTCACAAAGGTGGTCATGGAACGGGTAAAGGCGGGGAAGATGACACCCGAGAAAGGGGCCGACCTGCTCGCCCAGCCCTGTCCCTGCGGGATCTTCAACACGGACCGCTGCGAGACGATCCTGAAAGAATTGAAGGAAAGCAGTCCCGCCGGCGCGAAGAGCTGAGCGTTAAGCTGGGTTTGAGGAAAATATTGACGGATAAGGAGTGCCCGATGGAAATAACCAGAATGGCCTTCGCGGCGAACATGCTGGTCAACCAGGTCCTTGGCTTGAAGCGGGGAGAGACGGTGCTGATTGTGACCGACACGGACAGACCCCGGATCATTACCCAGGCCATCGCCTATAGCGCTATCTCTGCCGGAGGGGAGGTGGTGGTGGTCACCATGGAACCTCAGCAGATCGGCGGACAGGAACCGCCGGCGCCGGTCGCGGCAGCCATGGCCGCCGCGCAGGTCGTCATCAATCAGTCCACACAGAGCCTGACCCATACGGCGGCGGTTCGAGAAGCCATCAAACATGGCGTCCGAATCGCCAACCTGCGCAACGTCACCGAAGAGATGATGGTCACCGGCGGAATCACAGCGGATTATCATCAGGTGAAAAAGGTCACCGAAAACCTGGCCCGGCTCTTGACGGAGGCGGACGTGATCCGAATGACGACCCCCGAGGGCACGGACTTCACGATGAGGTCCATTGGCCGGAAGGCCATTGCCCAATCCGGTTTTGTGACCAGACCCGGAGAGTTGTCCGGGTTGCCGGACGGCGAGGCGACCCTGGCCCCGCTGGAAGGCGTCACCGAGGGTGTGGTGGTCTCTCCGTATATCGCGGATCAGATCGGACAGATTACGGAACCCTTTCGGATGGAAATAACCAAGGGCAGAATCTCCGGCATCACGGGCGGAAAGCAGGCGATGGAACTGAAAGGCATCCTGGAGAAAAGGGACGCGGCGGGGTACAACGCCGCATCCCAGTTCGCCCTCGGAACGAATCCCGCCTGCCTTGTGATTCCCAACACCCGGGAGGTTGCAAAAAAGATGGGAACCGCCCACATCGCAATCGGCGACAACATCAGCCTCGGCGGGAAAAGCAAGAGCACGTTTCATATCGACTTCGTATTCCTGAACCCGTCGGTCTACCTCGACGGCAAAAGTATTTTGAAAAACGGCGAGTACCAGATCGATTTGGAAGAGTCGCTATAGGATCTTTCATGGCGGGAAGCGTCTGCTTCCCGGCGAAAGGGGGTGAAGCCGGAAAAGGCATCACGGATCAACGGATTAAGAACCAATAACCTGAGGGGCGTCGCTCCCGATGCCCCCGACATGCAAAAAAAGGAGTCTGCCATGAGAAAGAAAGGTCTGTTTTTTTCCACCATCGTGATTTTTTCGCTGTTTGTTATCGCCGCGGCCTTTGCCCCCTCGGCCCAGGCCGCCTATCCGGAAGAGGGCAAAGTCATTGAATTTCTGCACCACTCTTCGCCCGGCGGCGGCGCCGGTCTGTTCGTCCTCACCTGCGCCGATCTGCTGAACAAGACCGGGATTGTAAAGAACAAGATCCAGGTCCAGACCCGCCAAGGCGGCTCATCCGCCGTGGCCCTGAACTATCTCAATTCGAAGGCGGGCGACCCGTATGTCGTGATGATGTGGACGACCGCGCAGCTCAATGCGTTGAACCGCGGCACAACCCAGTTGAAGATCCAGGACATCACCTGGCTGACCACGCTCGTCGAAGATGGGAATGTGATGATCGTCCCGTACAAATCGCCCTACAAGACCGCCAAGGATCTGATCGCCGACGCCAAAACGAGTCCCAAGAAGGTGAGCGTCGGAATCAACAGCATCGGCGGCTCGGAACACATCATGGCCGCCCGGATCGAGAGAGTGGCGGGCTTGAGGTTCAACATCACCGCCTTCGAGTTCAGTCCGACCCAATTGATCGGCGGCCACATCGACATGGCCTTCGGGAACACCTCCGAAACATCGGGCCACGTCAAGGCCAAGAGGGCCAGGTGTATCGCCAATATGGGCGAAAAACGCCTCCCCTACTACAAGGATGTCCCCACGCTGGCCGAACAGGGGACCAACGCCTCCTTCACGCAGTTCCGGGGCTTCATCGGCGCCCCGAACTTCCCGTCCGAGGCGGTAAAGTTCTGGGATGACGCCTTCGCAAAGCTGATGAAGACCAAAGAGTTCAACGAGTATATGAAGAAGGCCGACTACGTTGGGGCCTTCAAGAACTCGACGGAAACCAAGTCGTTCGTCCAGGGCTACAACGCGGAACTCATCAAGGATGCCAAGTACATCGAGGAAAACAAATAACCGACAACAAACCAGGAGACCCCCACTGCAGGAGGACAAGTTATGAGAAAAGCGGATCGTATCTACGGGGTAATCGGGCTGGGACTCAGCCTCTGGTGCTACCTCGAATCCACAAAGTTTACCTATATGACTCAGTTCACGCCCGGTCCGGGTTTCATGCCCTTCTGGGTGGGGCTCGTCCTGGCTCTACTTTCAGTTTACCTGATCGTCGACTCCTTCGTGCGCAAGCCGGGGAAGAAGGACGATGCGAAGCTCTTACCCGAAAAGCATATGCTCTACCGCGTCGGCGCCATCATGCTGATGCTCTTCGGCGTAACATTCACCATGAAGTTCCTTGGCTTCCCGCTCACGCTCGCCCTCTTCACGACGGCGATCCTGTTTTACCTGGAGCATTACAGCATCCTCAAGAGTGTCGGCTACGGGATCGCCTACGCCGCCGTGACCTGGTTCGTCTTCCAATACATCCTGTCCATGGGCTTTCCCAAGGGCTTTCTGGGAATTTAGCGAAAGGAGCATGAGAGCGAAATGGATGTCATCAATAATTTAATGGGCGGGTTCGCAACCTGTCTCACCCCCTATAATCTCTGGATGGCCGTGCTGGGCGCCTTCCTCGGGACGATGGTCGGAATCCTCCCCGGCCTCGGCCCCTCGGCGACGATGGCCATTATCCTGCCAATCACCTTCGGCATGGACCCGACACCCGCGATGATCATGCTGTGCGCCCTCTACTACGGGGCGATGTATGGCGGATCCACCACCTCGATCCTCGTCAACGTCCCCGGGGAGGCCTCCTCGGTCGTCACGGCGATCGAAGGCCACCAGCTCGCCCGGCAGGGGAAGGCGGGAACGGCCCTCGGCCTCTCCGCCATCGGCTCCTTCTTCGCCGGCATTATGGGTACGATCGGCCTCGCCTTCACCGCCTCCACCCTCGCCGAGTTCAGCCTCAAATTCGGCCCGGCCGAAATGTTCAGCCTCGTGCTGATGGGGATGTTCACGATCATCTATGTCGGCGGCAAAGACGTCACGAAATCGCTGATGAGCATGGCCATCGGCCTCGGCCTCGGCACCGTCGGGACCGACATCGTCGAAGGAAAGGACCGTTTCGTCTACGGGATATCCGAGCTCCTGGACGGCGTCGATTTCGTCATCCTTGTCATGGGGACCTTCGGCATCGCCGAGGTCCTCGAATCGGCCGAGGAGTTCATGAAGATCGTGCCGATGAAGGTCAAGTTCTGGGATCTCTTCCCCTCCTGGAAGGATACCTGGTATTGCCGCTGGGCGATTATCCGGGGCACCTGCGTCGGCTTCTTCATCTGCTGCATTCCCGGATCCGGGCCGACGATCGCCTCATTTCTGAGCTACGGCGTGGAGAAGAGTGTCTCGAAATATCCCGAGAGATTCGGCACCGGCGTCATGGAGGGGGTCGCGGGGCCGGAGTCCTCCAACAACGCCGCGGTCTCCGGGGCAATGGTCCCGATGTTCGCGCTGGGCATCCCCGGATCGGGGGCCACGGCGGTTCTGTTGGGGGGATTGATTCTCTACGGCCTGAAGCCGGGCCCGATGCTCTTCGTCGAAAACGCCGATTTCGTCTGGGCGGTCATGGCCTCGATGTTCATCGGGAACATTATCCTGATCATCATGAACCTCCCCTTGGTGCCGGTCTTCGCGTCGCTTCTCCGGATCCCCTACGGCCTGATCTACCCGGCGATCCTGATCGTCTGCATCGTAGGCGCATACGCGGTTGCCACGGGCCTCTTCGAGGTGGGAATGATGCTGGTCTTCGCCATCTGCGGCTATTTCATGAAGAAGGGGGATATCCCCGCCGCGCCGATGCTGATGGCGCTCCTGATGGGGCCGATGATGGAGAGGTCTCTCTACCAGGCCCTGAACCTCTCCCACGGGAGCATGCTGGTCTTCATCCAGCGGCCGATCTCGGCCACGTTGCTGTCGGTCATCGTCCTCATGTCCCTCTACGTCGGCATCCGAAGCTTCAGAGGGAAGAAGGCTGCCATCGAGGAAGCAGAGGAGTAAACTTGCGGGAACCGAGAGAGTTGACGATCCGGGAGGCCGGGGAACGGATAAAGTCCGGCAAACTGACGGCGGAAAAACTGATCGAATCATGCCTGGAGCGGATCCATGCGCGGGAAGGGGTCATCCAGGCCTGGGTGGAGGTCTACGAGCAGGAAGCCCTCGCGGAGGCACGCCGTTGCGACCGCGAATTCAGGAAAGGCGAATGGCGGGGACCGCTCCACGGGATACCCATCGGCGTGAAGGACATCATCGACGTCCGGGGGCAGTACACCCGCTGCGGGACGCCGGTCTACCCCGCCCGCATCCCCGCCGAGGATGCCCCGGTGATCGCCCGCCTCCGGAAGGCAGGGGCGATCTTCCTGGGCAAGACGGAGACGACCCCTTTCGCCAACAGCGACCCCACGGTCACCCGGAATCCCTGGAACCCCGAACACACCCCGGGGGGGTCGAGCAGCGGCTCCGGCGCCGCGGTCGCGGATCGCATGTGCCCGGCGGCCTTGGGGACGCAGACGGGGGGCTCGCTGCTGCGGCCCGCCGCCTACAACGGAATCGTCGGTTTCAAGGCGACCTACGGCGAGGTGAGCAACGAGGGGGTCCTGCCCAACTCCTGGAGCATCGATCATGTCGGCGTCCACACCCGCTCCGTGGCCGATGCCGCGCTCCTCTGGCCCTGCATGCGCGAGGATGAACCACGGCCTTTTGCCAGAATGCCCGAGCCGCCTGTCCGCTCCCGTTCGCGGATCCCCGGCTCGCCGCCGCGCCTGGGATACATCCGGGAGTATTTCGAACAGGAGACCTCTCCCGAGGTCCTGGCAAATCTGACCTCCGTCCGGGAGGCCTTCCTCCGGGACGGGGCGGATGTGGTCGAATTGGCTCTACCGCCGTCGTTTGCGTTCGTCGTCCCCGGCTGGGGCATCATCAAACAGGCGGAGCTCTTCGCCTACCACCGGTCCCTCTTCGAGGCGCATCGGGAGGAGTACCCTCCGAAACTCAAGGAGCGCCTGGATCAGGGGGCGCTCATTCCCGGCCACCAGTACGTCGAGCACCTCCGCCACCGGATCACCTTCCAGCGGGAGATGTGCGCGCGGATGGCCGATGTAGATGCGGTCTTCATGCCCATCGCCTCGACGACGGCCCCGCAGGGGCTCTCCACAACCGGCTCGAGCGTCTTCAACCGCCCCTGGACCATCTCCGGCTTCCCCGCGATGTCACTGCCGACAGGCCTCGACGCAAACAGCCTCCCCTTCGGCATGCAGATCGCCGCACAGCCCTACCGTGAAGAAACGCTCCTCGACGTCGCCGCCTGGTGTGAAAAGATCCTGGCGTTCACGGCCCGACCCGCCTGAAGATTGACAGCCTCGTATGACGGGAAGCTTCAAGGGGCGGAAAATAACGGCCGAAGATCGCGCATGTTTTTTACTTTTTCCAAATTCCAGACTTGGTCAATCAGGTTTTTCGTGCGCTCCTCACCGAGAACCGGCCTCATGAGGTCCGTGCATTTTTGCTCTATCTCCTGCTCCGACATCGGATTCCCCGGCCGGCCGCGCACCAGTTCCACATGCTCCCGCAACCGGGCGCCATCGGTGGTGGTGATCTCCACAATCCCGCCGCGTTTTATTTTGGCCGTTCTCAATTCCGGGTCTCCCACCAGGGTGATCCGTTCCCTGATCGCGAGCACCGCCGGGTCCTTCATCCGTTCACGGGAGTGCGAGGCGTCGAAGGTCATGCCGCCGTCAAGCAGGGCGACGGCCAGAACGTGTTTCAGATCCACGTCGGGCATGTTTCTGTCCCGGACGATCATGACGCGGTCGTCGGGAACACTGGCGATCATGCCTTGTACATTCGCAGCGGTCAGGCCGTGCTTTTCCCGCAGAATTAAAAGGGCGTCGAGAGGGGCCTGGATCGGGGCGCCGACGGAAAATTTCTTGATATCGGTGAGCTGAATCTCATACCGAACACCAAGCTCTTCGACGAGCAATTCTCGGTTAGCGACGGGAGAGAAGGATTCAAAATAGTTGTGCTCGCCGCTGAACACATCCGCAACTCCCGTAAATCCGGACTGGACGAGGATCGCCGACATCACGCCGTTTCTGGCACCCATCCCGGCGAAGACGAAGGCCTTCTCCACGTGGTCCGTATCGCGAACCCAGTAGTATTTGCCGGAATCCTGCTGTGCGGTATAATCCCAGACATACCTTACAAGATCTTCCTTGAGCCCCATCACCGAAGCAGCGGCGGACGCGGCCCCGAAGTTGCTGCCGATGCCGTGCAGCGAGAGGGCGCGCCTGCGGACATTCTCCACACCCAGGGCCTGGGTAATGCGGCAACCGATGTCATATCCGGCCACCACCCCTCTGAGAAACCTCGACCCGTCCGCCCCTTCCCGCTCCGCGACGGCCAGCGCGGCGGGAACGATGCCGCAGCCCGGATGCATGCCCGCCCTTTCGTGGGAATCGTCGGTCTCATCGGAATGGGCCATCATCGCCATGGCGAAGGCTGCATGGATCGCCGTGGTGACGACGGGAGATCCCGCCACCTGGGCCTCCGGCGCACCGCCCTGCTGCCCGGCGAACTCTTTGGCGAGCCGGCCCGGTTTGAGGTCGGAGCCGCAGATAATGGCGCCCAGCGTATCCAGAATGTGATGTTTGGCCTTCTTGATCACCGCGGCGGGAAGTTCAGCCTCCCCGCTGCGGGCAATATATGCGCTGAGCCTGCTGACGATTTCCCCGGCTGCCATTTTTTCTTCCTTCATTTCCACCCCTGCACAGTCTCTCCTTTTATTCCTCGGGCAGGATGTCTTTAGAGCGATCGCCTCCTCAGGCCGCTAAATGAATAGCTTCCCGTTTTCCAGAATCCTTTTCCCGTCCAGCCAGACCGTGGGATTCAGGATGACGATGTCGATGTGCAGCCCGCACTGGACCGCGCCTCCGAGGGAGATGTTGTCGCCCAATGCAACGTGAAGGGTACCCAATCTCTTGGAGACCTCCTTGGTATCGGGGAAAATACGGCAGTCGGGGTTCATCCCGAGAGCAAACTGAGAGGCGAACCGCCGGGCATTGGAATCGGACTTCTCGAACAGCTCCAGCAGTTGCCGGGCCTGTTTCCCCCCTTCCACGTTCACGATCCAACCCTCCTTGATCTCCATCCGGAAAGGCTCGTCCACCTGCCCGATCTTGTCGATGATGTAGGGGTTCACGATGCACCCCTGCGTGCTGCCTTCCAGCGGGGCAACCGTCGATTCCCCGTCGGGAAGTCCCGAAAACTTTCCCGGCTCGTCGGCAAAGCCGGTCTGCGCTTTCCCTTTCCGGCCGCAGAGCTTCATGGTCAGATCACACCCGTCGGCGGTGGTAAAGCGGATCTCGCGGGCCTGCTCGAGCAGGGCATCCACCGCCAGCGCGTTGCGCCGGACCGCCTCGTAGTCGGTGGTTACCCCGGGACTCTCCAGCATCCCGTCATTGAAACCCCGAAGATTGCAGGTCCGGGTCCCGGCCCCCAGGGCGGCACTGACCGCCCTGCTGTGCGTGATCGGCCACTGGGTGAGGTTGATGACGGCGCTGGAACGGAGGAACGCACCCGCCGCGGTCTCCGGCAGTTCCTGGCCGCCGACCGTCCGGGGTACGATAATCATCGATACCGGCTCGGCCCCCGCCCGCCGCACGGCCGCGGAGAGGATCGCGGCAAAGGGTCTCGAATCCTCCTCCGTGTCCCGGAGGATGCACGCCGTCTCCCCCGGCTTCAGGGCCAGAACCTGCCCAACGACCTTATCGGCTACTTCACACATCCTTTCCATATCCAGCATCCGCTCCTCCTCAGCAGCTTATTATCCATCATCACGGTATCCGCAATAATCCCGCTCAAGATTGCGAAGACCTCATCGATGAGTCGAACCGAATTAAAAAACGTCTCCGGTCTATTCGGATAGGTTGGCCGTCATTCTCAGCAGCAGTTTTTCTGCCCGATAGGTATTGAAGATGCCGCAGTCGCACATCCGGGAGAGCTTCTTGGCTGCCGCGTTGCAGGTCATTTTCCCCCGACGGATCTCTTTGACCATATGGTCAATCAGATGGTAGGAGACCATGGCGTGCCCGCACATCGTATGGATTTCCAGGGTTTCCCCTTTCGGCAGCCGCTCCGTCCTGCCGTGAACGCCCAGGGAATAATTCACCGTGTGCGGAGCGATGCCGATCTCCGCGCATATCTTCTCCGTCTCCCCGCACAATCCCGACACGACAGTGGAAATGCCGAAATCCCGCTCCTTGATCTCTTTCAGGCACGCCTTGATCTTCTCGCGATCCCTGAAGACCACGTGGATGATCCGGCTCTTGGCCTTCTGCAGGGCCTCCAGGTCGTAGAGCTCCCCGCCGTCCCAGTTGGGGTTGTGGTTCCCGAAATTCACCAGGTCCTCGCGGTAATGGGAGATCACCTCCCAGATCTGTTGCATGGTTTTCTCCGACCCCTCGTGGTTCACAAAGCGGGACGTCCGAATCAGCAGGACATAGTCCTCATGGAGATCTTCGACACTCCCCTGCCGGTGCAATGTGTGCGTCATGTTATGCCTCCTTGAACAGCGGCCTGCCAAGACCCACATTCGTCTTGGTATTCGGTCTGGGAGTAAATCCGGCCTCTTTGGCAATGGCCGGCGCCGGCGTGGTTCCATCCGGATGAACGCGACTGATCAGATCGAGAGAGAAGACCGTGTCGATCTTCGTGGATACCTCTTTGATCGTTGCCAGTACCTCCGGTAACTTACCGACCGGGATCTTGAGCTCGATGATTGCCGAAAGCACCCGTTCGTTTAAGACCGCCTCGTTGAATTTTCCCGTCTTTTGATCGACCATCAGTTCCGCCACGGGATTGTTGGGTTCAAACTCAACCCCCAACCGGGCTATGGCCATCGCCACCGTCTGAAGGTCTCTGAACGATGTGCCGACGCCGGGACGACCCATTTCGACCGCAACGCCGGCCATCCCAAACGGAAACCGACCGGTCACATCGTTGGTCTTCATCTCTTCCGTTCCTCTTCCCTGACCGGTCGTCGAGGGATGTTTGATATGGGGATTGCTGAACGGTTCCCGGATCGATCTCGGCCATTCCAATTTCGGCATATAAATCGCGTCGACTGGGCAGACGCCGGATCTCTTGTAACAGCACCCGCACTCCACGCACCCCGCCTGGTCGATCTCACTGACCGATCGGCCTTCCCATTCCACCGCCGCGATTGCGCCAACCGGGCAATAGGGATGGCATTCATCACATCCGATACACTTTTCCTTGTCAATCAGCATTGAAAGCCTCCAGTAACTATTCTTCTTTCTCCTCCAGCATGGTTCTCTTGATTCTGACCGTTTTGAATGAGAACGCTATCGTCATGATTGCGGCTGTCGCCAAAAGTGTAGCGGATATCGGCCGGGTGAAGAATACGGTCATGTCCCCACGGGAGAGCGCCAGGGCGCGATAGAGGTTATACTCCAACATGGGTCCCAATATCAGGGCGATCACCATGGGGGCGCCCGGGATATCGTACTTTTTCATGAAATAGCCGATGACGCCGAAAACCAGCATCACCCAGACATCGTATGCGCTGCTGCGGAGCGAATAGGCTCCGATGATGCAGATCAAGAGGATGCCCGGGTAGAGGTATCGGTACGGAATGCGCAAGCCCATGGCAAAAAGCGGAATCATCGGAAGGTTCATAAAGATCAGGATCACATTCCCGATGAACATGCTGGCGATGAGTGCCCAGACAAAATCGGGGTTGGTATGAAACATCATGGGCCCCGGTTTCAACCCGTAGAGCATGAGGGCGCCCAACATGACCGCGGTGGCTCCCGAGCCCGGAATCCCGAGGGCCAGCAGATGCACCATCGCCCCGGACGTGCACGCATTGTTCGCGGACTCCGGCCCGGCAACCCCTTCTATGGCGCCTTTCCCGAAACGTTCGGGATTCTTGGAAACGCCCTTTTCAACGGCATACGCGACAAATGACGCGATGGTCGCGCCGGAGCCGGGCAGCGCGCCCATAAAGAATCCGACCGCCGTACCCCGGAGAATCGCCCATTTGCATTGCCAAACTTCGACAACGGTCGGCCATAAGTCCTTGAACTTCACGTGAATGGGTGTTATTTTCAACCGTTCCTCGGCGGAAACCAGAACCTCCCCGATCCCGAAAAGGCCCATGACCACGGTAACGAAGGAAACCCCATCCATCAATTCAGGGAAATCGTACACGAACCGGGGCGCCCCCTGGATGATGTCAATGCCGATTGTCCCGAGGGCCATCCCGATGATGCCGCTCATCAGCGATTTCGATATGGATTTCCCGCCCACATACACGATGGTCAAGAGACCCATGACGATCAGGCTGAAGAATTCCGCCGGGCCGAATTTCAATGCAAATTTCGCGAGGGGGACGCAGATCAGCATCAACCCGATCGTCCCTAAAATGCCGGCAACGAAGGAGCCGATCGCGGAAATTCCCAGGGCGGCCCCGCCGCGCCCCTGGCGCGCCATCTGGTAGCCGTCGATACAGGTTACAACGGAAGCACTTTCGCCCGGAACGTTGAGCAGGATCGATGTCGTCGATCCGCCGTACATGGCGCCGTAGTAGATCGCGCACATCATGATCATGGCGGGGGTCGCGTTCATGCCGAAGGTGAGCGGAATCAACATGGCGATCGTGGCCGAGGGACCCAGGCCGGGCAGGATTCCCACCAGGGTGCCGAAGAAGCAGCCGACAGCCGCCATCAAGATATTAAACGGGGTGAGTACTGTCGCGAAACCCTGCATCAAGTGATTGAGGATATCCATTTTTTTCTCTCCTTCAAATTCCCAGCAGACCACTGGGAAGATCAACCTCCAACCAGTATCGAAAAATAAGAAAGACGGTGGCGCTGAACATGACGCCGTAAAAGATGCTCTTGAGGAAACTGTCGCCTTCCAAAACAAAAAGGATGATGGAGACGAAAAAAAATACGGTCAAGATGAAGCCGAGGCTGCTCATGACCAGCGCAAAGCCCGCCATGATCAGCATGATCAGGCCGAGCCGCCCCAGCGATCCCCATCCGGGCAGGCGCGGTTTGCGATCATCCTCATCGTATTTCTCCCTGAGGGAGAGGATGAATTTAAATAGCGAGAATGCGGCGAGGATGATCCCCAGCCAGAAAGGGAAAAAACCAGGGCCTATCCCGAATTTGGAAGCATAGGCGAATTTTTGCGATTCGAGTATGAGCCAGAGGCTGAGTCCCATACCGATGACCGAAAAAGTTATGTCTCCTTTTTTCATATACCCTTACCTCCTGACCGGGGGTGTTCGTTCGGAAACGTTTGAAAAGGCATCTGTCCCGTGAGGCCGTCCGTGTCATCACGAAGCGAAGCAATCCCAATCTCCAAGGGATCGCTTCGCTTCGCCGCAATGACCAGGGAAGGCGGATATCCAAAGTTCTTTCGATGATGCTGCGATGGTTATTTCTTCTTATAGACGCCGAGTTCATCGACATCCACTTTCAACACTTTCAGGTAATCGTTGACAAACGCCTTGACTTCCTCATGCTTCATAAAGGAATCGACTGCATAGGAGGTTTTCAGCATATCCTGATACGCCTTGGTCTTGGAAAGTTTGAAAAAGGCGTCTTCCCAGAATTTCAGCGCATAATCGGGGAAATTCTTCGGCGCCCAGAAGCCTCTCGGCTGTACATATACGGCATTAATCCCCTGCTCCTTCATCGTCAGCACATTCGGCATGGCGGGGATCCTCTGTGGGGACATGACGCCGAGCGGCTTGATTGTCTTGGCTTCGATCTGCCCCATCTGTTCATTCACGTTTCCAAATCCCAGATCGACATGCCCGCCCAGGATGGCTACGGACGCTGCGCCGCCGCCGCCAAACCCGACCATGTTCAACTGCGCACCCGACGCCCTTGCGACCCGGTGGGCGCTGACATGCTCGGACCCCCCTACGGTGCCGATCGCCACGGAGACCTTGTCGGGGTTTTTCTTTGCATACTCGATGACGCCCTTCATGTCGTTGTAGGGCGATTCGACGCGGGTAAAGGCGAGGTTCGGATCCATGCACATCAGGGTGAGGAAGGTGAGATCCTCCAGCTTGAGTTTACTCGAGCCGCGCAAAAGGGCGGAAAGCGGCCCGGTCGTGAACTGCATGACCACATGCGCGTCACCCGCTTTATCAAACATATAGTTGAGCGAAGTCGTACCGGAACCGCCATCCCGGTTGACCACCTGGATCTTCTGCTTTACAATCCCCTCCTTCTCCAGGATGCTGCCCACGGCCCGGCTGAACAGATCGCTGCCGCCGCCTGCAGGAGAATGGACGACAAATTCAATGGTTTTATCAGGGTATGCCGCCTTTGCCTCCGCCGCAACCATCGCGGCGACAACACATAACATTACCGCCAACGAACAGATAAAAACTTTCCTTCCCATACAATTCTCCTTTCCGTATCGGTGATTATGGTCTAAAGGGCCCATCCCTTTACTCCGGTATTCACCCGTTCTTTTTTATCGTGAACCGTCAACTTGCGAAGAAGCATCTCCGCCCGCTTGGGATTGAACAATCCACAAAGACAGGGCTTGCCCAACTCTATTCCCGCCTTCTCTATGGTCAGGGAACCAGCTTTAATTTTTTCGACCAGATCGTCCACCAGATATCGCGCTACCATGCCGTGTCCGCACATCGTCGTTATTTCAAGCACCGGGCCATCGGGAAGAAGGGAGGTGTTGCCCCAGATGCCCAATGAGTGGTTCGTCGTATGCGGCGCAATGCCAACCCTGTCGCATATGGATTTGACGGTATCATAGAGTCCAGAAACAACAACCGATAATCCAAAATCTTTTTCCTTCATCTCGACGAGAAAGGATTCGAGTTTTTCTTTTGTATCGAATACGCAATAGGGAGAATTGCTATCTTTGAACGCTTCGACGATGGAGTCCAGCGAGGTTTCCAGAACGTTGCCTTTATAACGCGCACCCCGGGCTCCGGTAATGTTCACGGCGCCATGCTTTTGAAAGAGTTTCAGGATTTCCTTACATTTTCCGGCCGAACCTTCCTGGTTGTACCCTTTCTCCGCGCGGATAATGATAACATAATCACAACCCAAATCTTCGATCGTACCCGCCCTGTGCAACGAATGAGTCATGGTCTCACTTCTCCTTTTGCTAAGCGTCCGCTTTCGGTCTGCCCAATCCCAAATTGACTTTTGCGTTGGGGGAAGCCCGATACCCCAACTTTGCCAGAGCCTCCATATTTGGTATCGCGCCGTCCGAATTCACCCTGTTGATCATGGATACGGAAAAGACCGTGTCTGTTGCTAATGCGGAACTTTCTTCCAGAGCCGCCATAGCTTCTGCCAACCGCGAAGGTTCGATCAGGAACTCAATGATCGCACTCAGCACCCGTTCATTTTTTACATCTTCTTTAAAAATGGCTTTTTTTGTATCTTCCATCAGGCTGGTTAACGGATTCAGCGGTTCGAACTCAACGCCGAGGCGCGCAAAAGGAGCGGCAATCTTCTCTATATTGCGGATGGTTTCGCCGACGCCCGGTCGCCCTACCTCGACGGCGATGCCCACTGTTCCCCTCTTATAGCGCCCCGTTACATCGTTGCTCTTCATTTCCGCCGTGCCGCGTCCCCAGCCGCCTGTCGTGGCGGAATGCGCGGCATTGGGGTCGCTGAACACCCTTCGGACGATACGCGGCCAGGGCAGGTCCGGCTCCTGTTTGAATGCCTCTACCGGACATCTCTTCGCCCGGTAACAGACACCGCATTCCACGCACATCTCTTCATCGATCTCTGCATATTCCGATTCCAACACGATAGCCCTCACGGGACAAACCGGCAGGCACTCGCCACACCCGGTACAGAGCTCCTTGTCGATCATACGTTTGCACCTCCAAAAAATATTGCGGAATGATGGAATCTTTCCTGTCAGGGGGGTGTCCGGGCCTTGAAAGCACCCGACGGCGACAGCGGTTGCCGTGCAGGTAAACGTAGATTGTCGACAATCGTTTGTCAAGCAAAAAGTAGCGGTCACATTTTCGTTGACAAATCCCCCGGAAAAGGTTACGAAAATGCCGCAGAAAGGGAGTCGGGACCATTTCGATATGAATATGAGAGACACCAGCCGCCGTATCTTCGCCATGGGGGGCATAATTATCAGGCCTGCATATACGGGCCTGGACGGAGGGTAGCGTTTCATTACAACAGAGTCAAAGCGACCAAATCCGTTATCAGGTTCGACCGATAACGGATTTTTTTGTGCAAAAGGAGAAGGTTATGAAATCACCCGATGTGATCATCTACGACACGACCCTGAGAGACGGTACGCAGGGGGAACAGGTCAATTTTTCGGCCGAGGAGAAGCTGCGGATCGCTCACCGCCTGGACGACATGGGATTCCACTACATCGAGGGGGGGTGGCCCGGTTCCAACCCCAAGGACGTCCGTTTCTTCGAAATGGTGAAGGACCAACCCTTCCGGCACGCCCGCCTGACCGCCTTCGGAAGCACGCGGAAGCCGGGCGTCCGGCCCGAGAACTGCCGGAACCTTCGCGCGCTGCTCAGAGCCGGGACGCCGGCCGTCACCATCTTCGGAAAGAGCTGGGATCTCCACGTCACGGAAATCCTCGGCATCCCCTTGGCGGAAAACCTGGAGATGATCCGCGATTCGGTCGCCTGGCTGAAGGCCCGGGGCAAGGAGGTCATCTTCGATGCGGAACATTTCTTTGACGGATACCGCCGCCGGCCCGCGTACGCCCTCTCCACGCTGAAGGCCGCCTTCGACGCCGGCGCCGACCGGATCGTCCTGTGCGACACGAACGGCGGCGCCATGCCCCATGATCTGAGCGCGGCCGTCCGGAAGGCCGCCGCCATGATTCCGGCGGGGCAACTCGGAATCCATACCCATAACGATTGCGGTCTCGCCGTTGCCAACACCCTTGAGGCCGTCCTGGAAGGGGTAACCATGGTCCAGGGGACGGTGAACGGTTACGGAGAGCGGTGCGGCAACGCCGATCTAACCTCCGTCATCGCAAACCTCCAGATCAAGATGGCCCGGAGGTGCCTCCCGGAGAGCTCCCTGTCGCAGCTCACAAACCTCTCCCACTACGTAGGCGAGGTGGCCAATGTCCGTCCCCTTCCCTTCCGGCCCTTCGTCGGACGGAGCGCCTTCGCCCACAAGGGGGGCGTCCATGTGAACGCCATCGCCAAAAACCCACAGGCTTACGAGCACATCCGTCCGGAACAGGTGGGCAACCATCAGCGGGTGCTGGTCTCCGAATTGGCGGGAAAGAGCAACATCGCCTTCAAGGCGAAGGGTCTCGGCATCGAACTCGGGGATCACGATGCCGCGAGCCGGAAGATCGTCCAGGAGGTCAAGCGCTTGGAAAATCAGGGTTTCCAGTTCGACGCGGCGGAAGGATCTCTGTCACTCCTGATGAAGAAGATCACCGGCGCCTTCCGCGAACCCTTCACACTTCAATGTTTCAGCGTGACGA
>Ga0163199_1000822_pt1 | contig 19548 bp, 15 predicted proteins | sample PL_2010_150m_FD_113537 | JGI IMG/M metagenome (GOLD analysis project Ga0163199, IMG submission 113537) | Freshwater microbial communities from Powell Lake, British Columbia, Canada to study Microbial Dark Matter (Phase II) - PL_2010_150m | ecosystem: Environmental > Aquatic > Freshwater > Lake ...
TATTTGACAAAATTCTATAACGGGTGGGTCCAAATGTTAACCTGGAAATTCACCAGCGAAGCCTTATAGTTATTGGACTTGTAAAGGATTTCGCAGCGCATACCCAAGAATGCTCATGTCGACTTCCAGCATCAATCGATGGCGTTGGCTTTCATGATGAGGGCCACGCAGAGTCATATTTCTTCCTTCCCAACTTCGGGCTCCGGTTGAAGGATATCCTATTGACAAGTTTCTACCCGAGAATTCTTGGTCAATCAACTCCGGTAGTCGGCATTGATCTTGACATAGTCGTAGGACAAGTCGCAGGTCCACACTTTGGCCTGAGCTGAGCCGCGCCCGAGGTCGATGCGGACCACGATTTCGGCCGGCGCCATGGCGCGCGCGCCGTCCGCCTCATGGTAGCTGGCGGCGCGGCCGCCGTATTCGGAAACCAGGACATCGCCCAGCCACAGTTTCACGGTCCTGACGTCGAGGTCGGCGAGTGACGGGTGGGATTGCGCGGCGTTACCGATGGCGGCGAGGATGCGGCCGAGATTGGGGTCTGAGGCGAAGAAGGCGGTCTTGACGAGCGGCGACTGGGCGATGGCATAGCCGACCGCCTTGCATTCGACGCTGTCCAGTCCGCCTTGGACGGCGATCTCGATGAATTTGGTGGCGCCTTCGCCGTCGCGCACGATGGCCTGCGCCAGCTCGGCCGCGATGGCGGTCACGGCGGTGCGCAACAGGCCGTATTCCGCGCTCTTGGCGTCCTTGATCTCGGCGTTTTGTGCCGCGCCGGTCGCAATCAGAATGAAGGAATCGTTGGTCGAAGTGTCGCCGTCGACCGTGATGCAATTGAACGATTCGTCAGCGACCTGCCCGACCAATTGCTCCAACAGCGGCTGGCTGATCTGCGCGTCGGTGGCGACGAAGCCGAGCATGGTCGCCATGTCCGGCTTGATCATTCCGGCACCCTTGGAGACGCCGGTGACGCTGACGGTCTTGCCGCCGAGGCTGAGTTGCCGCGAGGCTGCCTTGGCAACGGTATCGGTGGTCATGATGGCGTGGGCGGCGTCGAACCAGCCCTGGCCGTCAGCACGCAGCGCCGCCTGGCACTGGGGCAGTGCCGCGACGATGCGCTTGAGCGGCAGCGTTTCCATGATCACGCCGGTGGAAAAGGGCAGCACCTGCCGGTCGGAAAGGTCGAGCAGGGCGGCGACAGCGCTGCAGGTGGCGCGCGCCGCGGTCAGCCCCGGCTCGCCGGTGCCGGCGTTGGCGATGCCGGTGTTGATCAGCAAGGCGCGGATGTTGTGCCCGGCCAGATGCTGTTGGCAGACCTGCACCGGCGCGGCACAGAAGCGGTTCTGGGTGAACACGCCGGCGACCCGGCTGCCGGCGGCGAGTTCGATCAGTGTCAGGTCGCGTCGATTGGTCTTGCGAATGCCGGCCTCGGTCACGCCGAGGCGAACCCCGGCGACTGGATGGAGCTTGTTGGCGGAAGGCGTGGCGTACTTTACGGTCATGATGTCCTGGAAGAGTGAAAATTGAAAAATGTATACCTTCGATTCTGTCGCGCGCGGCCCGCTCAACCGAGAATACGCCCTTGGTCTTCAAATACAAAGCACCACAATTCTCGTACCGCGGCAACGCGTTCCGCGACACTGGCCGGTTCGACTCTCGCCGGTTGGTTGTTGAGACGCAGTTCATGTTGCATGCGACGGTAATCGCGATAGGCGTTGCGCACTGTTTCGGCCAACGCCACTGGAATCAGCGCCAATTCACCGGCGATCCGCAGCAGCGCAATATTGCCGAGATTGCCGGTGAGCGCCCGATGGGCATATGAATAGCCCAGCACCAGGTACTGAACAATAAATTCAACGTCGATCAGTCCGCCGTGATCATGCTTGAGGTCGAACCAAGAGCTCTTGCTGCCATGGTTGTCGAGCATTTTCTGGCGCATGCTCAGCACTTCGCGCCGGAGTTCGGCAAGATCGCGGCGCTGGCAGAGGATCGCGATGCGGACCTTCTCGAAGGCGGCGCCGATTTCGCGGTCGCCGGCGGAGTAGCGCGCCCGGGTCAGGGCCTGGTGTTCCCACATCCAGGCGGCTTCGAGCTGATATTTGCGGAAGGCGTCGATGGAGCTGACGATCAGCCCCGAGTCGCCGTTGGGCCGTAACCGCAGGTCGGTCTCGAACAGCAGGCCGGCCGAAGTCTGGCTGGAAAGCCAGGTGTTCAGCCTGGTCGCCAGGCGCGCATAGTTTTCCTGTGCCTCCGGAGCGGGATCGTCATAAAGGAATATCAGGTCGAGATCGGAGACGTAACCGAGTTCCTTGCCGCCCAGCTTGCCGTAGCTGACGACGGTGAAGCGCGGGATCTCGAGGTGGCGTTTGGCCATCTTGCGCCAGGCGAACTTGAGCGCCAGATCGAGCATGATATCGGCCAGCTCGGAGAGATGATCGGCGAGTTTCTCCAGCGCCAGGAGGCCGCTGACGTCCTGCGCCAACAGCCGGAATACCTGGGCATGGTGGCCTTCGCGCAGCATGTCCATCTGCAGTTCGACATCCGGCTCGACGGCTTCGAGGGCACGGTCCAACTGGGCCTTGAAGGCAGTCCAGTCGGGAGCGGTGTCGAGGATCCGGGCATCGAGAAGTTCGTCGAGCAGGATCGGGTGACGCCTCAGGTAGTCCGCCGCCCAGGACGAGGCGCTGGCGAGCTGCGCCACCTTCTGCAAGGCCTGCGGGTATTGCAGCAGCAGCGCCAGGTAGGCGGCACGGCGGCTGATGGCATCGAGCAGGTCGAGGCTGCGCGAGAGCGTCTGGTCTGGGTTCGGCATCCCGGCACAAGCCTCGATGACCCGCGGCACCAGGGCGTCGAAGCGCTCGCGCACCGAGGCGGGCATCTGCTGGTAGCGGCTGCCGGCGCGCATGGCGCCGAGGCGCTGAGCCGCCTCCGCCGCATCGCGGTAGCCATGGCGCGACAGTTCAGCCGCTTGCGCGTCGCCCTCACTGCCCTGCCACACCCCGTCAAGGGCATGATTGGCTTCGTGGGGATCGGCGAAGATGGCGGCAAAATGTTTGGCGACGGCCGCGCGGTGGTCATCAAGCTCGACCAGCAGCGCCGGGTAGCTGGAAAAGCCCATGGTCTGTGCAATGATTTCCTGATCCTCAGGTTTGTCGGGCAGCTTGTGGGTCTGCGCATCGTCGAGGTACTGGAGGCGATGTTCCAGGCGGCGCAGGAAATTGTAGGCCGCAGCCAGTTCGAGGGCCGTCTCGAGCGGGATCTGTTTGCGTTCGACGATCAGCACCAGCACTTTCAAGGTCGGCTTGATCTGCAACTGCGTGTCGCGGCCACCGCGAATCAACTGAAAGACCTGGGCGATGAACTCGACCTCGCGGATGCCGCCGGGGCCGAGCTTGACGTTGTCGGCGAGATCCTGCCGCGTCACTTCGCGGCGGATTTGCGCATGCAGGCCGCGCATGGCGTCGATGGTGCCGAAATCGAGGTATTTGCGAAACACGAACAACTGGCGCATCGACTCGAGTGCTGCCATCCATGCATCCCAATGCGGGTCGGAGAGCCTAGGCAGCAGCGGGCGCGCCTTGATCCAGGCATAGCGCTCCCACTCGCGGCCCTGGGTGATGAAATAGTTTTCCAGCATGTCGAAGCTGCATACCAGCGGGCCTGAATCTCCGTTCGGTCGCAAACGCATGTCGACCCGAAAAACCTGGCCGTCGCCGGTCGCCTCGGCAATCGCGTTGATGAGGCCGCGGCCGAGTCGGGTGAAGAATTCGAAATTGTCGATCGAACGTTTCAAGTTGCCCGCGCCGCTGGCTATATCCCCCGGGTCCCGGTCGCCTGCTGCCATGCCGTCCGTCTCGCCGTCGTCGGGGTAGACGAAGATCAGGTCGATGTCGGAGGAGACGTTGAGTTCGCGTCCACCCAGCTTGCCCATGCCGACGACGATCAGTTGTTGCGCTTCGCCCTTGGCGTTGCGCGGCACCCCGTAGCGCGCCGTGAGTGCGGCGCTGAGCGTCGCCTGGGCCTTCTCCAAGGCGATTTCAGCGACCAGGGTCATGCACTCGGTGACTTCGTCGAGGTCTGCCAGCCCGGCCAGATCGCGCGTGCCGATCCGGACGTAGGCGCGCTGCTTGAAACGCCGCAACGCCGGTTTCAGGGAATTTTCATCGAGCGTGGCCGGCAGGAAGCTGTTCAATTCCTCCGCTGTCAGGGCATGCTCCCAGCGGGTCGCCAGCTCATCGCCCAACGCCGGTGTTGCCGCAATTAACCGGGACAAATACCGGGAACCGGATAAAACCCGCGGCAGAATGTCGGTGAGGGAGGGCATCAAGGCTGGCACTCTAAGGTAAAATTGCGTGGTACTAGCGGATCAACGCCACATTTTAATACCCTACAATCAACGGCGGGCACCAGTACCCTACAATCAAAGGCGGGCAGCGGTGACCGACCTTGAGTTTGGGGCGCTGGGCGATTTGCCCTAAACCCAGGCTGCGCGCATCGACGACACGGCCCGTATGGAAACCAACATCGCGCCACTCCTTTCCTTGACGACCAATTCGCTTCGCCTTCCCTGGTTACGGCGCCTGGCGCGCCTGCTGCTGTGGCTGGCATTGCTGGCTTATTTCGGCTTTGCCCTGATGTTCCTCGGCCTGCGCTACGCCGTGTTGCCGCAGGTCCATGATCATCACGGCGAGATCGAGCGGATGCTCTCGGATTCCCTCCGCCTGCCCGTCGCCATCGCCGCCATCGATGCCCAATGGCAGGGCTTGCGCCCGCAACTGGCGCTACAGGGTTTTCAGGTGCAGGACCGGCAGGGCCGGCCCGCATTGGTCCTGGACAACGTGACGGCGGAGATCTCCTGGACCTCGCTGCTGCATTTCGGCCTGCGCCTGCATCGACTGGAAATCGTTGCCCCGGCGCTGACCATACGCCGGGATGCCGAGGGGCAAATCTTCGTTGCCGGCCTGCAGCTCAACACCCCGACAGAGGAAGACGATTTTTCCGATTGGCTGCTGGCGCAGCAGCGCGTGGTCGTTCGCGATGCCAGCATTACCTGGGTGGACGAGCTGCGCAAGGCACCGCCGCTGGAACTCCAGCACCTCAATTTTCATTTGCAGAACGACGGCAGCCGCCATCGCTTCGGTCTGACCGCCGATCCGCCCCGGACGCTGGCGGCAAGGCTGGATATCCGCGGCGATTTCAAGGGCCGCGACCTGGATGAAATCCAGGCATGGAAGGGCGAGGCCTATGCCGAGCTCGATTACGCCGATCTTGCGGTATGGCGCACCTGGCTCGACTATCCGCTGGATCTGCCGGAAGGCAGCGGAGGCATTCGTCTGTGGCTGGGTTTCGCGCAGAAACAGCTGACCGAGGTGACCGCCGACATTGCCCTGGCGAACGCCAAGTTGCGTCTGGCGCCGGATCTGCCGTTACTGGATCTGCATACCCTGAGCGGCCGGCTGGCCGGCAAGCGGTTGACCAATGGCCTGGAGTTGGGCGCCAAGCGGCTGGCACTTACCACGCGAGATGGCATAGCCATCCAGCCCACCGATTTCCAGCTCAAGTGGAACGCCGGCACGGATGCTGCGACGGGTGGCGGGACCTTTTCGGCTCAAGACCTGGAGCTTGACGCCTTCGCCCGGCTCGCGGCTTATCTGCCGATTGACAACGCCATCCGCCGACACCTGGCAGAGGTAGCGCCACGGGGCAAGCTCATCGAGATGAAGTCGACCTGGGGCGTCGCCACGGCCGGCGCGACGGCGACAGCTGCGTCCACCACCACTTCGGCATCCGGACTGGCCACCTACCACCTGCAGGCGCGCTTCGAGCGGCTAGGCATGCAGGCCATCGGCACGCTGCCGGGTTTCGATGGGGTTTCCGGCAGCATCGCCTTCAGTGACCAGGGGGGCAACATCAATCTCGCCAGCCAGAAGGCGGCTCTGGAATTGCCCCGGGTCTTTGCCGATCCGCACCTGGTCTTTCAGACCCTGAATGCCCAGGCAAGCTGGAAGACTACCAATGAAGGCGGTCAATCGCGCATCGACGCCAAACTCGAGAAGCTCGCTTTCGAGAACCAGGATGCGGCCGGAAACATCAGCGGCAGTTACACCGGTCATGCTGGCGAGTTGGGCGATATTGACCTGAATGCGCGGCTCACGCACGCCTCGGGGAGTTCCGTTTGGCGCTATATGCCGCTGGTGGTGCACAAGGATGTCAGCGACTGGCTGCGCGCCTCCATCCTGGCCGGAGTCAGCAACGACACGACGCTGCGCCTGAAAGGCGACCTGAAGCGCTTTCCGTTTGCCGACGGATCAGGAGTATTCGAGGTGAAGGGCCGCTTTCACGACGCGGTATTGCGATATGCCGCAGAATGGCCACAGATCGACCGCATCACCGGCGACCTTGAGTTCGTCGGCAGGCGCATGCTGATCAAGGCCAGCCGGGGGAGCATCTACGGCGTCGGTCTCAGCGACGTCAAGGCGCAGATCGCGGATCTTGATTCGAGGAAGGATCCCCTGGTCATCAGCGGCAAAGCTGGCGGTTCCAGCGCCGACTTTCTGCGCTTCGTCGAGAGCAGCCCGGTCGGCGAGCATATCGAGCACTTTACCGAGGACATGAGCGCGACCGGGAACGGCCAGCTCAATCTCAAACTGATATTGCCCCTCTGGCATATGGTCGACGCCAAGACCGAGGGGGTCTACCAGTTCGCCAACAACAAGCTGACTATCGATCCCGACCTGCCGCCTTTGTCGGACGTGAATGGCCGCCTGCATTTTTCCGGCGACGGAGTCAAGGCCGACAGGGTGCGGGCGATGCTCCTCGGTGCGCCCCTGTCGGTGGATGTCAGGACGGTCGGCAAGGGCACCGTACTGGTGAATGCCGAGGGCACCCTCAGCGCAGCCGAATTGCGCAAACAATTTCCGCATCCGCTGCTCGATCATCTTTCGGGCGGCACTGCCTGGCGCGGCACGGTGCGGGCGCGCAAGAAGAATGCCGAGGTAGTCCTCGAATCGGGGCTGCAGGGTATTTCGTCGAGTCTGCCGGAACCGTTCAATAAGAGCGCCGGCGAGACCCGAATGCTGCGCGTTGAGCGCAAGCAGCTGGCGGAACCGCAGCGCGCCGTTACCACCCCTGCCAGGCGTGGTGTCGCGGCGGCCCCGTCGCCGCCGGCGACACTTCGTGACCAGCTTGACGTGACGCTCGGCAACGCCGTGGCTGCCCGTCTGATTCGGCGCCATGAAGGTGAGCACTCGGAAACGGCCGTGTTGGAGCGCGGCGCAATTGCCATCGGTGAGTCGCTGGTGCTGCCGGACAAAGGCCTGCTGCTGGCCGTGAACCAGAAGAAGATCGATGTCGATTTCTGGCGCCGGCTGATGTTCAAAGGGAGTGGCGAGAAGTCCGAGGTCAATCCGGGAGTTGTCGGAAGACTACTCAAGCTGGAGACCAGCGTCGCCTTGAAGGCGCAGGAGTTGATCGTCTTCGGTCACGCGCTGAATGACCTGGAGGTCAAAGCCGGCACCACCGCGCCGGCCAATATCCGCGACGCGGGCTGGCGTGCCGAGGTCAAGAGCCGCGAACTGATCGGCGAATTGACCTGGCGCAACCTGGGCGCCGGACGGCTTTCCGGCCATCTCAAGCAACTGGCCATCAACGAGGCAGCCGGCGGCAAACCGTCGGACGCTGAATTCGGCAGCGACCCGTTGAGGGAGATGCCCGGACTGGATGTCGAAGTCGACCAACTCTTGCTGCGCGGCAGGCCTTATGGGAAGCTCAAGATGGTCGCGGACAATCGCGACGGCACTTGGGAAGCAAAACTGAATATAGATAATGACGATGGCAAGCTAAGCGGAGAAGGCAAGTGGCGACCGAGCATGACTCAGCCGGACACGCAGCTGAAGTTCGCGCTGAATGTCAAAAGTATCGAGAAGCTGTTGGCCCGCCTCGGCTATCCGGATGCGGTGCGGCGAGGGATCGCCAGGCTGGAGGGAAATCTGTCCTGGAATGGCACGCCATTCGTGATTGACTACCCGTCGCTCAACGGCATGCTCGAGGTCGAGGCCTCAGGCGGCCAGTTCAACAAGCTCGAACCCGGCGTCGGGCGCTTGCTCGGGATCCTCAGCCTGCAGTCCTTGCCACGCCGCATCACTCTGGATTTCCGCGACATCTTCAGTGATGGTTTTGCTTTCGATAGCATCGAAGGCAAGCTGAACCTGACCCGCGGCATCATGGATACGAGAGATTTCCAGATACGCGGTCCATCGGCCAAGATCCTCATGAGCGGTAACGTCAACCTGCCGCAGGAGTCACAGAACCTCAAGGTGCGGGTGAGTCCCGCCCTCACCGAAACACTCGCGGTCGGCGCCATGCTGACGCATCCGGCGGCGGGCGCCATCGCCTGGCTGGCCGACAAGATATTGAAAAACCCGCTCGACCAGATCTTCGCTTACGATTACGCGGTGACCGGCAGTTGGGCCGATCCGAAAGTGGAGAAGCTTTCGGGGCAGCAGCCGAATCCCGCCAACGCCGAAAAACCGAACTAGCCCATGCCTGAGAAAATGAAAATCGCCGCGATCCAGATGATTTCCGGCCCCGAAGTCGGCGCCAACCTTGCCGAAGCGGGACGCCTGATAGCCCAGGCGGCGGACCGTGGGGCGCGGCTGGTGGCCTTGCCCGAGTATTTCCCGCTGATCGGCGCCAGCGACGCCGAGCGCCTGAACGCCCGGGAAGCGGATGGCGCCGGGCCGATACAGGCTTTCCTGAGTGAAGCTGCCAGGCGATATGGCATCTGGCTGGTCGGCGGGTCGCTGCCCCTGGTTGCCGATGATCCCGCCAAACTTCGCAATACCTGCCTGGCGTACGACGACCAGGGCCGTCGCGTGGCCCGCTATGACAAGATCCACCTGTTTGGCTTTACCAAGGGAAGCGAAAGCTATAACGAAAGCCTGACCATCGAGCCGGGCGACAAAGTGGTCGCCTTCGATTCGCCATGCGGGCGCATCGGCCTGGCGATCTGTTACGATCTGCGCTTTCCTGAGCTGTTCCGGGCACTCGGTGTAGTGGATGTGCTGGTGGTTCCCTCCGCTTTCACCGAGACCACCGGCCGCGCCCACTGGGAATTGCTGTTGCGCAGCCGGGCTGTCGAGAACCAGTGCTATCTGCTGGCCGCGGCGCAGGGCGGACGGCACCCGAACCAGCGCGTCACGCATGGCAACAGCATGATCGTCGATCCCTGGGGCGAAATACTGGATCGTATGGACAAGGGCGCCGGCGTCGTTGTCGCCGAGGTCGATCCGGCGCGCATCGCGGAAGTTCGAACCACCCTGCCGGCCCTCAAGCATCGCGTGCTGTAAGTATTGGGTAACAGATTTTCTGGTGACTCTATGATTTCCAACGACCTGTATCGAACTGCCGAGCAATGTCTGCTGGCATCCTACAACCTGACACCGCAGAATCTCGACTCTATTCTCGGGCAGATGTTCGGCCATCGGGTCGGTTATGCCGATCTCTACTTTCAGTATGCCCGTTCCGAGGGCTGGAGCCTGGAAGAGGGCATCGTCAAGTCGGGCAGCTTCAACATCGAGCAGGGGGTCGGCGTGCGCGCGATTTCGGGCGAGAAGACGGCCTTCGCCTATTCCGACGAAATCAGCCTGGCCGCTTTGCAGGGTGCTGCCCAGGCCACCCGTGCCATTGCCGCCCAGGGCGGCGCTGGACGTGCGCCCCGGCTCCGGCCGGGTGCGGTCACGCCGCCGCTGTATGCCGCGCTCGATCCGATTGCGGCGCTCGCCGACACCGAGAAGGTCAGGCTGCTGGAGCGCCTGGAGGGCTACGCCCGGGCCCTCGACACTCGCGTCGTGGAAGTCATGGCAAGCCTGGCGGGCACCTGGGAAGTCGTTCTGGTGGCACGCAGCGACGGCCGGATGACGGCTGACGTGCGGCCGCTGGTGCGGGTTTCCCTTAGTGTCATCATGGAGCAGCACGGCCGTCGCGAGCAGGGTGCGGCCGGCGGCGGCGGGCGCTTCGACTATGCCTATTTCGACGCTGCCATGCTGCAGGAATACGCCGCCCGGGCGGTGCATCAGGGCAGCGTAAACCTTGCCGCCAAACCAGCACCCGCCGGTAGCATGACCGTGGTATTGGGATCGGGCTGGCCCGGCATCCTGTTGCATGAGGCGATCGGCCATGGCCTCGAGGGCGATTTCAACCGCAAGGGCAGCTCTGCCTTCGCCGGCCGCATCGGCGAGCGTGTCGCGGCCCGGGGAGTCTCGGTCGTCGATGACGGTACCATTCCGGATCGGCGCGGATCGCTGACGATCGATGACGAAGGCAATCCCACCCAACGCACCTCGTTGATCGAGGACGGCATACTGGTCGGCTACCTACAGGACTCGCTGAATGCCCGGCTGATGGGCGTGGCGTCCACCGGCAACGGCCGCCGCGAGTCCTTTGCCCACCTGCCGCTGCCGCGCATGACCAACACCTACATGCTGAACGGCGACAAGAACCCCGAAGAGATCATTGCGTCGGTAAAGAAGGGGCTGTATGCGGCGAACTTCGGCGGCGGCCAGGTCGACATCACCAACGGCAAGTTCGTCTTCTCGGCGGCCGAAGCCTATCTCATCGAGAACGGCCGGATCACCACACCTGTCAAGGGCGCAACCCTGATCGGCAACGGCCCCGACGTGCTGCGGCGGGTGACCATGATCGGCAATGACATGGCCCTTGATCCGGGCGTCGGCACCTGCGGCAAGGAAGGCCAGAGCGTGCCGGTCGGCGTCGGCCAGCCGACCCTGAGGATAGACGGGCTGACGGTCGGGGGCACGGGCTGAGGTCTAGTCGACCCCTGCAACCAACGTGATTTAGCGTCTGGCGTTGGGGAAAAACAACTGCTCGCCGCCGATCTTGTAGTCGGCGATGGCTTTCTGTCCGGTTTCCGAGAGTATCCAGTCGATGAATTGCTGACCTGCGGCCTGTTTGACGTGCGGATGTTTCGCCGGGTTGACCAGGATCACGCCGTACTGATTGAACAGGCGCTTGTCGCCTTCGACGACGATGGCAAGATTCTGCCGGTTCTTGAAGTTCAGCCAGGTGCCGCGGTCGGCCAGGATGTAGGCATTCATCGAAGCCGCGGTGTTGAGCGCCGGGCCCATGCCGGAGCCGGTGTCCCGGTACCACGGACCCTTGCCGGCGTCTAGGTCGATGCCGGCGATTTTCCACAGGCGCAGTTCGGCGGCATGGGTGCCGCTTTTGTCGCCGCGCGAGACGAAGGCCGATTTCGATGCTTCGATCTTCTTCAATGCGACCGAGATGTCTTTGCCGCCGGCGACACTGGCGGGATCGTCTTTCGGCCCGATCAGTACGAAGTCGTTGTACATCACTTCCTGGCGTTTCACGCCATTGCCTTCTGCCATGAATTTCTCCTCGGCCGCCGGGTCGTGCACGAACACCACGTCGGCATCGCCGCGCCGCGCCAAATCCAAGGCTTGGCCGGTACCCAGCGCCACCACACGGACCTGGATACCGCTGGGTTTTTCGAAAAACGGCAGCAGGAAGCCGAACAAGCCCGACTGCTCGGTCGAGGTCGTCGAGGCGACGGTGATGAAGCTGTCAGCCGACCACACCGGGCCTGTGCCCAATGTCAGGCAGGCAAGCGTGGCAAGAAGGGAGCGGCGCACTATCGTCACGGTAATTCTCCTTGAAGAAAGGTTTGTGCTTCGGTCGAGTGGGGACGGTGGAAAAACTCTTCGGCCGGGGTACGTTCGGTAATCCGGCCGGCATGCAGAAAAATGATTTCGTCCGCCAGTCGCCGTGCCTGGCCGAGGTTATGGGTGGTCATGACGACGGTGGCCCCGGCAGCATGGATGTCGACAATCACCTGCTCCACGGAGCGCGCCGCAGTTGGGTCGAGGCTGGCAGTCGGTTCGTCCAGAAACAGGATGCGCGGTTCCAGCGCCCAGGCTCGCGCCAAAGCGACGCGCTGCTGCTCGCCGCCGGAAAGCACGCGCGCCGGTCGATCGGCGAGATGGGCGAGGCCGACCCGTTCCAGCGCGGCACGCGCCTGCATGCTGCGCCGGTCATAAGCAACGCCGGCAAGCTTGAGTCCATAAGCGACATTCGCCAGCGCCGAGCGACGCAACATCACCGGACGCTGGAACACTAGGCCCTGGGCGCGCGGCCGCGACTCGCTGGCGTTCCACAGGATGTGTCCGGCGGTCGGCTTCAGCAAGCCGTGCATCACCCGCATCAATACGCTTTTCCCGGCACCGTTGGCGCCGAGAATCACCGTGCGGGCACCGCCTTCGATGCGCAGATCGATGCCGGCCAGCACCGGCACCTCATTGGGCGCGAAGCCGATACCGGTCAGGGTGAGGGGAAAGATGGTGTGCATCAGCCGAGTCGGCGTTGCGCCCAGGCGCCGGTGACGTAGGCCAGGGCATTGATGGCCAGCACCAGCGCAATCAGGATCAGGCCCAGTGCCAGGGCTAGCGGCAGGTCGCCCTTGCTGGTCTCGAGGGCGATGGTGGTGGTCATGACGCGGGTAACGCCGTCGATATTGCCGCCCACGATCATTACCGCGCCGACCTCGGCGATGGCCCGGCCGAAGCCGGCCAGCATCACGGTGAACAGGGAATAGCGTGTGTCCCAGAGCAGGGTTGCAGTCGCCTGGCGCGTTGTCGCGCCCAGCGAATGCATTTGTTCGCGGTATTCGCGCCAGGCATCCTCGACGGTCTGACGTGTGAACGCCGCCAGCAGCGGCGCCACCAGCACGGCCTGGGCGATCACCATGGCGGTTGGCGTGAACAACAGGCCGAGAGGTCCGAGTGGTCCCGCCCGAGACAGCAACAGATACACCAGTAGGCCGACCACCACGGCCGGCAGGCCCATGAAGCCATTGATCATCACCGTCAAGGTGCGCCGGCCGGCAAAGTCGCCGACCGCCAGCAGCGCCCCGAGCGGAAGGGCGAGCATTGCCGAGAGTATGACCGCGGACAGGCTGACACGCAGGCTCAGCGCGACGATATCCAGGAGCCTGGCGTCCAGTCCGGCGACCAGGCCAAGCGCGGCGGACAGGCCGTCGGGCAGGTCACGCATGAATTGGCCATCGATATGTTGATCCGGACATAACTAGAATTCGGATAATGAGTCAAAATGGGCGTATGAAAGCGTCTGGCACAATATAGCCCGCGTATGGCAAGGAGCAAATATGAATAAATGTGCATTACTTCCCGGCTTGGTTTGGACCTGGTCGACACCGGGCGAGGTACGCCGCAATGAGGAGGGAACGCTGCTCGCCCTGCTGGCCGGGATCGCCGAGACCGGTTCGGTGGCGCAGGCGGCGCGCGACTGCGGGTTTTCCTATCGCCACGCCTGGGGCGTGGTGCGCACCTGGGAGGAGCGCCTGAAGCAGCCGCTGGTCGACATGGTGCGTGGCAGCGGTTCAACGTTGACGCCACTGGGTTTGCGCCTGGTCCATCTCGACGCCCGCCTGAAGAGCCGCTTTGCCGCGCAGTTGGCGGCGGCTGCGGAGGAGGTGCGGCGGGATTTGACGCCGTTTATGGGAGCAGGCATTGACCGGCTGACCCTGCACGCCAGCCATGATCCGCTGCTGACACAGCTTCCCGCGTTGCTCCGCGAACAGGGTGTGGAACTGGAAATGCACGTCCTCGGCAGCAGCGAGAGCCTGGCATCGCTGGCGGCCGGGCGCTGCGACATTGCCGGTTTTCATTGCCCGCAAGGTGCCTTGGGTGGCGCGGTATGGAAGACCTACCGGGAGCACCTGGATCCGCGCGCCCATGTGCTGATCCGCTTTGCCCAGCGTTCGCAGGGGCTGATCCTGGCTGCCGGCAACCCCCACAAGCTGAAGACCTTGCGTGACCTGACCCGGTCCGGGGTCCGCTTCGTGAATCGCCAATCCGGTTCCGGAACCCGCTTGCTGTTCGACCTGCTCCTGGCTGATCGGCACACGCAGCCTGAGGATGTTGCCGGCTATCAGGATGAAGAATTCACCCATGCCGCGGTGGCGGCGACCATCGCCAGCGGTGCCGCCGACGCGGGCCTCGGCGTCGAAGCGGCGGCGCGGCGTTTCGGCCTCGATTTCATTCCGCTGGTGCGCGAAGACTATTACCTGGCTATCCGGCGCGACGGGCTCGTCCATCCGGCGCTGCAGGTGCTGCTGAAATACCTCGCGGCATCTTCCTGGAAAGGACTCCTGGCCGCGGAGCCCGGCTATGTTGCCCGTGGCAGCGGCAAGCTGGTTGAATGCAAAACCGCCTGGCGCTCCGCCAAGGCCACCAGGACCGGCAAATCATCGGCGGCGGCGCGGCGGGGCTGATGCTGCTTTGCGATAGAATCGCGCCTGTGCCGCATACCGTCGCACCACCAAGGTTCCCAGATGAAACCAATCGTAGACGACGTCCGCATCAAGGAGATCAAGGAACTGGCGCCTCCCGCCCACATCCTGCGCGAGTTTCCAGCCACCGACGCGGCGGCGGAAACCACCTACACCGCCCGGCAGGCCATCCACCGCATCCTCCACGGCGCCGATCAGCGCTTGCTGGTGGTGATCGGTCCGTGCTCGATACACGACCATGATGCGGCGTTGGAATATGCGCGCAAACTGCATACGGCGCTGCCGGGATACAGCGACGACCTGTTGATCGTGATGCGGGTGTATTTCGAGAAGCCGCGGACCACGGTCGGCTGGAAGGGACTGATCAACGACCCGCGTCTCGATGGCAGCTTCAGGATCAACGAAGGTCTGCGCATGGCGCGGCAACTGCTCTACGAGATCAACGAACTGGGCCTACCGTGCGCCACCGAGTTCCTCGATTCCATCACGCCGCAATACACCGCCGACCTGATCAGCTGGGGTGCCATCGGCGCGCGCACCACCGAATCCCAGGTGCATCGCGAGCTGGCCTCGGGTCTGTCCTGCCCGGTGGGTTTCAAGAACGGCACCGATGGCAATATTCGCATCGCGGTCGACGCCATCCGCGCCGCCGCCAGCCCGCATCATTTCCTCTCGGTGACCAAGGCGGGGCATTCGGCCATCGTCTCCACCAACGGCAACGAGGATTGCCACATCATCCTGCGCGGCGGCAAGACGCCCAACTACGATGCCGCCAGCGTCGATGTCGCCTGCATAGAGCTGGGCAAGTCCGGCCTGGCGGCACGGGTGATGATCGACTGTTCCCACGCCAACAGCGGCAAGAAATACCAGCGTCAAGTCGAGGTGGCGGGCGAAGTCGGCGAACAGCTTGCCGCCGGCGACGACCGCATCTTCGGCATCATGGTGGAGTCGCACCTCAAGCCGGGACGTCAGGACCTGCTGCCGGGCAAGCCGCTCGAGTATGGCGTGAGTGTCACCGACGCCTGCATCGGCTGGGAGGACAGCCTCACCGTACTCGACATCCTCGCCGATGCCGTGCGCAGGCGCCGACTGTCGCTGGCCGAGAAATAGTCGCCCCCGTCAGCCGTTCTTACCCTTTTGCCAGAGTACATCGCCGCATCCCGAAGTCTTGTTCAGGTGCCGGGCCAGCACAAACAGCAGGTCGGAGAGACGGTTCAGGTATTCCCTTGCCGTCGTCGACACGTTTTCGCCATGCGCCAGCGCCACCACGCTGCGCTCGGCGCGACGGCAGACGGTACGGGCGAGATGTGTCCAGGCGGCGGCCGGGCTGCCGCCCGGCAGGATGAATTCCTTGAGCGGCTCGAGCGCCGCATTGTAGCTGTCGATCGCCGCTTCGAGTCGCGCCGGCTGCCCGGCACCGAGCAGCGCCGCACCGGGTATCGAAATTTCCCCGCCGAGATCGAACAGGTCGTGCTGGATGCCGATCAGCAACCCGCGAACATCGACGGGGAGTTCTTCGCAGAGGAGCAGACCGATCACCGAATTGGTTTCGTCGACATCGCCGAGCGCCGCGACGCGCAGGCTTTCCTTGCCGATCCGGCTTCCGTCGCCGAGGCCGGTGGTGCCCTGGTCGCCGGTGCGGGTGTAGATTTTCGTGAGGCGGTGTCCCATGCTTGGCACGCAGCGAGTATGAAAGTATGATTATAGCTGCTGCACTTCGAAAGACTGCTTTCCGCCTAGCCCAATTCGCGAATCGACCGCAGCCATATGCCGATATCCGAGGACCCAAAATTGAGGCGAACCAGCAATGACTGAATTGAGTATCAAGGCCAAACTGTTTGGTGGCGCCATTTTGTCGGTGATCATCATTTTTGCCATGGCGGGCGTCAATCTCTATGCCAGCGGGCAAAGCGCCTCCGCTCTGGCGGAGGTCTACGAGCATAACGTCATGCCGCTGGGCATGCTTCAGACCATGGACAGCCTGCTCAAGGAAGTGCGCTTCAGGATGGCGGGGGTGCTGCTGGATCAGATGCCGATTCAGGGGTCCAGGAACAACTTGAAGGAAGCCAGGGAAAAATTGCCGCAAACCTGGCTGAACTTCAAGGCCAAGATCAACGAGGGCCAGGGGAAGGAGCACGTCGCCAAGATCGACAAACAGATGGAGCCCCTGCTGGCTTTCCTCGACAGGCTCGACAAGGCATATGCCGCGGGGGACAAGGACGCCCTGGGTTCATTGCTGGAAAATGACTGGCCGCTGGTGCATTCGGGGATGCTCAAGCCGATCGCCGAACTGATCCCTCTCCAGGAAACTTCGGTCAAGAATACTTATGAAAGCAGTGTGGCCCTCGGCAAGAAACTGGTCTATGTCTCCTTGGGCGCGGCGGCGGTCAGCGTGATCGTGCTGCTGTTGTTCACGTATACGCTGACGGCCTCGATCAATCGCAACATCAACATCCTGAAGGACGCCCTGAGCAACATCGCGCACGGTAATTTAAGCGTCAGGGCAACTGTTTTGGGTGGCGGTGAACTGGGTTCCATGGCGGATTCACTCAACATGATGGTCCGACAGTTACATGAGATCATCGGTGGCGTAAAGGGTGCCGCGGATAATCTTGCGGGCTTGTCGGCGAGCATGGCGAATGCTGCCGGCAAAGTGCTGGAGCGGGGTGACCAGGGCAACGCCAAGATTCATGAAGTGAGTGCCGCGATGGAGGAAATGCGGGCATCGGTGGCGAGCATCTCCGAAAGCGCGGATGAAGCGGCGGGGGCTTCTTCCAAGACCCAATCCATCGCCAATGTGGGGCATGAGAATATCACCAGCAACGCCGAAGCCACCCGGCGGATGTTGGGCAGCGTCGATGAGTCGAGCGCGGTGATCGCCAACCTGAGCGCATCGGTGATGCGCATCAGTGAGGTGACCAAGGTGATCCGGGATATTGCCGATCAAACCAACCTGCTGGCGCTCAACGCCGCCATCGAGGCGGCGCGTGCCGGGGAACAGGGACGCGGCTTCGCGGTGGTGGCGGACGAGGTCAGGAAACTTGCCGAGCGCACCGGCGCGAGCACCGCGGACATCACCAGCATGGTCGGGCAGATTACCTCCAATACGGACACCGCAGTCAGGTCCATGGAGGAAGTCAAGAATGAAGTCCGGAACAGCGCGCAAATCGCCGAGGCGACCAAAGACACCTTGGTGGAAATACTGGAGGCGACAAAACGCGTGTCGGTACTGGCGAATCACATCGCTTCGGCCACCCACGAGCAATCGAGCGCGACCGAGAACACCGCGTCGAATATGGAAACGATTTCCCAGATCACCTCGAACAATGCCGGGAACGTCCGCTCCATGGCGACTACCGCAGAAAGCGTCAAGGATACCGCGTCCGAGCTGCAAAAGCTGGTGGGACAGTTCAAACTGTGAACGGGATTGTCGAGCTTGTAAGCTTGCATTAAGGGTCCCGAGAATGCCCGTCCGCTGAGGGATTCGCGGCATCAGCCTAAAGTATTCCGGCGGTCTGTCGTAATAATTCCTACCGAAGCGGGAGTTGGACGACATGATATTCAGGGTAAGCTACAAGGGGATCACCAAGCATTCCGGCCGCCTCGAGTCGGTGTTTGCTTTCCTGGTAAAGCAATGGGGCTCAGCCGAAAAGGCCTTTGAAATCGGCGTCAAAGTGGAGGCGGTGGCCTGAACCGCTGTCCCCCGGGATTCATTTCTTCAGGTAAGGGACGTACTCCATGTCCGACCTGGCGATGTGATTGACCAGCCAGTCACTCAGGAATTCGACCATCTCGGTGGAAACATCCAGAACGATAGCCTTACTCTGCAGGGCTATCATCTTGGTCCGAAACTTCTCATGTTCCACGACGTGCTCCTTGAACTTCGGGAATTTGCACTGCTTCATCACCGCCTCTTCGGTCTCGAAGTGCTCGCGAACATAGTGCTTCAATCGGGTAATGGCATAGACGGCCAGCAGGGTCCGTTGCTCGGCCGTCGCCACTTCAAGTTCAGCCAGGCAAGCGAATAGTCCCTGATGCTGTTGATCGATGATTTCATGCCCGGTCGCGAGTGCTTTAGTCCATTTCATGGTGAAATTTGCTGAGACTGACGCTCTGGTCCGCGCTGAATGGTGGTGTTTGGATGCGCCAGAATAACATGGACCGTTCGACGATGCTGGACGAGTCGTACCGACCATGGATTGGATGCGCAGGGAGCGGTGCTTTTACATCATAATGGCGGCAGTCATCGTGCGCCGAGCGCCACCCCATGCCGCGTTTCTCAGCCAACCTGTCCTTTCTGTATTCCGAACATCGCTTCATGGCACGCTTTGCGGCTGCCCGGCACGACGGGTTCGCGGCGGTCGAATTCCATTTCCCATATGCCCATGACCGGGCCGAGCTGGTCCAAGCGTTGCGCCGGGAAGGGTTGGAGCTTGTGCTGTTCAATCTGCCGCCCGGCGACTGGGCGGCGGGAGAACGCGGCATCGCCTGCCATCCCCGGCGGGTCCAGGAATTCCAGGACGGCATTGCCCTGGCCATCGACTATGCCCGGGCGCTGGGTTGCCCCCGCCTGAATTGTCTGGCCGGCCTGCGCCAACCCGGAGTAAGCGAGGCGCGGATGCGCGAGACGCTGATCGAAAACCTGCGCTTCGCTGCCTTCACCCTCAAGCATGCCGGTATCGAACTGGTGATCGAGCCGATCAACAGCCGCGACATGCCCGGGTTTCTTGTCAATACCACGCGCCAGGCGCTGGATATCATCGACGCCGTCGGCAGCGACAACCTGCGCCTGCAGTACGACATCTATCATGCGCAGGTCATGGAAGGCGATTTGGCGCGTACCTTGGAAAGCAACCTGGAGCGCATTGGCCACATCCAGCTTGCCGATAATCCCGGCCGGCACGAACCCGGCACCGGCGAGATCAACTTTCCCTACCTGCTGGGCCATCTCGACCGCCTCGGTTATCCCGGCTGGGTCGGCTGCGAGTATCAGCCATTGACCACCACCACCGCCGGGCTGGTCTGGCTCCGGGAACTCCATTCATGACCGCCGGCGAGAGCTTGCTGCGCAGCCTGTTCGATGCGGCGCTGGCGATCGCCGATCCGGCCCGCTGCCTGCCGCCCCACCTGCCCCCGCCACCCAAAGGCCGGACCGTCGTCATCGGCGCCGGCAAGGCCGCGGCAGCCATGGCGCGGGCGCTGGA
>Ga0163199_1000823_pt1 | contig 19516 bp, 14 predicted proteins | sample PL_2010_150m_FD_113537 | JGI IMG/M metagenome (GOLD analysis project Ga0163199, IMG submission 113537) | Freshwater microbial communities from Powell Lake, British Columbia, Canada to study Microbial Dark Matter (Phase II) - PL_2010_150m | ecosystem: Environmental > Aquatic > Freshwater > Lake ...
CGCGGCCTTTCGCCACTCATCACAATGCGCTGGATATGGCGCTGTACCTGCGCATCGCGCCGGAGCTCTATCTCAAGCGCCTGGTAGTGGGCGGGATGGAAAAAGTGTTCGAGATCAATCGCAATTTCCGCAACGAAGGCATCTCCACCCGGCACAATCCTGAATTCACCATGCTGGAGTTCTACGAGGCCTATCAGGATTACGCTTACCTGATGGATTTCACCGAGACCATGCTGCGGCAGGTGGCAGAGAAAGTTCTGGGCACGACCCGCATCACCTACCAGGGACGGGAAATCGATTTCGCGCAACCGTTCGCGCGGCTCACCATCACCCAGGCCATCCAGAAATTTCACCCGCAGTACACCGATGCGCAGCTCAGCGACCGTGCATTCCTGATCGGCCAGTTGCAGACACTCGGCATTTCCTACAAACCCGGGGACGGCATCGGCGGTTTGCAGCTCACGCTGTTTGATGAAACCGTCGAGCATCTGCTGTTCGAGCCGACTTTCATCATCGATTACCCGGCGGAAGTCTCGCCCCTGGCACGGCGCAACGATATCAATCCAGAAGTAACCGACCGCTTCGAGCTTTACATCGCCGGACGCGAAATCGCCAATGGCTTTTCCGAATTGAATGATCCGGAGGATCAGGCAGCGCGTTTCCTCGAACAAGCCAAAGCCAAGGAAGCGGGCGATGCCGAGGCCATGCACTATGATGCCGATTACATCCGTGCGCTGGAATACGGCCTGCCCCCCACCGCAGGCGAAGGTATCGGCATAGACCGGCTGGTCATGCTGTTCACCGACAGCCCCAGCATCCGCGATGTAATCCTGTTTCCACAGTTGCGGCGGGAAGACTGACGCTCATACTAATTCATGCATCAGAGCGACCGTGAATTCTGCCGGGTATTGATTGTCTCATTACTGACTACCTGGATCTACGCTGCCTACACTGACCTCATCAGGAATGCGCAGTCATCATGAACTCTCTTACTCTCAGGCAAATCGAACTGCCCATCGAGGGCATGACATGTGCTGCCTGTGCGGCACGGATTGAAAACAATCTGAATAAACTGCCGGGCGTGCATGCGGCGGTCAACTTTGCCAATGAAAAAGTGCGGGTGGAGCTCGATGCCGGCACCACCACCTTACCCGAAGATCTGGTGCGCTCGATCGAGCAGGCCGGTTTCCATGTCATTCCCCAATCGGTGCAACTGCAAATCAGCGACATGACCTGCGCCGCATGCAGCGGCCGGATCGAAAAAGCGCTGAACAAGCTTCCCGGCGTCAGCGCCACGGTCAATCTGGCCACGGAGACAGCCCGTGCCAGTTTCAATCCCGGCATGGTGACAGTGGATGAGCTGATCACCGCCGTCGTCAAGGCAGGCTATGGCGCCAGTGAAATCAGCGATACCAGCCGCACCGAGGAGAAAGCGCGGCGGCTTACTGCTTACCAGGTGGAACTGCGCATGTTCTGGATCTCGGCCGTCCTCACCCTGCCGCTGGTGCTGCAGATGGGCGCAATGTTCTCGGGTATGCATGAAGATCTGCTGCCGCGCTGGCTGCAATGGCTGCTGGCAACGCCGGTGCAGTTCTGGGTCGGCAAGCGCTTTTATGTCGCCGCATGGCACGCACTGCGCGGCGGCAGTGCCAACATGGATGTGCTGATCGCGCTCGGCACCAGCATGGCGTATTTCTTCAGCGCAGTGGTGACGCTGCTGGCGCTGCAGCAGCATGTCTATTTCGAAGCGAGCGCGGCCATCATCACGCTGGTGTTGCTGGGCAAGCTGATGGAAGCGCGCGCCAAGGGCAAGACTTCGGCTGCCATCGAGGAACTGATCAAGCTGCAACCCAAAACCGCACGAGTAGAGCGCAATGGCGAGATCATCGAAGTGGACGCAAGCACCCTCGTGCTGGGCGATATTTTCATCGTGCGCCCGGGCGAGAATCTGCCGGTGGATGGCGTCGTCATCGAAGGAACATCCAGCGTGAACGAGGCCATGTTGACCGGCGAGAGCCTGCCGGTCGGCAAGCAGGCGGGGGCGAAAGTCTATGCCGCCACCATGAACCAGCAGGGTCTGCTTAAGTGCCGTGCCACCGGCGTCGGTGCCCATACCCAGCTCGCGGCCATCATCCGCCTGGTGGAACAGGCGCAGGGCTCCAAGGCGCCGATCCAGCGCATGGCCGACACCATTTCGGCGGTATTCGTGCCGGTGGTGGTGGCCATCAGCGCGCTGACTCTGGCGTTCACCTGGTGGCTTGCGGGCGATTTTGTGCAAGCGCTGATCAATGCCGTTGCGGTACTGGTGATCGCCTGTCCTTGCGCATTGGGGTTGGCCACACCGACGGCGATCATGGTCGGCACCGGGCGCGGCGCGCAGACCGGCGTGCTGGTGAAGAATGCCGCCGCTTTGGAACATGCAGAAAAAATCCAGGTGCTGATTGTGGACAAGACCGGCACCCTCACCGAAGGCAAACCCGCGGTGACCGATATCGTTGCAGCAGGATCAACTACCGAGCATGACTTGCTGCAAGTTGCCGCCACCCTGGAACAAGGCTCGGAACACCCTCTCGCAAAAGCGGTGCTGGAACGTGCCGCGGGCATGAACATTCGCCCGGATGCAGTGAGTGATTTTTCCGCCATCGCTGGCAGCGGGATCACTGCCCGCATCAACGGCAGCGAATACCTGCTGGGCTCGCCTAAATTTGTAGGTGGACGCGGTGCGGCAATTGATGCTGCGCGCATAGCGGTTCTGCAGGCTGCAGGCAAAACCGTCATCGCTGTGGCCGCCGTGACCAACGATGTTCCCGAGGTGCTCGGCTATCTCGCCATCGCCGACCGTCTGCGCAGCACTTCCGCGCAGGCGGTAAAACGGCTGCAAGCCATGGGTATCGAAGTGGTGATGCTGACCGGCGATAATCCCGCCACCGCTGCCGCCATTGCCAAGCAGGCGGGTATCACCAGCTATCGTGCCGAAGTGCTGCCACAGGACAAGGCCGCCGCAGTGGAACAAACGAAAGCGAGTGGCAAATTCACCGGCATGGTCGGTGACGGCATCAACGATGCGCCGGCGCTGGCCGCGGCCGACGTGAGCTTCGCCATCGGCGCAGGCTCCGATGTGGCAATTGAAGCTGCCGACATCACCCTGATGCGCAATGATCTGATGAGCGCGGCTGATGCGATCTCGCTCTCGCGTGCGACGTTGGGTAAGATCCGCCAGAATCTTTTCTTCGCTTTCATCTACAACGTGCTGGGCATTCCGCTGGCGGCAGCAGGATTGCTCAATCCCGTGATTGCGGGCGCGGCAATGGCGATGAGTTCGGTGTCGGTGGTAAGCAACTCGTTGTTGCTGAAACGCTGGCAGGCGGGTTCTTGATTATCATTAAAAAGGAGTAGAGCAAATGCAAACAATCGTGATCAATATCAAAGGCATGACCTGCATGGGTTGCGCCAGAAGTGTGAAAAATGTGCTGGAAAGAATTCCGGGGGTGAGCGACGCGGATGTTTCGCTGGAGGATGCGCAAGTCACGCTCCAATATGACGCTGCAATAACCGGCAGCGATCAGTTTAAGCAGGCCATCAAGGACGCCGGTTTCGAAGCCGTTTAATCCGCCGCTATCCGGCTTCTGTTCATCTTCCCTCCTGCACAATGAATTTGCATCTTCTCATTCCCTCCCTGTTCTGGCCGGGAAATGCCTTGCCGGAAATTTACCGCGACCTGCCGTTGCCCGCACTGGAAACCCTGCTGGCAAAAAGCTTGCGCACCGAAAATGAATCGCAAGGAGTTGAGGCGTGGCTGTGCCACGCTTTCGGCGTAACAAAGCAACAGGACTGGCCGGTGGCGCCGCTCACATTGCAAGCCGACAGCGCCGGGCAGGTGCAAGCAGAAAACCATTACTGGCTGCGCGCCGACCCGGTGCATCTGCGGCTCGAGCGAAATCAGATCGTGCTGGCCGATGGCCAGATTTTCCGGATCACGGCAGAAGAAGCCAAGCAGCTTGCCGATTTGCTCAACCAGCATTTCGCCACAGACGGTTGCGCTCTCCCGTCGCACCATGCTGCGACCACCCGGCAGGAACTGGTTTTTCTGCCGCTGGCCCCAGACCGCTGGTATCTGCGCGTAACTGAAACGCCCGCGCTGCAAACTCATGCGCTCAGCGCAGCAGCCGGCCAGGACATCCATGCGCTCCTGCCATCCGGCACGGACAGTGTGCGCTGGCAGGGACTCTTCAACGAAGTGCAGATGCTGTTGCACGAGCATCCGCTCAACCAGGCGCGGGAAGCGCGCGGCGAACTTGCCATCAACGGCATTTGGTTGTGGGGCGGCGGAACCATGCCGCAGTTGGTCGGTCGTCCCTATACCCAGGTGTGGAGCAACGCTGTTCTGCCCCGATCCCTGGCGCTGGCACACGCTGCAGAGCATGCGGCGCTTCCATCCACGGCAACCGCATGGTGCCAGTCTGCTGCGGCCGGCAATCATCTGGTCATGCTCGATATGCTGCACACGAAAACCCAATACGATGACGCCTACGGCTGGCGCGAAACCCTGAAAAAACTGGAGCAGGATTGGTTCGCTCCTGTACTGACAGCGTTGAAACAGAGCAAGCTCGAGCAGTTGACTCTCACTGTCATCAGCGAGCATGGCGACAAGAATTTCACCGTGACACGTGACGACTTATGGAAATTCTGGCGTGCGGCTAAACCGCTTGCGACTTATGCCGCTTGAGCCCGGATGATCCGTTAGGTTGCGCGGTTTGGCTGGCGTGTTCTTGCCGGTGGTGACAGTCGCGAATCGACACACAGCTGCCGGTCGTGCTTTTCGATAACAGCCGTTCAACGCCCCTGTAGCTGGATGTTGGGCCTATAACCTCCCTAGCCCAATGGGTGTACTTCATCGTTCATCACGATTCCATATGAGATCCGCTGGTGCGGGTTCCACTTTGGCCTGCGACTGGGCGGTAGTTCCACCACTACGAGTGGGAGGCCGGAGAATGACTTGACGTTAGCGCCGCAGAGAAGCGCGAAGAACACTTCCGCAATGGAGACCAACTCCTCAATAACCTGTGCCATGAACGATGCGAGCGGCTCGGAGATGGGCGCTTCACCAGGCCTGACGATGTCTACGGACGGGGTGGCCAACTCCATACTCGGTAGGAGTTGAAAATCACGGACTTTTACATAGGCGTCGACCTGAGGGTGCTCAATCATATTCCTCAGCTCACGCATGAACAGCAAACTACCCCCTTTCTCTTTCATGAACCGCGCCAACGGTTCATGCTCCCCATGCTTCTGTGCAGCAATCAAGGTCAATGAGTCGATCCACTTCTTCGATAGTTCTTTTGGGTAGAGGAGCCGCGCTACCGTCTTCAACGTATCGACAGCATGGCCAACTTTTTGCGCGAACGCATCGCAGTGTTCCTCGGCGTTCCCCAGAGAGGGCAGAGTAATGCTGTGGTCCTTTGTGACTACTTCGTTGAATCCGACGACCGTCTCCTCAATCGCTTTCACCAGCGCGGAATGAATCTCCATCATCGCTACGATGTCGCGGAGGTATTCGAAGGCGCGGGACCATGCGTCGCGCTCAGGGAAGTCCGTTCCGAGATGCATCGACTTGAACATGGTGTACGCAGTCAGGAAGATGCGTGCCACTTCAGGATCGTGAGCGCCGATCGATAGGATCCGCTGCTGTGTATTGGGGACGACGACATTAGTCCGTTCCGGGTCCACTTGGTCAGCCAGCTGTACGGCGTAGATGGCGTGCTCCTTCACGACGTATAGTGCGCTTTCCATATCGATCATCACAGAGACTGCGCCATCCTCGGGGGCACCAACCTGCATGGATAGTGCGGATTCACGGATCCTGTCGATGGGTCGTTTGTAATCACTACGGCTCATGCTCAGTTCGGTTCCTAGTCGTTAACAGCCAGGTAGCTTAACTGTATGGTACCAAGACATCTTGCGAGTTCTGATTTGGTCAGTGCGCCCTCGTTCTGGATCCAGAATCTCAAAACGTTCACCATCACCAGCACTATTAAACAGAATCCAATGCCACTCGTCTTTGTCCTTGTTGTAGCGAGTTGCGACAAGAGCAACCCCATCTTTTTGTTTCAAACTTTTCCAGTCTGAGCTTTCTACTCTCTTTTGGAGAATAATGCCGTATTGCTTGAGAGCCTTCCTTAGCTCGGTTGCTGTAGTACGGGAATTCTTGCTGTTTGGAAAATGTATGCATGCGTGCGCCTGTTTAGGGGTGATTCTGGCAAGCATTGCTACACACGCAACTCCACATTCCGTGGAGCCTTTTTTTTGGAGCACTAATCGTAGCTTAATCATATTGGTGTTGGTGCGCGCTGGACATTGACCACTTGGAATTTATTGCTTTCGAATTGAATCCGTCTAATAGGATGAGCGGAAAGAACGATTCTTCTCAATGCCTACCGTCACCATCTCGGGTGCGCCAGTATTAAATTGGAATCATGATAAGCCAGTTACCAGGTTTGTCCAACCTGCGAGCCACCCACAACTTCAATCCTGAGCGTCTTCTTCTGGCACAACTGCGACCTCTAGCATGGCAGAGCGCAATGGCGAATCAAGACGATGATGGATAGTCAATGCGCCTGGGTAGATTAGTGTAATTTTATTGGCTTGTAGTTTCCATCATAAACCTTGCCTGAACCCCATACTTCATCGAGATATGACGGGTCCGCCAGAATTATGGCAACCAGTTTGAATTCCTTGTCTGCTCTAGCGCCAGCCTTGTTTTCGTTCAAGTATGCGACTCTCTCGGGCGGAATTTTTGTAACGAATGTTACGACTTGCGCGCCCGTTTCCTCCAGCTCATACGAATTAAGCATGATCCGGGTGCCTTCCTCCGAGAAATGTGCCGCGGTTCTTGCGCTATGGGTGTAGCCATTGCTGCCAATTCTATCGGTCAAATCCCTAAGAGTAGTTTTGCCATAGGTGAATCCTTCAAGGTCGGTCGTTGTTCCGGACTTCGAACCGCCCCAATGGGTTTCCAAATAAACTATCTTGGTTTCGTCACGCGCATATGCCACGCGCAATTCATTTCCATCTGATAATGGGTAATTCTCTGTGACGTATCTCCCCATATCCTCTCTTGCAGAGGGAGGGACACCCATTACGGACAAGGACGAAATATCAGCGCCGATTGAAATCCCGGACATTGAGTATTTACCCGGTTCAATAACTGGGGGTGATAGTTGACCGGTTACTATCCGATATTCATTGTCTGAAATGGACCGGTCTTTCAGAAAATTGCTTGATGCGAAAGTGACTACCACAAGGAAAACCACTACAATCCAGTCACCTTTCTTGAAAAAGGATTTCATGGATTCCGAGTAATCCTGCACCGGGTTTTTAGAGTGAGCGGATTCCAAATCAGTTGTCGATTCCGGGTTTGTTTCTAATGACTTGATATCCTGAGATGATTTGTCTGCTTGTAATGAGGGCGCCTGCGTATCCAACCATAAGTCGTATTGTTTCCTTTTGTCCACGTCTGACAAAACATCAAAAGCAGCATCAGCCTGACGCATCGTTTCACCAGCAAATTCTGCGCCTCCAGCATGCCTGTCCGGAGATGATTGTTGCGCAATTGTTTTGTATGCCGCCCGGATGGCGCCATCCTCCGCGTCTCTACTGATTCCCAGAATCTTGTAAAAAGTCTTGCCGTTGATCATTCGGATCTATCTCATGCACTCGGTAGAGCCAGAGGGAAAATAACCACTGTAAATCATGCCGCAGCGGTTGCGCCCAGTGCCTTGAGCAGTTTCTCGTGGATGCCGCCGAAACCGCCGTTGCTCATGATGAGCACGTGGTCGCCGGAGCGGGCGGCGGCAGCAATGGCGGCAATCAGTTGTTCCAGATTGTCATGGCTCGCGGTTTTGGCGCCTAGGGATTGCAATGCTTCTGCTGCATTCCATCCCAGATTGGCGGTGTAGCAGAACACCTGGTCGGCAGCAGCGAGGCTGCCTGCCAGACTGTCTTTCCAGGCGCCCATTTTCATGGTGTTGGAGCGGGGTTCCAGCACGGCGATGATGCGCGCGCCCTTCACCTTGTCGCGCAAGCCTTGCAGCGTCGTGTGGATCGCCGTGGGATGATGGGCGAAATCGTCGTACACGGTGATGCCGTTGACCACGCCGCGCACTTCCATGCGCCGCTTGACGTTCTTGAATTGCGCCAGCGCCGTCATGCCGTTGCTGACCGGCACACCCGCATGGCGGGCAGCGGCCAGCGCCGCCAGTGCGTTCATGCGGTTGTGCTCCCCCAGCAATTCCCAATGCAGGATGCCTTGGGATTCGCCCTTGCAGGAAATGGCGGTTCCGCCATCTCCCAGAATTCCCGCCTGCCAGCCAGCAGCTGTCCCCACTGTTTCCACCGGTGTCCAGCAGCCTTTGGCCAGAACCCGCTGCAAGCTCTCATCGCGGCCATTGGCAACGATCAGCCCATTACTTGGTATGATGCGCACAAATTGGTGAAATTGCTGCTCGATAGCAGCAAGATCAGCGAAGATGTCAGCATGATCGAACTCCAGATTGTTGAGAATCGCGGTCCGGGGGCGGTAATGCACAAACTTGGAACGCTTGTCAAAAAAAGCGGTGTCGTACTCATCCGCTTCGATGACAAAGAAGGAAGAGCCGCTGCCAAGCCGGGCCGAAATGCCGAAATTCTGCGGTATGCCGCCGATCAGAAAACCCGGCTTCATTCCCGCATCCTCCAGTATCCATGCCAGCATCGAACTGGTGCTGGTCTTGCCGTGGGTGCCCGCAACCGCCAGCACCCATTTGTCGCGCAGCACGTTTTCCGCAAGCCATTGCGGGCCGGAAATATAGGGCAGGTTGCGGTTGAGGATTTCCTCCATCAGCATGTTGCTGCGCGATACCACGTTGCCGACCACGAACACGTCAGGGTTCAACCCGATCTGTTCCGGCGAGTATCCTTCGATCAGATCGATCCCCTGGGATTCCAGTTGGGTGCTCATCGGCGGATAAACCCCGGCATCGCAACCCGTGACCTTGTGCCCGGCCTCGCGCGCGATCGCGGCGATGCCGCCCATGAAAGTGCCGCAAATACCGAGAATATGGATATGCAAGATTCAACTCCTGAACATGAAATAAACCGCGCCCGGCAGGCATAACTCAACTCACCGGCACCACCAATTATCGATCACCCGGCAAACAGCCCTGCAGATGGGTCACATCACCCCAGACCGGCAGCGACCAGCGCCCCTCGCCCTCGTAGATCAGGCAATTGTAACCCGCGTTCGGCAATGGGGCGGTGCGCGCGCCCGGCAACGGAGCCTTGGTGACATGCCGGTACATCGCATCCAGTGTCCCGCCATGGGCCACTACTGCCACGGTTTCTCCGGGGAATCGGTCAGCGATGGCGGAGAAAGCCGCCACCACCCGGGCAACGAAAGGCAATGCATCCTCACCGCCAGGTACGATGCACTCGGGATCGAACATCCGGTAGCGGGCGTAGATTTCCGGGTACAGAGCTTTCGCTTCGACACGGGTGAGTCCCTGCAATATGCCGAGATTGCGCTCCCTGAGAGCCGGCTCGAGTATGACTTGATGGTGCGTGCGGGCGGCAATGCGCCGCGCAGTTTCATGCGCACGCCCCAGATCGCTGCTGTAAAGCGCAGCGAAGGATTCTCCTGCCAGCCGTTGCGCCAAAGCTTCAGCCTGGGCAACGCCGGCATCGCTCAAGGGAGTGTCGAGATGCCCCTGAATACGGTTTTCCCGGTTCCACACGGTTTCGCCATGGCGAAGCAAGATGATGCGGCTGATGGTCATTTTGAATTATTTCGGAACAGATGACAGGATTATACTGCGTCAGGCACACCTTTCCTGCCAGCGATATTCCGTACCGGAATGGCCGCATGATCAAGGCTTGCATGTGGTTTGTGCCTTGTTTTTTGTTACACTTACGACCTTGTTCGCCCATGCAGCATCGTCTGGCAGGCTGAGTGGCAGGCTCGATGCATGCCCCACTTTTCTGGAAGCCGACCGCGAAAGGATACATGCCGTCGCACTTCGATACCGGTAATGCGATATTTATAAACCTGAGAACGGTAATTCATCCGTGGCCGGATAGCCTTCTCGGGGCGAACATTCAAAAAATGAGTTTGCATTTTTCCCGCTCCACTCCCTGGTTCATTTGTTTGCTTTGCATTTCGCTCAACGCGCTTGCCGAGGCGCCATCACCGACCCTGAATGCGATTGTCGACGCGCCGCCATTTATACGAAAAACAGTGAAAGTCGGCGGCACACCGGCATTCATTGAAGCCGGGCGCGCACAGGGTCACTATGAACGCAGCATCGAAGCCATCGGCGAGATTCAACTGCGCGGCGTCCCTCCGCTTGCAGTGGCTAGCGGTGCATCACCGGTGCCAGCCGTCCGCAGCAAACCGGCGCCACCTGTAGCCAAGAAGATCGTCAACCCTAACAAGTTTGTATTCATGGAGACTGGGCGAGCACAGAGCCACTACGAACGTGGAATCGGTGCGTTATATGAAGATGAGTTGCGTGGCGGCGGCTCGGAAAGCAAGCTGGTGTACATTGATGCCGACCGCATGGAGGGCACCGTTGACAAAATGATCGAGGCCATCGGCGATGTTGAAGTGCGCAGCGACGACAAGCTCATCGTGGCCAAACGCATAAAATATTTCCCGGATACCGAAGAGATCGTGGCTGAAGGCGGCGTGCGGATCGAACACCTGGGTCGTGGCGACATAATAGAGGGCTCGCAACTCAGGCTGAATGTGGAAAACACCACCGGACAACTGAGTCAGGTCAACTATCGTCTGCAGAAAGGTTTGCAGAAAGACGGCGGCAGCGGCCGCGGCAATGCCAGGCTGCTGCTGTTCGAGGGCGAGAACAACTATCGGGTGCGACAGGGAAGCTATACCACCTGCCCGGCAGGAGATGATGACTGGATGCTGCTGGCGGATGATCTGGAAGTAGATAACAAGAAAAAAGTGGGTACCGGCCGCCACGTCAGAATCGCGTTCAAGGGAGTACCGATAGCTTATACGCCCTGGGTGAACTTCTCTCTTGACACCAAGACGCGCAAGAGCGGCTTGCTCGCCCCTGAAGTTGGCTACACCGTCAGAACCGGTGCCGAACTCACGGTGCCGTTTTATTGGAATATCGCGCCCAACATCGACGCAACCTTCTCGGCACGGACGATGTCCAACCGCGGCATCATGCTGCAGAATGAATTGCGTTATATAGAAAAGAAAGCAACCGGCAATTTGCTGCTGGAGGTCTTGCCGAGCGCAACCTCGGGCGCAATCCCGGGCGCTACCACTTCCAGCCTGAATCGCTATTACATAGCACTCAAACACGAGCAGCGGTTTGGTTACGGCTGGACCGGCAATGTCGATTTTAATAGGGTTTCCGATAACAACTACTTCATTGACCTGGCTTATGATGTCAGACAAACCAGTCAGGCAAATATGAAACAGGAAGCTTCTCTAGCGTATCAGCGCAATCTGTGGGGGGACGGATCGGTCAATTTCAAGGCGGTAACACAGAGCTTCCAGAATATCCGCGGCGGGGGAATTTACCAGCGCCTGCCGGAATTTACTCTAAATATTACAAAGCCCAATGTATTCGGGGCAGAACTTGATCTCAAGAGTAGCTGGGCGAGCTTCTCTCACAGACTGGCCAGCATGCCAACTGGTAACCGCCTGGTTCTCAATCCCAGTATCAGCTTTCCTTTGCGCAAGGAGTACGGCTATGTCATCCCTAAGTTTGGTATACACCACACCAGTTATGACCTCAATGCGAACCAGGCTGCAACCAATTTGGGCAGCCCTCTGCAGCCGGATCGCACTATGCCCATATTCAGCCTGGACAGCGGTCTCATATTTGACCGCGATGTCGCAGTGCGTGGAGAACGCTTTACCCAGACCCTCGAGCCGCGTGCCATGTATGTCTATGTGCCCTACCGCGACCAGACCCGCCTGCCCAACTTTGACTCAGCCTTCACGGATTTCAGTTTCGCACAGATCTTCAATGAGAACCGCTTCAGCGGCAATGATCGCATCAATGATGCGAACCGGGTTACACTGGGACTCACCTCACGCTTCCTTGAGGCAGACACCGGCAAAGAGCGCTTAAGCCTTAGTGTAGGCCAGCAGATTCACTTCACACCAACGCGGGTAACCGTGGCAGGTTTAGCCCCGACTAATAGCAAGATAGACCTTATCGCTGGAGTCACGGGGCATCTCACCCCACAAATCAAGACCGACACAACCCTTCAATTCGATACGAACAGAACAGAAGTCGACGTAGTGCGCTCGGCCTTGAGTTTCAGTCCGCAACTGGGCAGAGTAATCAATCTCGGCTACCGATTCTCCCGTTTTGGACCCGGTGCACTTCTGAACCCCACGGTGATACCGTTATACCCTGTGAACCCCTTTGGACTGCACCAGGCCGACATCTCGGCGCAATGGCGGTTCAATGAGAAATGGCAGGCTGTGGGGAAAATAAACTACTCCCTTCTAGATTCCAGAACTCTGGAGAGACTTGTAGGGATTGAGTATAATGCCTGCTGCTGGTCGCTACGCTTCATGTACTCGCAGATAGCCCTTACTCCTGCGCATACGACCCAAGCAGCCTTCCTGCAGCTTGAGTTGAATGGCCTGATGGGGATAGGCATAAGCCCGCTGAAGGCGCTGCAGCAGAGAATTCCCGGCTACACTGATACCAGCCCGACGGCCAGAAACCCGGGAGGCGCCGCAAGACCGTGAGCATAAGCTCGCGTACGTGGCGCAAACCACACCCGATTCTCATTGCTCCATAACCCCTGAAAACTTTCATACGCATGGGTACAAGTTACTCTCCTCGCCTCCTTGCTTTGCTGCTTATATTGATGGCTGAAACTGCTGTTGCGCAGCAGGTCGCTCACATTGGCAGAATTGCACCGATAGATCGCATCATTGCAGTGGTGAACGAAGAGGTCATCACGCAGAAAGAACTCGACGAGATGCTCGGCCATACCATCAGGCAATTGCAGACCCGCGGAGTACAGGCACCTGCGCATGATGTCCTGGAGAAGCAGTTGCTGGAACGTTTTATCGTCAATCGGCTGCAACTGCAGATGGCAAAGGAAACCGGCCTGGTAGTAAGCGATAACGATCTCGACGACACCCTGCGCCGCATCGCCAAGGAGAACAAGATGTCCCTGCCGGAGCTTTACGCCGCACTCGAGCGCGACGGGGTCAATTTTAATAAATTTCGCGACGAAATCCGCAATGAGCTTATCTTGATGCGGCTGAAGGAGCGTGAAGTGGACAACCGGATCACTGTGACCGAAGGTGAAGTGGATAATTTCCTGCATAGCCAGGAAACCTCAGGCGGTGGCGTCAATGAATATCGGCTTGCCCATATTCTGGTGCAGGTGCCGGAACGGGCGGAACCAGCGCAGATTGAAGTCAGGTACCGGCGCGCAGAAGCTGCTCTGGCCAAATTGAAAAGTGGAGCAGAGTTTGCCCAGGTAGCTGCCGAATTCTCTGACTCTGCCGATGCCATGAAAGGCGGTGTGCTCGACTGGCGTCCAAGCACTCAACTACCAACAAAATTTGCCGAAGTATTGGCGTCGATGCAACCGGGTGGATTGACACCGGTAATCCAGAGTCCAAATGGCTTTTATATTTTCAAGCTACTCGAGCGGCGCGGGCAGCAAGCAGCCACCGTGATAATAACCCAGACCCAGGCCCGCCATATTCTTGTCAAAACCAACGAACTCACCTCTATGGCTGATGCCCGGCGCCGCATTCTTGATCTAAAGGAACGCCTGGACCACGGCGCCAGTTTTCAGGAACTGGCAAAACTTCATTCTGAAGATGCCAGCGCTTCATCGGGCGGCAGCCTGGGCTGGATTTCACCCGGTGACACCGTCCCGGAATTCGAACACGCCATGAACGCACTTCAACCCGGGCAAATCAGTGAACCGGTGCAGTCCCCATTCGGCTGGCACCTGATTCAGGTAATCGAGCGTCGAACCCAGGATGTAAGCAGCGATCGACAGCGGCAAACTGCGCGCCGGACCATCCATGCACGTAAGGCTGACATAGCTTTCGAGGAGTGGCTGCAACGATTGCGTGATCGGGCTTACGTCGAATACCGTCTGGAAGAACGTTAGGATTCGCTTCGTGCCGGCCGTGACCCTGCCCAAGCCCACCCTCACCCCAACTCTTGCTCTCACCGCTGGTGAGCCTGCCGGAATCGGCCCCGACTTGTGTGTGCAAATCGCGCAACGACACCTGCCATGCCAACTGGTGGTCATTGCCGACCGTGAATTGCTGCGAGAACGCGCCCAGTTGTTGCAGCTTCCGCTGGAACTGACGGACTATCTCCCGAATGTCGCGCTTGGACCCAAAGTTGGCCGACTACAAGTGCTGCATGTGCCGCTGAATGAGCCAGCCGTTCCCGGCAAGCTTGATCCGGCCAATGCCCGCTATGTACTGGAAACCCTGGAGCGGGCTGTCGCAGGCTGCAGCAGTGGCGAATTTGCTGCGATGGTAACCACACCGGTACACAAAGGCGTCATCAATGACGCCGGCATTACTTTCACCGGGCATACCGAATATCTGTCCCAACTCACCCACAGCCAGGTGGTAATGATGCTGGTCGGCGGCGGCATGCGGGTGACGCTCGCCACCACCCATCTGCCGCTCAAGGATGTTGCGGCAGCCATTACGCGCACCGGCCTGGAGCAGCAACTGCGCATCATCCAGCGTGACCTGAGCACACGCTTCGACATTGCCAGACCGCGCATTGCAGTAGCGGGGTTAAATCCCCATGCGGGCGAATCCGGCCATCTTGGCCGCGAAGAAATAGACATCATCATCCCGGTACTGGACAAGCTGCGCGCCGAAGGCATGCAACTGGCCGGCCCGCTACCGGCCGACACCCTGTTCAATCCAGCGCAGCTGCAAAATTATGATTGCATATTTACCATGTACCACGACCAGGGACTGCCCGTATTGAAGCATGCCAGCTTTGGCAGTGGCATCAACGTTACGCTGGGGTTGCCCTTCATCCGCACTTCAGTGGATCACGGTACCGCGCTGGATTTGGCCGCAACCGGGCGCGCCGATCCAGGCAGTCTGCTGGCGGCAATTGAACTGGCCGTGATGCTGGTCGGAAACAGAAAACCCTAAGTCATGCGTCATATTCCCCGCAAGCGCTTTGGCCAGAATTTTCTGGTTGATACCCGAGTCGTGGCGGATATTATTTTTGCCATACACCCGGCCAAAGATGACCTGCTGGTGGAAATCGGCCCGGGACTGGGCGCATTGACGCGGCCATTATTGCAATCGCTCAACCATCTGCACGTAGTGGAAATCGACCGCGACATTGTCGAACGCCTGCGCCGGGAATTTCCTGCAGAGAAACTGACGATATACTCGGCCGATGCGCTGGAATTTGACTTCTCCGTGTTCGGGAATAATCTGCGAGTGGTCGGCAACCTGCCCTACAACATTTCCACGCCGATACTGTTTCACTTGAGCAGCTTCGCAGCAAATATCCATGACATGCATTTCATGCTGCAGAAAGAAGTAGTGGCACGCATGGTCGCTGCGCCTTCCACTTCTGATTACGGACGGCTTTCCGTGATGCTGCAATGCCGCTTCGAAATGGAGCAACTCTTCGGCGTGCCACCGGAGTCCTTTCTCCCGGTGCCGAAAGTCGAGTCCGCCATTGTGCGCATGTCTCCGCTGAGACAAACACCCGTCGAGCCATGCAAGGAAAAATTATTTGCCGGGATCGTCTCTGCCGCATTCTCGCAGCGGCGCAAAACCCTGCGCAATACACTGCACGGTCATCTAAAACCGGAAGATTACGTGGCGCTGGGAATTGACCCCGGACTGCGTGCAGAAAATTTGTCGGTGGCGCAGTTTGTGGCGATCACAAACCACCTGAGCAAGCTTTAGCCCCTGATGATGCGACGAATAAATTGGACTTGCAGATTAAAGCAGAGCCACTTCAATCTTTCTTCTCATCGTCTTTTTTGCGCGGCCTGGTCCACCATACAATGCTAAACATCAGCACAAGAACCACGCCTATTTCCAGCAGGAATATCCACATATTCTGACCATTGTTGTATATTTATCGAATACGACTTTAACCAATACCCAATGAAAAACCAATTAAGTTTGCTGAGTGTCGCGTTGTTGCTGCTGCTCAATGCTTGCACTACTGTGCCGGTTGCTCCGGAGAAATCTCCGCTGGCAGCGATTCCGCCAGTTGCCATTGCCACGCTCAAGGCAACCGACTGGAGCACACTGACGGGCTGGGCGGATGACGATATTCTGCCGGCATGGGATGCATTCCTGCGCAGTTGCACGACGTTAATAAACCGGCCATTGTGGCAGGAAACCTGCACCCAGGCTGTCTCGATGCAACAGCCGGACGGCGTCACGCTGCGGCAATTCTTCGAGAGCCGTTTCGTTCCGCACCAGGTATTGAATTCCGATGGCGGCAGCGATGGCCTGATCACCGGCTATTATGAACCGTTGCTGAAAGGCAGTCGCAAGCCTTCCGGACGTTATCGCTATCCGCTCTATGTTACGCCTGATGAGCTGCTCGTGGTCGATCTGGGCGAAGTCTATCCCGAACTCAGGAACATGCGCTTGCGCGGACGTTTGCAGGGGCGCAAGGTGGTGCCTTATTACAGCCGCGCCGAAATCGAAAACGGTCTGGGCAAGGGTGCAGCAGCGTTGCAGGGACGTGAGCTGGTATGGGTGGAGGATGCAGTCGAATTATTCTTCCTGCAAATCCAGGGGTCGGGCCGGGTAGAACTGGAAAACGGCGAAATCATGCGCGTCGGTTACGCGGAACAAAACGGTCACCCGTATAAATCCATCGGCAGGCTGCTGGTGGAGCGTGGCGAATTGGCGCTGGAGAAAGCCTCCATGCAAGGAATCAAGGCATGGGGACAGAAAAACCCGAACAAGTTGAACGAATTGCTGCAGCAGAATCCGAGCTATGTTTTTTTCCGTGAACTGCCTGCCGACCTGCCGGGGCCGCTGGGCGCACTCGGCGTGCCTCTGACTGCGGGCAGAAGCCTTGCAATTGATCCTCGCGCCATACCCCAGGGCGCACCGGTGTTCCTTGCCACTACCTGGCCCAACAGCGACAGGCAGCTGCAGCGACTAATGGTGGCGCAGGATACCGGTGGGGCCATCAAAGGCGGTGTGCGCGCCGATTTCTTCTGGGGTTTTGGCCCGGAAGCGGGAAATCAGGCGGGGAAAATGAAACAGAGCGGCAAGATGTGGGTATTAATGCCGAACGGCTATACGCCATGACGCAATCAGCACTGATTACTTCATTTTGCCGGCATGGCACTCAGTCTCTTCTCAATCATTTCAGCAGGTATCATTCCTGGCGCAACCGATCCATCGACAAAAATTAATGTCGGGGTGCCGCTCACACTGTGTTTCTGGCCCACCTGAATAAGTGTAGCGATCGGCGTTTCACAGCCCTTGGCGGTCGGAGCAATGCCTTTCAGCATGAAATCGTCCCATGCTTTGAGCCGGTCCGCAGAACACCATATCGCCGTCGCCGTCGCGACCGAGCCGCTACCCAGCACCGGATAAAGCAGCGTATAGACAGTGACATCGGTGATCTTGCTCAGCTCGGTTTCCAGACGCTTGCAATAAGGGCAATTCGGATCAGAGAAAACAGCTACCCGGCGCTTGCCGTTGCCCCTGACTGCCTTGATTGCCAACTCCAGCGGCAGGGAATCAATGCTTATCCGCCGCGATTCCTTGACCTGTTGCAGGCGCCCGTCGGTCAGACTTTGCCCGGTTTTCGGATCAATCACATGGCCGGAGAAAAAGTAGCTCGCTTTCTCGTCGGTATAAAATAATCCGCCTCCGACCACTACTTCGTATAACCCCAGATAAGGAGTTTTTTTCAGGCTTTCAATCTTGTCACCGGGAAAATGTACCTGGAGAGCCTTCCTCAATGACGCCTCATCGGCAATAGCCGCACCGGGAAAAAGGCAGAGCAGCAAAAAGGGAAGCAGAAAGCCTAAACGCATAACCATAGTTGCTCCAGTTCAAGAAAAAATATTTAACGGCATGCTCGTGCTGCCAGACTGCGAAACCCGCCGGTTCGAAAATTCAACTCAGCGAATGTTGCATCAGATGGTTTTTTATCAATGGCAGGTGGTTAGTGATGCCAAACCCCAAATTACGCAAACGGGCAAGCGTCGGATTGGCGTTGTTAAACAATTTTTGTAGATTATCAGTAACAAGTTCCATCGCCAGGATGTCTTCCTTGCGCGCCCGTTCGTAACGGCGTAGCAACCGGTAGTCGCCGCAATCCGGTTGTGATTCTCGCGCCATAAGGGTTGCAGCCAGTGTGCGCGCATCGCGCAAACCCAGATTCACACCCTGCCCAGCCAGAGGGTGAATACCATGGGCGGCGTCGCCTATAAGCGCAAGCCGAGGTTGCACCAGTTTCTTCACGTGTACAAAATTCAGTGGAAATGCTGCCGGTGGCGTGACGAGCTGCAATTCACCCAATGCACGGCAGGAAGCCTCGGCAACCTGGCGGCACAATTCTGCTTCCGGCAAAGCAAGCAGTACCCGGGCCTGCTCTTCATTTGCCGACCATACCATCGATACCAGTTTGTCCGGCAGTGGTAGCAGCGCCAGCACTCCGTCCCGGCGAAACCACTGGCGAGCAATATTGCGATGGGATAGCTCTGTACTGAAATTTGCCACCACACCGATTTGTTGGTAAGAATGTTGCGTAACCTCGATTTCCGCCTGTTTCCGTACCCAGGAATTCAGGCCATCCGCGCCGACAATTAATGCAGCTTGCAACACACTGCCACCTGCCAACTGCAAATCAGCCTGAGATTCGTTCCATGCTATCGAGGTACATTGCCCGGGACAGAAAATTGTCAGGTCCTTCTTCCGGCGCTTGAGCGCCTTCCATACGGCATTTTGAAGCTGGCGGTTTTCCGCGATGAAAGCCAGCTCCGGCAAACCGGTATCGTAAGCGCTGAAATCAAGCTGTGCGGCGCTGTCATCCCCAAACACCTGCATTTCATGAACCGGCGTTATGCGCGCTGCGGCGAGCGTCTGCCACACATTAAGGGTTTGCAGGAATGCAGCACTGCCAGGGCTGATGGCGTAAATTCGGCTATCCCAACTGGTGTCAGCAGGCAGAGGGGCAGGGTGGCGCGATTCCACCAGGGCTATTTTCAAACCGCTGTCTTTGAGGGCAAGCGCCAGGCTTGCTCCCACCAGCCCGCCGCCGATAATGACGATATCGAATTTCATGCAAGGATTATACAGGCGCTTCGCATCGGGCGGGATGGGGTATATCGCCGCCTCACCTGAAGTACAAAGAGGCTATGAGCACGCATCCCGCGCACAAATAAATCCACGCGAACCAAACCGAGCGACTTATTTGTCGTGGCAAGACCGTATGCAGCCTGGCGCAACCCCTTGTCAATATTGACAGAGCACCCC